>Ga0134128_10005563_pt1 | contig 15261 bp, 12 predicted proteins | sample KB31754_FD_96462 | JGI IMG/M metagenome (GOLD analysis project Ga0134128, IMG submission 96462) | Terrestrial soil microbial communities with excess Nitrogen fertilizer from Kellogg Biological Station, Michigan, USA - KB3-175-4 | ecosystem: Environmental > Terrestrial > Soil > Unclassified ... | reverse complement strand
TCAACCTGGTAGTAATCATAAAAGGCGTGGAGTGGATTCGGGCGCTGCAGAGTTTCAGCGCGCCGGTGCTGATCGGGGTTGGACTGCTGCTGCTGGCGTGGGCGTATCGTGCGGCACATGGCTTCGGACCCATGCTCGCCGCGCCCTCGAAGTTCGCAACCTTTCCGGATTTGTTGAAGTTCTTTGTGCCGGCGCTGAATGGAACCGTGGGTTTCTGGGCCACGCTTTCACTGAATATCCCCGACTTCACCCGCTTCTCGCGCAGCGTACGACAGCAGGCGGTAGGGCAGGCGGTGGCGCTGCCCACTACCATGGCGCTGTATTCCTTCATCGGAATCGCGGTGACTTCGGCGACGGTGGTGATTTACGGCAGCGCCATCTGGGATCCGGTACAGTTGCTTAGCCGCTTTCATTCTCCCTTCGCGGTGGTGGTCGCACTGCTGGCAATTCTTCTGGCCACTCTGAATGTGAACATCGGTGCCAACGTGGTTTCGCCGGCCAATGATTTTTCCAACCTGCGGCCGAGGCTGATCAGTTTTCGCACTGGCGGAATTATTACCTGTTTTGCAGGCGTGGCCATGATGCCGTGGAAGCTGCTGGCCAACTACAAGACTTTCATTCTGGGCTGGCTGGGCGGATATGCGGCGCTGCTTGGGCCGCTGGCCGGCGTTCTGATTTGCGACTACTACCTGATTCGTCGCCGCATTCTGGTGGTGGATGATCTGTACCTGCGCGGAGGCGCGTACGAGTACTCTGCCGGCGTGAACTGGCGGGCCATGGCGGCGCTGGCGATGGGGGCGGGGGTGGCACTGTCTGGGCTGGTGATTCCACAGGTGCGTTTTTTGTACGACTACTCGTGGTTTGCCGGATTCGTGATTGCTTTCGCTGCGTATTACGCCCTGATGCGCCTCTCCGGCGCCGCCGAACCTGCGGCAGAGGCCTGAACCCCCATGGCGCGCCCGTTCCTTATAGACACCGACACAGCTTCCGACGATGCCGTAGCGCTCATCATGGCGCTGCGCGCCCCCAACGTTCAGGTAGTCGCCATCACCACGGTGGCGGGCAACGTTGGGGTGCGGCAGTCCACGCGCAATGCGCTGTTCACGGTGGAACTCTGCGGAGCCCAGGTTCCGGTTTATGCCGGCGCGGAGAAGCCGCTGCTTCGCCCCTATCAGAATGCCACCTGGTTTCACGGGCGCGACGGCCTGGGAGACCACAACTATCCAGCTCCCCGCCAGGCGCCCGAAGAGCTGCATGCCGCCGATGCCATGATCGCGGCCGCGGAGAAGCATCCCGGGCTGACGCTGGTTACGCTGGGGCCGCTGACTAATGTTGCGCTGGCCCTGGCCAAGCGGCCGGATATCACGGCCAAGGTGGGCCGCTGCGTGATCATGGGAGGAGCGCCCTGCTGCGAGGGCAACGTAACTCCCGCCGCGGAGTACAACATCTGGGTAGACCCCGAGGCGGCGCGCATCGCCTTCCGCAGCGGGCTTCCCATCGAACTGATCGGCTGGCAGCTCTCCCGAGGAGAAGCGGTGGTGAAGGAAAGCGATATCGAACGCCTTCAGGGACTCAATACCGAAGTGGCCCGCTTCGCCATCGAGTGCAACAGCCAGGCGCGGAAAGCTTACAAGATTCAGACCGGAGAAGACGGCATCTCGCTGCCTGACCCGGTGGCCATGTGCGTTGCCCTTGACCCGAGCGTGGGGACGGAGTGGAGCACGCATTATGTGGATATCGAAACACACAGCGAGCTGACGCGTGGAATGACGGTGGTGGACCGGCTTAACGTGGCTGGAGATGAGCGCAATCAGGCGGTCTGGGCTCCCGCGCTGGAGAACAAGCACAAAGCCAAAGTGTGCTGGGCGATTGATGCGGCAAGATGGAAGCAGTCTCTGCTTTCCGCGCTGCAATAAGTTTGGCAGGGAACTGCGGACTGCGCGGCGGCGCATATGAATACTCGACAGGCGACAGGCGGGCGGTGACCGCGCTAGCCTTGGCGGATCGGTGCGTGGAGTCCTACTGTGAAGTAATGTGCCGGGCAAAAGCGTCCAGCTGGGCTTCCTCATCGCCTGACATTAAATAGAGGTTGAACTGAGTGACGCCGGCCGCGGCCAGAGCATGTAGCTTCTCCACCTGCTGACTGGCGGCTCCGACCAGGCAGAAGCGGTCCACCACTTCATCGGAGACGAACTGCTTGTTGTCACTCGCCACTTCGCAGTGATGGCGGTAATCGTAGCCGGGACGGTTGCGCACATAGGAAACCAGAGCCGGGGGCAGCTCTTCCGGCTGGTAGCGGGCGATCAAGTCCACCACGTGGTTGGAAACCAGGGCGGGAAACCAGCGCACGCGCTCGCGCGCCGCTTTCAAGTCATCCGACACCCAGGCAGGCGCGGCGGCCATGATTTCAATGTCGGCGCGCTTACGGCCGGCTTCCTTTGCACCCTGCCAAACAAAGCCCAGGCACCAGGCGATGAGGTCAGGATCGGCGAACTGCAGAATGATGCCATCGGCGATGCGGCCCGCCAGGGTGAGAACCTTGGGGCCATAACCGGCGATCCACACGCGTGGCGAACCCTGAGCCCAGGTGATCTGCGTGGGCTGGCCGTCGTAGTGGATCTCGCGGCCGGCGGTTAAGGCGCGGAAATCAGAAATGGCCTCTTCCAAATGAGCGGAGGTGACCGGCTTCTTGCCCAGCACGCGGCGGGAGCTGTCGCCGCGTCCGATGCCCAGTTCCATGCGCCCGCCGGAGATCACGTTGAGGGTGGCATAGAGGCTGGCGGTGACGGTGATGTCGCGCACCGCGGGATTGGTCACGCAGGTGCCAAGATGCAGCTTAGAAGTCTTCGCCGCCATCAGCGCGAGCAGAGGATAGGGATCTTTCCACAGGATGTGAGAATCGAAGATCCAGCCGTACTGGAATCCAGCCTGCTCGGCTTGGCGGGCGAGTCCTAGGATGCGCTCTACGGACAGATCGGGTTTGAGGGTGAAGCCGAACTGCATAGCCACCTCCGCCGAGGAGGGCGAGTTTAGCACAGGTGTAAAATGCTGCACGTCTCAGCCGGTACGGGAACCCACCGGGAAAAAATGCGTGGAGTTCAGTCGTCGCCGCTCTTCGGAGGTGTCACTTGGCTTCAAAGACAATAGGGGTCAGCGAGAAAGCAGGGCTTTCACGCGAGGAGATCAACCGCAAGCAGAAGGAGTACATCTTCCCTTCGGTCACGAATTATTTCTCCGAGCCCCTGCCATTAGAGCGCGGCTACATGCAGCACGTGTGGGACGTGGAGGGCCGCAAGTACCTCGACTTCTTCGGCGGGATTGTGACCGTAAGCGTAGGCCATTGCAACCCGCGGGTGACGGGGCCGATGAAGGAGCAGATAGACAAGCTGCAGCACGTTTCTACCTGCTTCCCCATGGAGCCAATGGTCAACCTGGCGGAGAAGCTGGCGCAGATCACGCCGGGGGCGCTGCAAAAATCGTTTTTCACCAATAGCGGCACGGAGGCCAATGAAACCGCGGTGCAACTGGCGCGCATGCATACGGGAAATTTCGACGTGGTGGCGCTGCGGCACGGCTACAGCGGGCGCTCATCGCTGGCGCGCAGCCTCACGGGCCAGAACACCTGGCGGCGCGGAACCATCCAGGTGGGCGTGGTGCACGCTATGAATCCCTATTGCTACCGCTGCCCTCTGGGACTGAAGTATCCCGATTGCGGCGTGGCCTGCGCGCGCGACCTGGAGGAGGTGATCCAGACCTCGACTTCGGGGCGGATTGCGGCGTTTCTTGCCGAACCCATTCAGGGGGTAGCCGGGTTTATCACACCGCCGAAAGAATATTTCAAGCTGGCGTTCAATATTGTGAAGCAGTATGGCGGCGACTTCATTGCCGACGAAGTGCAGACCGGCTGGGGCCGCACCGGGCGCAAGTGGTTCGGCATCGAGCACTGGGAGGTGGAACCGGACATCATGACCGCGGCCAAGGGCCTGGGTAACGGCGTGCCCATCGGGCTGACCGTGGCGCGGCCGGAGATTGCCGATTCTATGCAGGGGCTGACCATCTCCACCTTTGGCGGCAACCCGGTGACCTGCGTGGCCGCCAAGGCGGTGATTGACGTGGTGGAAGAAGATGACCTGCGTACGAACGCCGCCGTGGTGGGCGGGTACTTCCGGCAAAAGCTGGAAGAGTTGCAGCAGAAACACGCCCTGATCGGCGATGTGCGCGGCATGGGGCTGATGCAGGCCATGGAACTGGTGGAGGACCGGCAGACTAAGAAGCCTGCGGCTGCGGCCACCGCAGCGCTGATGGAGGAAGCACGCAAGCGCGGGCTCCTGGTAGGCAAGGGCGGGCTGTGGGGGAACGTAATTCGCATGTCGCCGCCGCTCACCATCGGCAAAAGCGACGTGGAAGAAGCGATACGGATTCTGGATGAGAGCTTCAGCGGGGTGAAAAAGAGCACGAACTGATTCCTGCGCCCGGTTGTTAAAAGCACAATGCATTCCGTCGCCGACGGGTCGATGCGATTCTCGAAACACAAGGTCCCTCGACCCGGGCTGGTCTCGCAGGCTCGACCCGCCCTCGCTCGGGATGAGAGATGAAAGGGAGAAATGGGATTCGACACCATCATTACCGGCGGAACGGTAGTCACGGCGACGGACACCTACCCCGCCGATGTAGCGATTTCGAATGGCATAGTGGTGGCGGTCGGAAAGAACCTGCCCCGGGAGAACGCACGGCAGATTGTTGATGCGGCGGGCAAGTACGTGATGCCGGGGGGAATTGACGTGCACACGCACCTGGACATGCCTTTCGGGGGCACAACCAGCTCGGATGATTTCGAAACCGGAACACGGGCGGCGGCTTTCGGTGGGACCACTACGCTGATAGATTTCGCCATCCAGTACAAGGGGCAGGCGCTGCGGCAGGCGTTCGATACCTGGATGAAGAAGGCGGAAGGCAAGGCGGTGTGCGATTACGCATTTCATTGCATCATCACCGACATGCCGGACAGCCGGCTGCCCGAAATCAAGCCGCTGGTGGAGGAGGGGGTGACCAGCTTCAAGCTGTTCATGGCTTATCCCGGCGTTTTTATGCTGGATGACGCCACCATCTTCAAGACCTTCCAGGCGGCGGCTAAGCAGGGCGCGATGGTGTGCATGCACGCGGAAAACGGCGGCGCCATTGATGTGATAGTGAAACAGGCGCTGGCGGAAGGAAAAACCGCGCCCAAGTATCACGCGCTGACGCGGCCGACGACGGCGGAAGCGGAGGCCACGGCGCGGGCGATCGCGCTGGCGGAGATGGCGCACGCACCGGTTTATATCGTGCATTTGAGCTGCAACGACGCGCTGGAGAAGGTACGGGAGGCGCGCGACCGGGGACTGCCGGTGCACGCGGAAACCTGCCCGCAGTACCTGTATCTTTCGCTCGAGAACTTCGACGTGCCCGGTTTCGAAGGGGCGAAATACGTATTCACGCCGCCGCTGCGGGAGAAGTGGCACCAGCAGAAGTTGTGGGAGGGGCTGAAGAATGATCTGGAAGTGGTTTCCACCGATCATTGCCCGTTCTGTTTCAAAGAACAGAAGGAACTGGGGAGAGATGATTTTACGAAGATTCCCAACGGCGGCCCCGGCATCGAGCACCGGCTCAGCCTGGTGTACAGCGGAGGAGTAGCCGGTGGGCGCTTCAGTGTGAACCGCTTCGTGGAACTGGTCTCGACAACGCCGGCCAAGCTTTTTGGGCTCTACCCGCACAAGGGAACCATCGCCGCCGGGTCGGACGCCGATCTGGTAATTTTCAATCCGCAGCGCAAGCACAAGATCAGCGCCCGGACCCACCACATGCGCGTGGATTATTCGATGTTTGAAGGGATCGAGGTTACGGGTATGCCGGATGTGGTCATGTCACGGGGAGAAGTGATCGTGCAGAACGATAAGTTCCTGGGCCGCGCCGGCCGCGGGCAGTTCACGCGGCGGGCGGCGTACGGGGGCTGAGAGGACCTCTAGTCCACCGGGGCTGGCCCCCTTCCTTCGTGCCACTATCGTGCGACTGAAGGCGCACGCTTCCACGGCGAACTTCATCCGGCATCGTTCATAGTGCGGCATCAGCGCGTAATGGGATCAGCGCGTCACAGCATCTGTGTGCCGGGACGGGAATGGGGAACGGCAAACTTCGTCCGCGACTATGAGGCGGGCCCCGCGCCCGGCGAGCTGCGACAGGGTTCTTTGACCAACATCTTTGTTGAGAGTCTCGATGGCGTCCCGCACTACGGCGACGCGGCGCCCGCGATCGAGCAGACCGTTGGCCGCCATCTGCACGCAATATTCCGTGACCACGCCGAAGACGACGAACTCCGTATCGCGGGGAAACCGGTCCACAATGGCGGCGGCGTGCGGGTTGGTAAACACATTTATGTTCTGCTTCTCGAATAGCACCTGCTCAAAGTCGAAAAGGTCTCCCCGCAGGTTGAAGGCGTGGTCGTTGGGAACGGTGTACAGGTTCGCGGCGCGCGCTTCGGGCACCAAGTCAGCACCCGGGGTGCCGCGCAGGCAATGGGGAGGAAATTCGCTGAACTCGGGATCGTTAGGCGCGTGCTGGCAGGCGCTGGAAATGAGGAAGGCGTGGCGGTTGCGGGCAAGGTCCACCAGTTTGTGGACGTTGGGCAGAAGCCGCTCCGCTCCGTGGACGTAGAGAGCACCGCCGGGCAGCATGAAATCGCGCTGCACATCAACCTGCCAGAGAACGGTTGCAACCGGGATAGGCACGGGACTCGCGCTCCTCAGCACAGCACTCGGGCGAAGACTTTAGCACAGGAGCGGAAAAAGCTGTACTCGGGCCTGCGACGCGTGCGGGCAACTTTGCAAAGGCTTTGATTCATGCAAAAATAGCGCCCACCGCGCGGTGGTAGGACCATGCCGCCGCGCTTCTGTTCACTGCCGATTCGAGGTAGGAATGACCCGCTACGCGCGTCCCAACACGCTCGCCGAAGCCGTTCACCTTCTTGCCCAAGCAGGCGGCACGCTGCTCGCCGGCGGCACCGATTTTTATCCCGGCTTGGGCGACCGGCCAGCCATGGGCAGCGTGATTGACATCTCCAGAATCAGGGAAATGAAAGGGGTAAGGGTTACGGGGGGTGAAATCCGCATTGGCGGGCTCACCACCTGGAGCGAACTACTGGCCAGTTCCCTGCCGCGATGTTGCGACGCACTGAAGAGCGCCGCGCGGGAGATCGGCGGCGTACAGATACAGAACCGGGGAACAGTGGCGGGGAACCTGTGCAACGCGTCGCCGGCCGCGGACAGCGTCCCGCCGCTGCTGGTTTTGGATGCGGAGGTGGAGTTGCTGTCGCAGGCGGGAAGCCGGCGGATGGCGCTGGCGGAGTTTATCCTGGGCAACCGCAAGACGCTGCGGCGGCAAGATGAAATTCTTACCGCGGTGCTCGTGCCGCGCGGACTGGATGAGGCCAGGTCCGTATTTTTAAAGCTGGGGGCGCGGCGCTACCTGGTGATTTCGATTGTGATGGTGGCGGCGGCGGTCAAAGTGAATGGCGGAGTGGTGGAAGAGGCGCGCGTGGCGGTGGGAGCATGCTCGGCGCAGGCACAAAGATTAAGGGCGCTGGAGCAGTCGCTCACGGGTGCACCGGCGAGACCGGGCATGGGAGCCATGGTGCGGCTGGAACATCTGGCGCCGCTTTCGCCTATTGATGATGTGCGGGCGACCGCCGCCTATCGCCGGGACGCTGCCCTGACGCTGGTGGGGCGGGCGCTGGATGCGTGCGTGGAGAATAGCTGAGATGGCGACGGTGGAGACGCCTAAGGCAAGCACCGGCACGCGGCTGCGCTTCAAGATAAATGGGCGCGACAGCGAGGTGGCGGTCAGCCCGGTGGAGCGGCTGTCGAGGGTGCTGCGCGAAAACCTGGGTCTCACCGGTACCAAAGTAGGCTGCGATGCCGGCGATTGCGGGGCGTGCACGGTTCTGCTGGATGGCGAGCCGGTGACCTCGTGTCTGGTAGCAGCGGGGCAGGCGGAAGGCTGCGAGGTTACCACCGTGGAAGGGTTGCGCGCGCGCGCGCCGCTGTTCGGCCAGCTGCAGGATTCATTTTTGCGCCATGGAGCCGCACAGTGCGGCATTTGCACACCCGGAATGCTGATGGCGGCAACCGCGCTGCTGGAGCAGAACCGGACTCCTTCGGAAGATGAAGTGATGGATGCGATCGGGGGAGTGCTGTGCCGCTGCACCGGGTATCGCAAAATCATCTACGCGATTTTGAAGGCAGCCGAAGAACAGACTGATGTCTCGCCAGCGGCGGGCGCAGCGGTGGGCAAGAGGCTAGCGCGCCTGGACGGACACCGGAAGATCGAGGGCACAGAAATATTCGGCGGGGATGGAATTCCAGCCGGGACGCTGACCGCGCGAGCCATTCGTTGCCCCTACAACCGGGCGGGTTTCAGATTCGGGAATCTGGACGCGTTCGTGGCCGCGCACCCTGGAATCCATGCGGTGCTCACGGCAGAGGACATTCCAGGGGAAAACCGCTACGGCGTAATTCCACCGTTTGCTGACCAGCCGGTGTTCGCGGAGAGCGAGGCCAGGTTCCGCGGCGAAGCGGTGGCCGCGGTGGTAGGCGAAGCTGAGGCCGTGGAACACTTAGACCCGGCAAGCTTTCCGGTGAGCTGGGAGGAACGGCCGGCGCTGACCAGCGTAGAAGCGGCGCTGGCGGCGGATGCGCCCCGAATTCATGCCCACCGCGAGGGCAACGTGCTGGTGCGCGGGCGGGTGGTGCGAGGCGAGGTGGAGAAGGCGCTGACGGAAGCGGACGTTGTGGTGGAAGAGGAATACGAGACAGGGTTCGTCGAGCACGCCTACATCGAACCAGAAGCGGGCTGGGCGCGGCGGGTGGGTGATGGAATCGAAATTGAGGCGTGTACGCAATCGCCTTACATGGACCGCGCCGACATAGCGCGCATTCTGGGGATTCCGCCGGCAGCGGTGAGGATCATTCCAACGGCGGTAGGCGGAGGATTCGGCTCTAAGCTTGACCTTTCAGTACAGCCGTTCATCGCGGTCGCGGCGTGGCACCTGGGAAAACCGGTGCGCATGGTGTACACGAGGGTTGAATCCATCGTCTCAACTACCAAGCGGCATCCGGCGCGGATGCGGATTCGGGCCGGCGCGGGGCGCGACGGCAGGCTGATAGCGCTGGACTTCAGCGCCGACTTTAACACCGGGGCATATTCCTCGTGGGGGCCGACGGTGGCGGCGCGGGTGCCGGTACACGCTTCCGGGCCTTACGTGGTTCCGCATTACCGGGCATTGACCCGGGCGGTGCATACCAACCTGGTGCCGGCGGGAGCGTTCCGGGGATTCGGCGTGCCGCAGACGGCAATCGCGCAGGAGCAGGCCTACGACGAGCTGGCCAATCGGCTGGGCATGGACCGGCTTGAGTTCCGAATTGTGAACGCCTTGACCAACGACACGCCCACGGTGACCGGCCAGGTGCTGGGAGCGGGAGTGGGAATCCGCGCCTGCCTGGAAGCGTTGCGTCCCAGGTGGAAGGCGGCCCTGGCGGAAGCGGCAGCGTTCAATGCCGCAACCAGAGGGCCGGTGCGGCGGGGAGTGGGGATAGCAGGGATGTGGTACGGCTGCGGCAACACTTCCCTTCCCAATCCCTCCACCATGCGCGTGGGCTTGAAAGCTGACGGGCGCATCGCGCTGCACCAGGGAGCAGTGGACATCGGTCAGGGTTCGAACACGATTGTGGCGCAGATCTGCGCGGACGCTATGGGCGCGCCGATCGAACGCTTTGACCTGGTGTCTGGCGATACGGCGATTACGCCGGATTGCGGCAAGACCTCGGCTTCGCGGCAGACCTTCGTGACTGGAAAGGCCGCGCAGATGGCAGGTGCCGAACTGCGGCGCGCTATCGTGGGGCTGGCCGGCTGTTGCGATTGCGCAACGATTCAGTTTCAAGATGGCTGTGTGACGGTGACGGAAGGCGGCAAAGAGCATGTGCTTAAGCTCCACGAGTTGCCGCTGGACGAGCACGGATACGTGCTGACGCGAGAGGCCACTTTCGATCCGCCCACGCAGCCACTCGACGCAGACGGCCAGGGAATTCCCTACGCCGTGTTCGGCTTCGGTGCGCACATGGCCGAGGTCGCCGTGGAGACGGAACTGGGCACGGTGAAAGTGCTGAAGATTACGGCGGCGCACGACGTAGGGCGGGCCATCAATCCCACGCTGATTGAAGGACAGATCGAGGGCGGAGCGGCGCAGGGGCTGGGGCACGCGCTGATGGAGGAGTTCTTCCCGGGCAAAGGAGAAAACCTGCACGACTACCTGATTCCCACGTCCGGAGACATGCCGCCAGTGGAATCCATTCTGATCGAGGATCCCTCGCCCATCGGACCGTTTGGGGCCAAGGGAATCGGCGAGCAGGCGGTGATTCCCACCGCGCCGGCTATTCTGAACGCCATTCACCATGCCACTGGAGTACGGATGCGGCGGGTTCCGGCCACGCCGGACCGGATCCGAGCCGCTATCCTGGCTGCGCGCCATGAAAAATCGCCCGCCTGACGACGCCATCCGCTGCGATGCCTGCCCGGTGCTTTGCTACATCAAACCGGGAAGGACGGGCGCGTGCGACCGCTACGGCAACCGCGAAGGCCAACTAGTGCGGTTGGACCCGCACGTGGTGCTGGACCGGGCGGTGTCGCGTGGGGAGTCCGTCGTTCCGTTTCTGCAACCTGCAGCAGAGTGGAACGGCAGCGTGGTGGGCGGTCCGCAGAATTTCATTACCGCGATTGGAGCCGGAACCACGTATCCCGACTACAAACCGGCGCCGTTCATTATTTCCTCGCAGGTGGAAGGCGTGGACATGGTCACGGTGGTGACGGAGGGAATCTTCAGCTACTGCGGCGTGAAGGTAAAGATTGATACCGACCGTCACCTGGGCCCGGAAACCAACCTGGTGCGGGCGCAGGGAGAGGCGGTGGGCCATGTGACCACCAGCGAGTACGGGTCACAGATGTTCTCTCTGGGTGGAGTGCGCCACCTGACCGGAGGCAGCCGTCGCGAAGGCACGGTCACGTGCGAGACCCTGCTCGACCTGTGCAATGGCAAGAGTGTGGAACTCGATGTAGATGAAGGCGCGAAGGTGGTGGTGCAGGCGGGCAAAGCACCGGTAGTGGACAGCCAGCGGGAAGCGCAGATGCGGGTGGGTTGCGGTTCCGCCACCATCGGCATATTCGCCAGGCAGTGGTTCGGCAAAGTGGATGACGTGGTGGTAGTGGATGACCACATCACGGGAGTACTTTCGGAACATCAGGCAGGCAAACTGCTGGGAATTCCGCCAACCGGAATCAGGCTCAAGGGACGTCGCTCGACGCCGGGGCGCTACTTCCAGGTGGCGGAGCCGGGCACAGGCTGGGGCGGGACGAACATTCAACAGCCGCTTTCTATTCTGCGGGAGTTCAATCCTAAAGTTGCGTGGCCGGGACTCCGCCTGCTGATGGTGAGCACGACGGGAGAACACTACAGCTATTTTGTGCTGGATGAAGGCTTGCGGCCGGTGGAAAGAGAGTTGCCGGCCGAGCTGAGCGAGTCGGTGTCCAGAATCAAGGAAAACTGCGAGCCGGCGCTGTGCACGGTGCTGTTCATGGCGGGAGCAGGTGGGTCGCTGCGCGCGGGGGTGACCGAAAACCCGGTGCGGCTGACGCATTCGGTGCGCGACGCGCTTACGCGGGTGACCTGCGGCGGGGCGCCCGTCTATGTGTGGCCGGGCGGCGGGATCACCTTTATGGTGGATGTGAGCCGAATGCCGGAGAACGCGTTTGGATATGTTCCGACGCCGGCGCTGGTTGCTCCCATCGAGTTCACGCTGAAGCTGGCGGATTACGCCACACTTGGCGGGTACGTGGACCAGGTGCGCTCGCTGGAGTCGCTGGTGAATGATGAGCGGCGGAGACACTTGTCGGCACGGGGAGATAATCCCTGGCCGCTGGGAGCGGGCGCGCGCGGGCGAGGACAATCATGAGGCAGCGCGCGCAAATACGTATATTGCCCGACCAGCGGCGGCTGCACATGCAGGATGGGCCGATTGACCTGATCGTGGAGGCGTTCGGGGCTTGGGATGAAGTGCAGCGGGCATACGAAGCGGCAGCTCGGCGGTTTGTGGGCGTGCTGGATGAACTGTGCTGGGAGCTACCAATGCTGCGCTCGCCAGCCGTGCCCGGCGGATTGTCGCCAAAAGGGAAGATCGCCAGGCGCATGGCCGCGGCAGTAGCGCCCTACGCGGGCCGGACCTTCATCACGCCCATGGCGGCGGTGGCGGGAGCAGTGGCCGAGGAAATTCTGGATACGATGACTTCCGCGGCGCGGCTGGCAAAAGCTTACGTGAACGATGGCGGCGACATCGGATTGCAACTGAAGCCGGGGGAGCAATTCGTGATCGGGATGGTGGAGAGGCCGGAGCGGCCGTCGCTGTTCGGCACAGCCACCATTACTTCGGACGAGCCCATACGCGGAATCGCGACCAGCGGCTGGCGAGGGCGAAGCTTTTCCTTGGGGATTGCGGACGCGGTCACGGTTCTGGCGGGGACCGCCTCGCAGGCCGATGCCGCGGCCACCATCATCGCCAACGCGGTTGATCTTCCTGGAAACTCGCGAATCGCCCGTGTACCAGCGTGCAGCCTGGCCCCGGACAGCGACCTGGGGGAACTGCTGGTCACGCACGAGGTGGGAGAGCTTTCCACAACCGAAGTTGACCGCGCGCTGCAGGCGGGGGTGGCGAGGGCGGAGGCGCTGGCGGCGGAAGGTCTGGTTCATTCCGCGGCGCTCCATTTGCGGGGAGAAACAAGAATTGCGGGCGCGGCGCTGGGCCTGGATGCGGCCGGCCTATCGGGTAAAGCAAACAGGAGTCTGGCGCATGCCTGAGGTGAGGGTCAGAAAAACGCTGATGACCGTGGAGGAGATTTTCCACGAAGGCGGACCGACACAGGAGAAGCCATTGCGGCGTGCGGCTGCGCTGGCTGTGATCCGCAATCCTTTTGCAGGACGGTATGTGGAGGACATCGCAGGATTTATGGATGACCTGAAGCCGCTGGGCATGGAAATGGCGAAGTTGCTGGTTGCGGCGCTGGGCGGCGATTCCGGAGTGGTGGAGGGATACGGCAAGGGCGCGATTGTGGGCTCGGCGGGAGAACTGGAGCACGGTGCGCTATGGCATGTGCCCGGGGGCTACGCCATGCGCGAGGTTCTGGGCGGGGCGAAGGCGATTGTAGCTTCAACCAAGAAGGTGGGCGGGCCGGGAACGCGGCTGGACGTGCCTATCACGCACATCAACGCCGCCTACGTGCGCAGCCACTTTGACGCCATGGAGGTGGGCATCGGCGATGGGCCGCGCGCCGACGAGATGGTGCTGGCGCTGGTGATGACCACGGGGGCCCGGGTACATGCGCGAGTGGGCGGGCTGAAGGCTTCGGAGATCAAAGGAGAAGACGGACTGCGATGAAAGCGCGAATCCGCAAGCTGGCGACTTTTGTGGAGGAAACGAGAAGCGAGATGGGGCGGGCGATTGAGCCGCCCACACGCCGCGCCGCCGCGGTAGCAGTGATCGAGAACCCGTGCGCGGGCAAGTACGTAGAAGACCTTTCGGAGTTGATGGAGATTGGCGAAGAATTGGGGGAATTGCTGACCCAGCGGGCGGTGGCGGCGCTGGGAATCGCGCCCACGGCGGCGGAGAGCTACGGCAAAGCAGCGGCCGTGGGAGAGAACGGCGAGATCGAGCACGCGGCCGCCATCCTGCATCCCAAGCTGGGCACGCCGGTGCGGCGGGTGCTGGGCAAAGGCGCGGCGATTATTCCCTCCTCTAAAAAGCGCGGGGGCATGGGCGTGGCGCTGGACATTCCGCTAGGACACAAGGACGCGGCTTTTGTGCGCAGCCACTTCGACGGCATGGAAGTCCGCATCAATGACGCACCGCGTGCGAATGAAATCCTGGTGGCGGTGGCGGTGACCGACAGCGGGCGTCCCTTGGCGCGGGTGGGCGGGCTGACGAAAGACAAGATCAAGGGGGAGGATGGGCTCCGGTAAAAGCGGCAGTCGGTAGTTGGTAGTGGTTTGTGGGAATGACAAATTGACATGAGTCATCGAATGCGCTTCTGCTTCAAATCTACACTTGTCTTCGCCATACTAATCGGTTTGTCGTCCGCATTTGCGCAACCCAGCCCTACTCGCTCTGAATCAATTGTGGTTTTTGCGCCGCACCCCGATGACGAGGTTATTGGCTGTGCCGGGATTATCATGCAAGCGCTAGCCCGCGGTGCACGCGTGCGGGTGGTTGACATAACCAGCGGGGATGGTTTTGACGCTGCGGCAGCCGGCCTCACCCATAAGAAGATCAATCAAGTCGGTCCCGATGATTTTCTTGCGCTTTCGCGCTTACGAGAGACCCAAAGCCGCAATGCACTCGAGATTCTGGGTGGAAAAGCCGAGGACCTGATCCTGCTTGGCTACCCGGATGGCGATCTTGGTAACTTGTACGACAGTACAGGTGACAAGGTAATCCGCCAGCAATTCACCAAGAAGAGTGAAACCTACGCGCTCATCCAGAAGGACTACCACACTTCCGTGCATGGCAAACCGGCTCCTTACCAACGCCGCTCTTTGCTCGGGGACCTGGTGGAACTGTTGAACACGCTGCAACCCACGGAAATCTACGTTACCGACGCAACCGATGGCCACGTTGACCATCGCGCGGCGTTCTGGTTTGTTCGCGATGCGGCACAGCGGGTGGGTTATAAAGGCGCTTTCTATACTTATCTCGTCCACGGACTGCCCGCGTGGCCGTTTCCCCCGGGGGTCACACCGAACCAGGCATTTGAATCGCGGAAGGTGGACGGCGAAGTGGTCCCGCGCGGTCTTCCCTGGCCGCCGCCGAGACGCGTGCCGCTCACACCCGAGCAGGCGCAGCGAAAACTAAAGTCGATCCAGGCTCATAACATATCCGTCGTTGGAATGCCGGACCACCAAACGGAAATGGAATCATTCGTAAAGTCGGAGGAGGTGTTTTGGACACCCCTCGCGCCTTCCCGGTAAACGGATATGCATTCCCCAATTTTGTTTGTCCTACGACAGCGGCTGGCTCCCGGAGCTCTCCGGATTGACGACCATCCAGTGTGGAATGGTAGGCCCGAATGGACTCGAACTTGAGGCGTTTACGCGGCGTTCGAGCCGCGTGCCGAAATCCCGAGCGAAGCCGAGGG
>Ga0134128_10005561_pt1 | contig 15263 bp, 11 predicted proteins | sample KB31754_FD_96462 | JGI IMG/M metagenome (GOLD analysis project Ga0134128, IMG submission 96462) | Terrestrial soil microbial communities with excess Nitrogen fertilizer from Kellogg Biological Station, Michigan, USA - KB3-175-4 | ecosystem: Environmental > Terrestrial > Soil > Unclassified ... | reverse complement strand
GCATCTGGCGTTCAGGAGGTCGGACATTTTCTTAACTGTCCTTCTTGGCCGTGGCCAGCACCAGGAACGATCCGGCGAGGACAGAATCCTTGTTCTCCAACGCATGCAGCGCGGCCCAGGAGTGCCCGTTGTAGTGCAGGACCACCACCGGGCCGCCCTCGTCCTGGAGGTTGCCGTCGCCGACCGCCCAGACGCTGCTCTTGGACTGCGCGAACATCGACGTCACCGACGGGCCGTTGAGCTCCTGCTTGGCCGGCAGCAGCTTCTTGACCGAGGTCTTGACCCAGGTGTGGCCGTTCCAGCGAGCGACATTGGTGCCGCCGAACGCCCAGTCACTAGCGCCGGCGGCGCTGCCGCCGGTCAGGCCCCGCCCGGAGGCCACCTTGGCCCAGCCGTGGCCATTGTAGTGCCAGGTGCCGAGCGCGCCGGGGATGCCGGTCATGCCGAAGACCCAGACGTTGCTGGGGCCGGCCACGACGGCCGAGCTGATCGTCCCGCGGAAGGTGTGCTGGGTGGACCAGCTGTGGCCGTTCCAGTGCGCGGCCTGCCCGCCCTGGCCGAAGGCCCACGCGTCGGAGGCTGACGTGGCGCCGGCCGCAACGATCTCCTGGCCGTTCTTGCCGGGGAACGCGACCTTGGTCCAGCTGGACCCGCTGCGCTTCCATGCGGTCGGCGTGGCCTCTCCGAGGAACGCCCAGCCCGCCGAGCGGCCGAGCGTGGCCACGGCGGTGAACTGTCCGAAGCCGCCGGCGTGGACCTGCTTGACGATCGTCCAGGACGATCCCGCCGCGGGCCCGACCGAGGCCTGCGCGGCCACGGCCGACACCGAGGTGGCCCCGGCGATGGCCAGCACGGCGGCGGTCCCGACCGCGGCCCGGCGGCTGGGGCGCCGCAGTCGTGACCGGCGCGGCGCGCCCCCGGCGACGGCCGCGCCCCCGGCGACCGTTGCGCCTGCGGCGACGACCGCGGTCCACGGCACCGCGCTCATGATCTGCGTGTCCCCGTGCCGGGTCTCCCGCTGCGCGGCGTCCGGCGTCCCCCCTCGCGTGACATCGTCCGCGAGTCGCTCGTTCTTGCTCGCCAGGGCGCTCCAGTCCGGAGTGCTGCTTGGCATGTGCCCTCCCAGGCATGCGGCGGAATGACCGGCGTGCGCAGTCCCCGCACACGTCTCCTTGTAAGACCCCTGAGCGGGCCGATCGGACATTGTCATCGCGGTTACAAATCCGTAACTCTCGTAATGGCTGCCCACACGCGTCTCCTGGTCCTCAGCGCCCGCCATGCTTCCTCCCGCCATCGTTGGTGCCGAGTCGCCCGCGGCGACGTCCGGCCTTCGTCAGCAGGAGGCGCGAGCGCCCGGATTAACAGCAGGAACTTGATAACGAATGAATAACGGTCGCCTCGGTAGCCGGGTCGGGTCGTAGCACCACAGCCTGGATGCGCCAGCCTGACTCACGGCGCCGTCCCCGGCCTGGTCAGCCAGCGCGCCGCCATTCCCCCTGCGTTTCCCCTCGGGCCCCCGGCCTTTCCCCCCGTGGCCGCCCCGAGGCTGTCGGTGCACGACCTGGACAGCCCTGGACAGCACGGATTTGGACAGCAGAGAGGAATGACCATGAGGTACTCGTCGCGGCGGGCCGGCCAGCGCGTCAGCGTGGCCATGGCGGCATCGGGGGTGCTGGCCGCCGGAGCGCTGGCCCTGGCCGCCCCGGCCGGCGCCAGCGTGGCCGCTCACGGCGCTGGCACCCGCCACGCCGCTCACGGCTCCGGCACCCGCCACGCCGGCCACGCCACGATCACCGCCAGCCCCGTCCCCTACAGCTTCACCACCCTGAACAATCAGGCCGACCCGACGTTCAACCAGCTGCTTGGCATCAACAGCCAGGGCGTGATCGCCGGCTACTTCGGCAGCGGCGCCGCCGGGCACCCGAACAAGGGCTACCTCCTGGAGCCCCCGTACACCCAGGCCAGCTACGTCAGCGAGAACTTCCCCGGCTCGGCCCAGACCCAGGTCACCGGCCTGAACAACATGGACGACACGGCCGGCTTCTGGGTCACCGCCAAGGGCGCCAACCGCGGCTTCGTGGAGTGGAACGGCGTGTTCGCCTCCTACACCGACCCCAGGACGCCGCACATGACCGGCGCGGTCAACCAGCTCCTGGGCATCAACAACGCCGGCCTCGCCGTCGTGTTCTACAACGACGCCCAAGGGCACTCGCACGCCTACGAGGTCAACCAGGCGACGAGCGCGTTCACCGCCATCAAGGTGCCCGGCGCGACCAGCACCGTGGCCTCCGGCATCAACAACGTCGGCGATGTGACCGGCTTCTACACCGTGGGCTCCGGAGGCAGCGCGGTCACCAGCAGCTTCCTGCTCACTCACGCCCACCGCCTGATCACCTACCAGTTCCCCGGCGGCAGCGACACCCAGGCCCTGGGCGTCAACGGCAGCGACCAGATCGTCGGCTCGTACCTGGACGGCGGCGGCGTCCAGCACGGCTTCCTGCTCAGCCGGCCCACGGGACCCAGGTCGGCCTGGCAGAGCATCGACGACCCGAACGGCGTGGGCTCGACCGTGGTTAACGGACTCAACAACGCCGGCGACCTGGTCGGCTTCTACACCGACAGCGCGGGCAACACCGACGGCTTCCTGGCCGTGCCCAACGTGCGGACGGTCAAGAACCTCGCCCTGGGTGCGATGCCGGCCGGCACCGTGACCCTGGGCCGGGATGGCAGCGGGAACCTGACCGCCACGTTCAGCACGTTCGGGTTCACGCCCGGCTCGCAGCACGCGGTGGTCGTCAAGGCGCCGGGCACGGAAACACTGATCCCGCTGGGCACGTTCACCGCCAACGGCGTCGGCCAGGCCGACAACGTGACCGTGGACAGCACCTACTCCGGCGCCTTCCCGACCGGGGGCAGCCTGGGGATCTACAACGGCACCGGGACCGGCGCCGTCCAGATGGAGTTCATCGCCAAGGCCGGTCCGCTGACCGGCACCGGCAAGGCCTTCCGGCTGATCACCGTGTCGCAGAGCTCGACCGGCCAGGACTTCGGCGTCCCGCGGGGGCACGCCACCATCGTGTACAGCCCGGGCGCGCACACGCTGACCATCACGGTCCAGGCCACCGGCGTCACGCCCGGCCTGCACGCCGCCCACGTCCACTCCGGCAGCTGCCAGAGCCAGGGCCCGGTCGTCTACATGATCCCGGACTTCCGGGCCAGCCTCGGGGGCAAGGTCAACCAGACCCACGTGGTCACCGGCGTGACCGGCCCGATCCCGCCGGCCGGCTGGTACCTGAACCTGCACCTGGGCAACAGCAGCCAGATCCTCAGCGGCGGGCAGCCGACCATCTACTTCCGGCCGGTGCTGTGCGCCAACATCCACTGATAACAGCAAGAAGATTCGGATTAAAGCGGTCGGCCGCCTCGCTCCCCCCAGGGCGAGGCGGCCGACCGCTGGCTTTACAGGCGTTCCCAGGCCTGGGTCAGCACCGTGCGCAGGATCTGCTCCATCTCGTCGAAGTGCTCCGGGCCGCAGGTCAGCGGCGGCGAGAGCTGGATGACCGGGTCGCCGCGGTCGTCGGCCCGGCAGATCAGGCCGGCGTCGAACAGCGCGGGCGACAGGTAGCCGCGCAGGAGCCTCTCGGACTCGTCGTCGTTGAAGGTCTCCTTGGTCGCCTTGTCCTTGACTAGCTCGATGCCGTAGAAGTAGCCGGCGCCGCGCACGTCGCCGACGATGGGCAGGTCGTTCAGCTTCTCCAGCGTGGACCGGAACGCGCCCTCGTTGGAGCGGACGTTGGCCAGCAGCTCTTCCTTCTCGAACACATCCAGGTTGGCCATGGCCACGGCGCAGGAGACGGGGTGCCCGGCGAACGTGACGCCGTGCAGGAAGCTGGACTCGCCCCTGACGAACGGCTCCATCAGCGCGTCGCGGACGACCATGCCGCCCAGCGGGGCGTAGCCCGAGGTGACGCCCTTGGCGAAGGTGATGATGTCGGGCTGGTAGCCGTACCGCTCGGAGCCGAAGTAGTAGCCCAGCCGGCCGAACGCGCAGATCACCTCGTCCGATACCAGCAGCACGCCGTAGCGGTCACAGATCTCGCGGACCCGCTGGAAGTAGCCGGGCGGCGGCGGGAAGCATCCGCCGGAGTTCTGCACCGGCTCCAGGAATACCGCTGCCACCGAGTCGGGGCCCTCCCGCAGGATGGTCCGCTCGATCTCGTCGGCCGCCCACTGGCCGAACTCGGCCCGGTCATGGGCCACGAAGTCGGGCGCCCGGTAGAAGTTGGTGTTGGGCACCCGGACCCCGCCCGGCGGCAGGGGCTCAAACGGGGCCTTGATGTCGGCCAGGCCGGTGATGGCCAGCGCGCCCATCGAGGTGCCGTGGTAGGCGATGGACCGGCTGAGCACCTTGTACCGGCCGGGCTGGCCGATGTTCTTGAAGTACTGCTTGGCCAGCTTCCAGGCCGACTCCACGGCCTCGGAGCCGCTGGTGGTGAAGAACACCCGGTTGAGGTCGCCGGGCGCCATGCCCGCCAGCCGGTCGGCCAGGGCGATGGCCTGCGGGTGCGCGTAGGACCACAGCGGGAAGTAGGCCAGCTCACTGGCCTGCCGGGCGCCGGCGTCGGCGACCTCGGTGCGGCCGTGCCCGATCTGGCTCACGAACAGGCCGGCCAGGCCGTCCAGGTACCGCTTGCCGTGCTGGTCGAAGACGTACTGGCCGGACCCGCGCACGATGGTGGGAATCTCGGCGTCGTTGTAGGAGGACATCCGGGTGAAGTGCAGCCACAGGTGCCGCTTGGCCGACTCCTGCAGCTCGGCGATCTCCTGGTTGCTGTACGCGGTCATCTGGTCCCCCAGCCGTAGGTCTGCTTGCGGAGCTTCAGGTAGACAAAGGTCTCGGTGGTCGTCACGCTCGGGATGGACCTGACCCGGCTCAGGATCTCCAGGAGCTGGTCGTCGTTCTCGCAGACCACCTCGATGAGCAGGTCGAACGAGCCCGCCGTGATGACGACGTAGTCAATCTCTTCCATTCCCGCCAGGTGATCGGCCACTCGCTCGAGCTCGCCGTTGCAGCGGATCCCGATCATCGTCTGGCGCAGGAAACCCAGCATCATGGGGTCGGTGACGGCGACGATCTGCATGGCGCCAACCTCGATCAGCCGCTGCACCCGCTGCCGCACGGCCGCCTCGGACAGGCCCACGGCCTTGCCGATCGCGGCATAGGAGCGCCGGCCGTCCTGCTGGAGCTGCTCGATGATCTGCTTCGAGACGCTGTCCAGGACGACCCGGGTACTGTCGGGGTCACGGCCGCCCGAGGCGCCGCGATACCGGGCGACCGAGGCGAGCGGAGTACTTGGCGTATGCGCCACGTTCGGCCTCCTTCGCAAGCTCAATCGTGCCACGCAATCGCCGTGTGTCAACTGAATCCGTGGCGACATGGCGATTCTGTAACTGATTCACTTGTAAGGCGAGAGTTTTTCTGTCAGGGTCGCAGCAGTGTGCTGACGTCGGCTGAGGCACGGGGTACGGAGGAGAGTCATGACCGCCGCTGGGGATACCGTGCTGAGCAACTTCATCGGCGGCAAGCAGGTGCCGGCCGAGGACGGCCGGACCAGCGCCGTGGTCGACCCGAGCACGGGAGAGGCCTACGCGCAGGCGCCGGTCTCCGGCCCCGCCGACGTGGACGCCGCGCTGCGCACCGCCGCCGAGGCGTTCAATACCTGGCGGAACGCCACCCCGGCCGAGCGCAGCCTGGCCCTGCTCCGGTTCGCCGACGCCATCGAGGCCAGGGCCGAGGACTTCATCGAGGCCGAGTCGCGCAACACCGGCAAGCCGGTGGCCATGACCCGCACCGACGAGGTCCCCCCGATGGCAGATGAGCTCCGGTTCTTCGCCGGCGCGGCACGGATCCTGGAGGGCCGGTCGGCGGGGGAGTACCTGGCCGGCCACACCTCGATGATCCGCCGTGAGCCGATCGGCGTGTGCGCCCAGGTCACGCCCTGGAACTACCCGATGATGATGGCGATCTGGAAGATCGCCCCGGCGCTGGCGGCGGGCAACACCATCGTGCTCAAGCCGTCCGACACCACGCCGGTGTCGACGCTGCTGCTGGCCGAGGTGGCGGCCGAGTTCCTGCCGCCGGGCGTGCTCAACGTGATCTGCGGCGACCGGGACACGGGCCGGGCGCTGGTGGCGCACGACATCCCGCAGATGGTCTCGATCACCGGCTCGGTGCGGGCCGGCATCGAGGTGGCCCAGGCGGCCGCGGCCGGCCTCAAGCGGGTCCACCTGGAGCTGGGCGGCAAGGCCCCGGTGGTGGTGTTCGACGACGCCGACCCGGCCGCCGCCGCGCAGCTCATCGCCGACGCCGGGTACTACAACGCGGGCCAGGACTGCACCGCCGCGACCCGGGTCATCGCCGGCCCCGGCATCGCCGCCGACCTGACCGAGGCCCTGGCCCAGCGGGCCCGCGGGCTGCGCACCGGCGGGCGGGACATGCCCGACGCCGACTTCGGCCCGCTCAACAACCCGAACCAGCTGGCGCGGGTGTCCGGCTTCGTGGACCGGGCGCCGGACCACGCCACCGTGGTGGCGGGCGGGCACGCGGTGGGCGAGCGCGGCTACTGCTACGCCCCGACCGTGGTGGCCGGGCTGCGCCAGGACGACGAGATGATCCAGGACGAGATCTTCGGGCCGGTCATCACGGTGCAGCAGTTCACCACCGAGGACGAGGCGCTGCGCTGGGCCAACGGGGTCAAGTACGGCCTGGCCGCCAGCGTCTGGACCCGCGACCACGGCCGGGCCATGCGGATGGCACGGGCGCTGGACTTCGGCGCGGTGTGGATCAACACCCACATCCCGTTCGTCTCGGAGATGCCGCACGGCGGCTTCAAGCACTCGGGCTACGGCAAGGACCTGTCGGTCTACGGGTTCGAGGACTACACCAGGGTCAAGCACGTGATGAGCAACATCGAGGCGTGATTCCTCATCGAGGCGTGAGCTGATCGAGGCGTGAGCTGTCTGTGAGCACCCCGACGGCGGCGGGTGCCGCCCTGGCCGGGGCGCGCCCGGTGCCCTACTGGCTTGACCAGGCCGACGCGCCGGCGGCGCTGCCGCCGCTGCGCGGCCGGGACGTGGCCGACCTGGCCGTGGTCGGCGGCGGCTACACCGGCCTGTGGACCGCGCTGCTGGCCAAGGAGGCCGACCCCGGCCGCGACGTGGTGCTGGTCGAGGGGCGCAAGATCGCCTGGGCCGGGTCGGGCCGCAACGGGGGCTTCTGCTCGGCCAGCCTGACCCACGGCCTGGCCAACGGGCTGGCCCGCTTTCCCGGCGAGATGCCGACTCTGCACCGGCTCGGCCTGGCCAACCTGGACGCCATCGAGAAGACGGTGACGAGGTACGGGATCGAGTGCGACTTCACCAGGAACGGGGAGCTGGCCGTGGCCACGCAGGCCTGGCAGGCCGACGCCCTGGCCGAGGCGGCGGACACCGCCCGCGGGCTCGGCGTCGACGTCGCACTGCTCGGCTCCGAGGCGGTCCGGGCCGTCGTGCACTCGCCCACCTACCTGGCCGGGCTGCTGGACCGTTCCGGCTGCGCCATCGTGGACCCGGCCCGCCTGGCCTGGGGGCTGCGCCGGGCCTGCCTGGAGGCCGGGGTGCGGATCTACGAGCACACCCCGGTGACCGGCATCGCCGGCGACGGCGGCCCGCCGGGCCGGGACCGGCTGCTGCTGGCCACCCCGCAGGGCGAGGTGCTGGCCGACCGGGTCGCGCTGGGGACGGGCGCGTTCGCGCCGCTGCTGCGGCGGCTGCGGTACTACGTGGTGCCGGTCTACGACTACGTGCTGATGACCGAGCCGCTGTCGCCGGACCAGCTGGCCAGCGTGGGCTGGCCGGGCCGGGAGGGGCTGGCCGACAGCGGGAACCAGTTCCACTACTACCGGCTGACCCGCGACAACCGGATCCTGTGGGGCGGCTACGACGCGGTCTACCACTACGGCAGCCGGATCTCGGCCGGGCTGGACCAGCGGCCGGCCACGTTCGAGGCCCTGGCCGAGCACTTCTTCGCCACGTTCCCGCAGCTGGAGGGACTGGCCTTCAGTCACACCTGGGGCGGGGTCATCGACACCTGCACCCGGTTCTGCGCGTTCTACGGGACCACGCACGGCGGGCGGCTGGCCTACGCGGCCGGCTACACCGGGCTCGGGGTGGGCGCGACCCGGTTCGGCGCCCGGGTGCTGCTGGACCTGCTCGGCGGCCAGCCGACGGAGCTGACCGAGTTGGAGCTGGTCAGGACCCGGCCGCTGCCGTTCCCGCCCGAGCCGCTGCGGGCGGCGGGCATCGGGCTGACTCAATGGTCGCTGGCCAGGGCCGACGGACGAGACGGACACCGCAACATGTGGCTGCGGGCACTCGACCGGGCCGGACTGGGATTCGACTCGTGACCGGGCCGATGCGACCTCTCTCGTTCGTCATCCTGGTCCTAACGAGGCTGGGCGCCGCCGCGGTCGGAGCCGGAGACGGCCTCCAGCGCGAGCAGCGCCACGTGCAGGGACAGCCGCGACTCGGCCGGCTCGAGGCTGGTGCCGAGCACTTCCTCGATCTGCCGTAGCCGCTCGTAGAGCGTAGGGCGGGCCAGGTGGGCGCGCTTGGCCGCGTCGGCCTTGTTGCCGCCGGCCTCCAGGTAGGCGGTCAGCGCGGCGACGAGCTGGGTGCCGGCGGCGTGGTCGTGGCGCAGCAGCGGGGCCAGCTCGCGCTCGGCGAAGGCCTGCAACCGCGGGTCGTCCCTGAGCAGGTGCAGCAGGCCGCGCAGCCGCAGGTCGGGCAGCCGGTAGAAGGGCAGCCCGGTGGGTGTCCTGGCGGCGACCTCGGCCACCTGATCGGCCTCGAGGAAGGAGCGCTGCACGGCGGTCACCGACTCGACCACCGAGCCGGCGCCGATGACGTCACCGGGGTCCAGGCGCGGGCGCAGCTCGGCGGCCAGGCGGGTCAGCACGGTGTCGGGGTCGGCCCGCGGCGGCAGGGCCAGGAGCGCGGCCACCCGGCTGTCGTCCAGCGAGGCCACCAGGGCGGGGACGGGCAGCTGGCGGCAGGCGGCGGCGGTGGCGTCGGCCACCGAGGCGGTCCGGGCCTGGGCGGCCAGGCCGGGCTGGGCCGGGTCGCCGGCCTGGGCCGCGGCCTGCGCGGTGGCCTGGGGGCCAGGACCGTCGGTGAGCCGGACGACGGCGGCCATGAGCCGCCGGCCGGTGACCGGCACGCCCAGCGCCCTGGCCCTGGCCTGGGCCTCGGCCGGGTCGCCGTAGCCGTGCCCGACCAGCACGGACAAGATGGTGCGGTGGGCCTGGCGCTCCAGGCTCTCCCGCTGGTGATCGAGCAGGCGGCCCAGGGCCAGCGTGGTCGCGGCCCGCTCGAGCAGGGCCAGGTCGCGGGGGGCGGGCGGCCCGCCGCGGACCATGATCAGGCGGCCCCAGTCCTGGCCGCGGGCGCCGACCACGGTGACCAGCCAGCCCGACGTGGGGTCATAGCCGGTCCGGTCGTCGGTGGCCACGGCCCGCGACCGGGTGGCGAAGCCGGCCAGCAGCCCGGCGGCGTCCTGCGCGGCGGTGGCGCAGGCCAGCACCTGGTGGGCCAGGTTCTCCAGGATGACCGGGCAGCCGGCCAGGGTGGCGGCCTGGCCGACGACCTCGTCGGCGGGCGCGCCGGACACGGCCAGCTCGGTGAAGACCTGGTGCATCCGCTCCGCGGCCCGCAGCTCGGCCAGCTGGTTGTCGATGATCAGCGCGTGGACGGACTCGGTGATCTCGATGAACTGGGTCTCCCGCTCGAACACCAGCAGCGGCAGCCGGTGCGTGACCGCGGCCGCGACCAGCGCGTCGGGCAGGCTGCGGGAGTAGCGGGAGCCGAGCTCGACGGCCAGCGCGCTGACGCCGACCGAGGCCAGGTCGGCCACGTACCTGGCGAGCCCGCCGGGGTCGCCGGGCAGCGCGATGCCGGTGGACAGCACCAGCTCGCCGCCGCGCAGCAGGTGCGCGGCCTCGGCCAGCTCGATCACGTGCACCCAGCGCACCGGGGTGTCGAGCCGGTCGGTGGCCGCCAGCACCCGCGGCGCGCCGCGCCGCACGGGGTCCAGGGCCAGCACCTCGGCGACGGTCGGCAGCATCGGCGGCTCCGCACTCCATCGGGACAGCAATACAGACAGTCAGGGCATATCGCTGATGACCTTACAGTCTGTCGGCGGGCCGCCGGGTGCGGATCAGGCCGCGGCCCGGTCGGCCTGCGGGCGGCGGCGGAGGGCGGGGTCGGTCAGGGACGCCGCGCGCCAGGCCATATTGGGCTGGTAGACGTCGGTGCCGGGCGGCACGATCTCGTCGATGCGATCCAGCGTCGCGTCCTCCAGCGCCAGCGACGCGCCCTTGAGCGCGCTGTCGAGATGGTCCATGGTCCGCGGGCCGATGATCACCGAGGTCACGGCCGGGTGGGCCACGGTGAAGGCCAGGGCCAGCTCGGGCAGCGAGCAGCCGAGGCCATCGGCCAGCGCGGCGAACTGCTCCACGGCGGCCAGCTTGGCCGCGGTCTCGGGGCGGGCCGGGTCGTACAGGTGGGCCTGGAGCGCGGCCCGCCCGGTCGTCATGTCGATGGGCTGGCCCTGGCGCAGCCGCCCGGACAGGAAGCCGGCCGCCAGCGGGCTCCAGGTCAGCACGCCCATGCCGTAGCGCTGGCAGGCGGGCAGCACGGCCGCCTCGATGCCGCGGGCCAGCAGCGAGTACGGCGGCTGCTCGGTGCGGAACCGGTACAGGCCGCGCTGCTCGGCCACGTAGTTCGCCTCGGTGATCTGGTCGGCCGGGAAGGCGGAGCAGCCGAAGGACCGGATCTTGCCCTGGCGGACCAGGTCGGTCAGCGCGGCCAGGGTCTCCTCGATGTCGGTGCCCGGATCGGGGCGGTGGATCTGGTACAGGTCGATCCAGTCGGTGCGCAGCCGGGTCAGGCTCTGCTCGACCTCGCGGACGATCCAGCGCCGCGAGTTGCCCCGGTGGTTCGGGCCGTCGCCCATCGGGAAGTGCACCTTGGTGGCCAGCACGACGTCGTCGCGGCGGCCCTCGAGGGCCTTGCCGACGATCGTCTCGGACTCGCCGGCCGAGTACATGTCGGCGGTGTCGACAAAGTTGATGCCCTGGTCGAGGGCGGCGTGGATGATCCGGGCGCAGTCGTCGTGATCGGGGTTGCCGATGGCGCCGAACATCATGGTCCCGAGGCAGTAGGCGCTGACCTCGATGCCGGTGCCGCCGAGGGTGCGGTAATTCATCGTCATGCTGGCGACGCTAGGTGCTAGACCGGACTCTAGGTCAAGCTCATAAGCTGGCTCTATGAGCGAGGCAGTGCAGACCGAGTCAGCGTCGGCCGAAGTGGCGGAGCAGGCGCCGGACGACCGGCCGGTGCTGAGCATCGGGCAGGTGGCCGGGCGCACCGGGCTGAGCGTGCACGCGCTGCGGTTCTACGAGCGCGAGGGGCTGCTGGCCACGCCGGTGTACCGGGACACCGGCGGCCGCCGGGTCTACAGCGAGTGGGACCTGGAGTGGCTGGAGCTGTGCATCAAGCTCCGCGAGTCCGGCATGCCGCTGACGGCGATCCGCCGCTACGCGGAGCTTGTCCGCGCGGGCCAGGGCAACGAGAAGGACCGGCTCGGGCTGCTGCGCGAGCACCAGGAGCGGATCAAGGTCCAGGTCACCGCGCTGCGGGCGTGCCTGGAGGTGATCAGCCGCAAGGTGGCGCTGTACGAGGAGCGGCTGGCCGGGGGAGCGTGGCGAGACCCGCTGTACACCCCGCCCGCGGCTCTGGAGGCGGCCGTGGAGCCGGCCGACGAGACGGAGACATGATGGCATCGGGGTCGGGCCGGGGCTGACAGTCTGTCAGTTGGCCTGGCCGGCCGCCGAGGGCACACTGGGACGCAGGACTGACGCGGGTTATGGGTGGCTATGGATGGAGGCACGGCTATGGGGCAGGCGAACGGCCAGCATCGCACGCACTGGATCGGCGGCAAGCCGTGGACGGGCCAGGCGGCGCAGCGCGGCGACATCTACAATCCCGCGACCGGCCAGGTCAGCGGCACGGTGGACTACGCGGGCGCGGCCGAGGTGGACGCCGCGGTCAGCGCCGCGGCGGCGGCCCTGCCGGGCTGGCGGGACACCTCGCTGGTCAAGCGGGCCGGGGTGCTGTTCGCGTTCCGCGAGCTGGTCCGCGCCCGGCAGGCCGACCTGGCCGCGCTGATCACCGCCGAGCACGGCAAGGTGGCCTCCGACGCCGCGGGCGAGGTGGCCAGGGGCCTGGAGGTGGTCGACTTCGCGTGCGGGATCCCGCACCTGCTCAAGGGCTCGTTCTCGGAGAATGTGTCCACCGGGGTGGACGCCTACTCGATCCGCCAGCCGGTCGGCGTGGTGGCCGGCATCACCCCGTTCAACTTCCCGGCCATGGTGCCGATGTGGATGTTCCCCATCGCGCTGGCCTGCGGCAACACGTTCGTGCTCAAGCCGTCGGAGAAGGACCCGTCGGCCTCCCTGCTGCTGGCCGAGCTGCTGGCCGAGGCCGGGCTGCCCGAGGGCGTGTTCAACGTGGTCCACGGCGGCAAGGAGGCCGTGGACGCGCTGCTCACCCACCAGGGGGTCAAGGCGGTCAGCTTCGTCGGCTCGACCCCGATCGCCCGGTACGTCTACGAGACCGGCACCGCGGCGGGCAAGCGGGTGCAGGCGCTGGGCGGGGCCAAGAACCACATGGTCGTGCTGCCCGACGCCGACCTGGACCTGGCCGCCGACGCCGCGGTCTCGGCCGGGTTCGGCTCGGCCGGCGAGCGCTGCATGGCCATCTCGGTCGTGGTGGCGGTGGACCCGGTGGGCGACGAGCTCATCTCCAAGATCACCGACCGGGTGGCCAAGCTGCGGGTCGGCCCCGGCGACGACGCCCGCTCGGAGATGGGCCCGCTGGTGACCAGGGCACACCGGGACAAGGTGGAGTCCTACCTGGACACCGGGGTGGCCGAGGGAGCGACGCTGGCCATCGACGGCCGGGCGCACCCGGTCGAGGGCGGCGCGGCCGACGGGTTCTGGCTCGGCCCGAGCCTGCTCGACCACGTGACCCCGGCCATGAGCTGCTACCGCGACGAGATCTTCGGCCCGGTGCTGTCGGTGGTCCGGGCGGACAGCTACGCGGGCGCGCTGGACGTGCTCAACGGCAACCCGTACGGCAACGGGACCGCGATCTTCACCAACGACGGGGGAGCGGCGCGCCGGTTCACCCACGAGGTCGAGGTCGGGATGGTCGGCATCAACGTGCCGATCCCGGTGCCGATGGCGTTCTACTCGTTCGGCGGCTGGAAGGCCTCGCTGTTCGGGGACACGCACGTGCACGGCGTGGAGGGCGTGCACTTCTACACCAGGGGCAAGGCGGTCACCTCGCGCTGGCTCGACCCCAGCCACGGCGGCGTGAACCTCGGCTTCCCGACCAACCAGTAGCGTGCCGGACCCGCAGGCCGCGCTCGCGGCCACGCCCGCCGGGCGGCCGCGGGCCAGGGCCCTGGGCATCCCGTTCGACGGGACGCCAGGGCCGTGGAACGCCATCACCGACGTGCCGGGGGTGGAGGTCGGCTACGCCACGCTGGTCCGCGGCGAGTCGGTGCGGACCGGCGTGACCGGCATCCACCCGCGTGGCCGGGCGGGGGCCGGCGATCCGGTCGCCGCCGGCTTCTTCAGCCAGAACGGCAACGGCGAGATGACCGGCACGGCCTGGATCCAGGAGTCCGGCACGTTCTCCGGCCCGGTGGCGATCACCAACTCGCACGCCGTCGGCGTCGCGCACGCGGGCATCGTGGCCTGGACCGTGGAGCACCACCGGCGGCTGGCCGACGCCTGGCTGCTGCCGGTGGCGGCCGAGACCTACGACGGCTACCTGAACGACATCAACGGCGGCCACGTCACCCAGCAGACCGTGATCGACGCGCTGGACGCGGCCGCGGCCGGCCCGGTCGAGGAGGGCTCGGTCGGCGGCGGCACGGGGATGAACTGCTACCAGTTCAAGGGCGGCTCGGGCACCGCCTCCCGGCTTGTCGGCTACGGCGGCGACCAGTACGTGGTCGGCGTGTTCCTCCAGGCCAACTTCGGGTCGCGGCGGGAGCTGACGCTGGCCGGGGTGCCGCTGGGCCGGCTGCTGGAGGCCGAGAACCCGATGGAGCGCGCCTTCGAGCCGGACGGGGCGGGCTCGGTCATCGCCGTGGTCGGCACGGACGCGCCGCTGCTGCCGCACCAGTGCACCGCGCTGGCCCGCCGGGTGACGCTGGGCCTGGCCCGCACCGGCACCGCGGGCTCGCACTTCTCGGGGGACCTGTTCCTGGCCTTCTCGGCGGGCAACCCCGGCGCGATCACCCCCGGGGCCACGGCACTGCGCTCGGCCGGCGCGGGCGGCCCGGACGGGCAGGCGCGCTACGACCAGCTGCGGCTGATCCCGTGGGGCTACCTGGACCCGTTCTACACCGCGGTGGTGCAGGCCACCGAGGAGGCGGTGGCCAACGCCCTGGTCGCCAACGAGACCATGACCGGCCGCGGCGGCCACCGGAGCCCGGCCCTGCCGCGCGATCAGGTCGCCGAGTTGTTCGCCGATCGCGTGGCAGGGGCCCCGAATACCGGGAAGATGTCCTAGGCTTCTCCGGGCCGGGCTTACGCATTCGCATTACCTCAGCGGTCCGCCGAATTTACGTTTTCACGGCAAAGCGGGCTGTTCGAATGCCGCTATAGTGAGTGGTATTCGATGACGAGCGCATTGGCGTCATATTTCTGACTGCGAAGCGCCGCTAGCCCGGCTGGGTCACTGCGGCCGCGCGGGCGTCAATGCTGGCGATGCGGCAAAAGGCATCCGCGCGGCGTGCTCCGCGCCAGGCGTCCGCGCACGCGAGGGGAACGCGCACGTGTACGTGCCCCGGCCTCAGATCCAGGTACCGCGAGCAAGAGGACTACGGCATGCCCGCCAGGGCAGGGAGCGGAGCCGATGAGCCAACCGGTTGCCATGGACCCGCATGGCGCGACGATCACCGGCCCCGGCCGGGCGACCGGCCCGGGCCAGCCGCCGGGGCTGCGCGGCCGGCTCCGGTCCACCGCCCGCCACCCGGTCACCATCCAGCTGGCCGTCCTGCTCGCCTTCGTGGCCGCCGGGATCGCGGTGACCTGGCCGCGCGCCACCTACCTGGCCGACGGCCGGGTCCCGGCCACCCTCGACGCCAGCGG
>Ga0134128_10005560_pt1 | contig 15264 bp, 14 predicted proteins | sample KB31754_FD_96462 | JGI IMG/M metagenome (GOLD analysis project Ga0134128, IMG submission 96462) | Terrestrial soil microbial communities with excess Nitrogen fertilizer from Kellogg Biological Station, Michigan, USA - KB3-175-4 | ecosystem: Environmental > Terrestrial > Soil > Unclassified ... | reverse complement strand
GAAGGTGTCGGCATTGATGTTGTAGGTTGCCCCATCCCGCCCTGGCGCAACCGGGGCGATCACCGGGATCATCTCGGAGCGCGCCAGAAGGTCGAGCAGCGTGCGATCTACCTCGACCGGCTCGCCGACGAACCCCAGGTCGAGCACCCGCTCGATATGCGAGTCGGGGTCCATGATGGTCTTGTGCGCCTTGCGGGCAAAAACCATGTTGCCGTCCTTGCCGCAAAGCCCGATCGCCCACTCGCCCTCGGCATTGATGAGGGCGACGATTTCCTTGTTGATCGAGCCAGCCAAAACCATCTCGACCACTTCCATGGTCCGGGCATCGGTGACCCTGAGGCCGCCCTCGAATTTGCTCTCGATGCCGAGATTTTTCAGCATCAGGGCAATCTGCGGCCCGCCGCCATGGACGACGATCGGGTTGACCTTGGATTGCTTCAAAAGCGCGATGTCGCGGGCAAAGGCGGCGCCGAGCGTCGTATCGCCCATGGCATGGCCGCCGTATTTCACGACGACGGTCTTTCCCTCGTAGCGCTGCATGTAGGGCAGCGCCTGCGCCAGGATCGAGGCATCCCGCGAAAAGGCTTCGACATCTGGCATGGTGCGCTTGGTATCCATGGGGCAAATTCCTATAGCGGATTCCGGCGCGGGGGGAACCGCTTTTGCGATTGTGACAGTCGATCTGGTGGACAAAGAGTTTGGAGCGCGAAAACCGCCCGCTTCCGGCTATGGCCGGGGGTAGGCAGTCTTATTGGCGCGGGTTAAGAGTGTCGCATGCCGCAGTCAACCGCTGATATTGCCGATTTGATTGCCCGCACCGCGCTCCGGGACCGCGCGGCATTTCGTGATCTCTATCAACGCACAAGCGCGAAACTATTCGGCGTAACGCTGCGTATCTTGAGGGATCGCGCCGAAGCCGAGGAAGCGCTTCAGGAAGTGTACGTCAAAATCTGGCAGCGGGCCGACCGTTACGCGGCAGGCGGCTATAGTCCGATCAGCTGGCTGGTTGCGGTGGCGCGCAACCACGCGCTCGACGTGCTGCGGGCGCGGCGGCCGGTTGCCGAGGACATCGATGTGGCGATGGAAATCGCCGACCTTTCCCCCGACCCGGAGGAGGCGGCCGTGGGGGCAGGCGAACGCGCCCGGATCGACGCCTGCCTGGGCGAACTTGAGGGCGACAAGGCCGAAGCGGTTCGTGGCGCCTACCTCGATGGCTTCAGCTACGATGAACTGGCGGCGCGCCACAACGTGCCGCTCAACACCATGCGCACCTGGCTCCGCCGGAGCCTGTTGAAATTGAGAGAGTGTCTTTCGGCATGAGCACTGAAGGCGAACAGGGCGGAAGGGACGAGGAGGACCGGGTCCTCGTCGCCGAATTCGCGCTTGGCCTGCTCGATGCCGCCGAGCACGAGCGGGTAGGGCGGCGCATTGCCGCCGAACCGCTGCTGGCGCGCGAACTGACGCTCTGGCGGCTGCGGCTATCGAGCCTCGACCGCGAATTTGCCGAGACTCCTGCGCCCGCCGGTGTCCTCGATCGGGTCGAGGCCCGGTTGTTCCCGCCATCTGCCGCAACCGCAGCGCCTGCCGGCTTCTGGAACAGCCTGCGTTTCTGGCGCGGCCTTGCAGCAGCTGGCCTCGCCGTTGCCGTGATCGCCGTCGGTGTCGACTTGGTCCCGCGTCCGCCGCTGACCGGGCCGGAACTCGTCGCCGCGCTCGAGGCGCAAGGCAGCGACGTTAAGCTCATCGCCTTCTACGACAAGACCGCCGGCACCATCCGGATCGCCGCGCTGTCGGGCGACGCCGTGCCCAACAAGGATTTCGAGCTCTGGGCTATCGAAGGCAAGAACGCGCCAGTTTCGATGGGCGTTATCGCGCTCAACGCCAAGGCCAATGTGAACATGCCGGCGACGGTGAAGCAGGGCTTTGGCGCCGGAACGGTGCTTGCGGTGTCGCTTGAGCCGAAGGGCGGCTCCCCCACCGGCGCCCCGACCGGCCCGATCGTTGCGGCCGGCGCCGCCACGGCCATCTGACGGCGGCTGGCAAACTTATCCCCGTTCGCCGCCGTTGCGCTAGATTCCCTCCGGTCGAGCAGACGCAACGCGAAGACGTGGCGGACCATTCACGCCCGGCACACGCCCATTTGACGTGCAGTTGCGTGCAGGCCGTCCCATATTGTGGGCAATGAAACTGGGGAGAACTCAATCATGAATCGCCGCGATGTTGTTTTGGGCGGCGCCTCGGTGGCCGCTATCGGAGCGCTGGCCTGGTCGTTGCGGAGCGGTTCGAGCGCCAGCGTCGTGACCCAGGCGCAGGCCGCCCAGACTTACGAAGTCAGCTTCACCGACGACGAGTGGCGGAAGCGGCTGAGCCCCGAGGCCTACAACGTCCTGCGTCAGCAGGGCACGGAATATCCGGGCAGCTCGCCACTGCTCAACGAACACCGCGCCGGCATCTTCAGTTGCGCCGGCTGCGACCTGCCGCTGTTCGATTCGAAAACCAAGTTCGAAAGCGGCACCGGCTGGCCGAGCTTTTATCAGCCGCTGCCCAATGCGGTGCTGCAGAGCGACGACACGACGATGGGGATGGACCGCACGGAAATCCACTGCCGGCGTTGCGGCGGCCATCTGGGCCACGTCTTCAACGACGGCCCGCCGCCGACCGGTTTGCGCTACTGCATGGATGGGGTGGCGCTGAAGTTCACGCCATCGGCAACCTGAAGGCGGTTCGCGCGTTAAAAGTGCCTCCGACATAGAGGACACTTGCCCCGCCACCGGCGGGGCTTTCTTTGTTCTCGCCTTCGGCATATCCCGGCTGCATCGATGCGATCTTGGCAGACTTGGCAACTCGCCTTATTTCTCCTCTCATGAAGCTGACGATCATCCAGTCCGGCGAGGTTCCCGCCCCGCTCCGTGCACAATTCGGTGCATATGCGCCAATGTTCGAAAAGATGTTCGCCGCGGCGGGTGCGCACTACGACTACGAGGTCGTGCCGATCTCTGAGGGGCAGCCATTCCCCGACCCGGGCAGCCTCGAGGCAATCTTGCTGCCGGGGTCCGCCGCCGGCGTCTATGACAACCACCTGCCGTGGATGGCGCCGCTGCGCGCGTTCATCCGTGACGCCTATGCGGCGAAGACGCCGATGGCCGGTATCTGCTTCGGCCATCAGATCATGGCCGACGCACTGGGCGGCGATGTCCGGAAATCGGAAAAGGGCTGGGGGCTGGGGCGGCATTCCTACGCCGTGACGATGCCCGGCGCCTTTCCCGGCGGTATTGCGGCTACGCTGGCCGTCGCCTGTTCGCATCAGGATCAGGTGATCGTTCCTCCAAGGGAGGCCGAGGTCATCTTGGCCTCGAACTTCACGCCCAATGCCGGGCTTAGCTACCGGAACGGCGCGGCGCTGAGTTTCCAGCCGCACCCCGAATTCGACGATCCCTATACCGTCGCTCTTGCCGAACTGCGGCGCGGCAAGGCCCCGGACGAGGTGGTCGATACCGCGGTCCAGTCCGTGGCGCTGAAATCGGACAGCCTCGTGCTGGCGAAGCAGATGGCGGCGTTCTTTGGCCGGCAGATTTAGTGTTCGAGCAGCCTGGCGATAGCGGCGCGCAACTTAGCAATTCCATCGCCCTTCTCGGACGAGGTGACGATCAGCTCCGGATGCGCCGCCGGCCGCTTGGCGATGGCCGCGCGCGTCGCCGCGATCGCCGCGTTAAGCTCGCCGTGGCTCGGCTTATCCATCTTGGTCAGCACGACCTGGTAGCTCACCGCGTCCTTGTCGAGCTCGTTCATCACCGAGATATCGTTGCCGCGCGGGCCGTGGCGGGAATCGACCAGCACATAGACGCGGCGCAAGGTCGCCCGCCCGGTGAGATACTGGTGAATCAGCCGCGTCCACGCCTCGACTTTGGGCTTCGGCGCCTGCGCGAAGCCGTAGCCCGGCATGTCGACGATGCGGAGCGGCGCGTCGGCGGCCTCGAAGATGTTGAGTTCCTGCGTCCGGCCCGGCGTGTTCGACGTCCGGGCGAGGTCCTTCATCCCCACGAGTGCGTTGATCAGCGATGACTTGCCGACATTGGAGCGCCCGGCGAAGGCGATCTCCAGCCGGTCCATCGGCGGCAGGTCATCGATCCTGACGCAGCCTTTGATGAAAACGAAAGGCCGGGCGAACAGCAGGCGCCCGGCTTCGATGCTTGCGTCGGTCGGGGCGAGGGCCTCCGCCACTTGCCTCAACTGCCTTCCGGCTTGGGCGCTCGCCGGAAACTGGCGAGGATGTTGCCGAACAGATCGACCTTCGCGCCGTGCCGCTTCATAATGATGTATTGCTGGGTGATCGACAGCGTGTTGTTCCACGCCCAGTAGATCACGAGGCCTGCCGGGAAGGTGCCGAGCGTAAACGTGAAGATGATCGGCATGATCTGGAAGATTGCCGCCTGTGTCGGGTCCGGCGGCGGCGGATTGAGCTTCATCTGCAGCCACATGGTGCAGCCCATCACCAGCGGCCAGACGCCGATCATCAGGAAGTGACCGACAACCGGCACGGCCTCGGGGTGCCACGGGATCAACCCGAACAGCGTGAAGATGTTGGTCGGATCGGGCGAGGCGAGATCCTGAATCCAACCAAAGAACGGCGCGTGGCGCATTTCGATGGTGATGTAGAGCACCGTATAGAGCGAATAGAAGACCGGAATCTGAATCAGCAGCGGCCAGCAGCCGGCGAGCGGATTGATCTTCTCTTTCTTGTAGAGCTCCATCGTTGCCTGCTGCAGCGCCGGCTTGTCGTCCTTGAAACGTTCCTGCAACTCCTTGATCTTGGGCTGCATGTTCTTCATCGCCGCCATCGAGGCGTAGGAGCGGCTGGCAAGCGGGAAGAACACCAGCTTGACGATGACCGTGACCGCCAGGATCGCGAGGCCGAAATTGCCCAGCAGGCTGTGCAGGAGCTGGATCAGCTTGAACATCGGATGGGTCAGGAACGAGAACCAGCCCCAGTCGATCATGAAATCGAAGCGGTCAAAGCCGTATTCGGCCTGATAATCACCGATAATCGATTCGACCTTCGCGCCGGCATAGACATAATTCTTGTTGCTGCCGCTCTGGCCGGGCGCAACCGTCAGGGCGCCCTTGTCGACGAAGCTGGCTTTATAGACATCAACATCGCTCGGCTTGCTCCAGGAGAAGCGGGCCGCGATGTCGGTCTTGGGCTCGGGCATAACGGTCGCGGACCAATATTTGTCCGTAAAACCGAGCCATCCGCCATTCGAATCGACATCGTCCTGCTGGTCTTTCTGGAGGTCGCTGTACTTGTAGGTGACAAGGTTCTTGGCGCCGAGAATGCCAACCCCGCCTTCGTGCAGGATGAGCGTGTTTTGCGTTTCCGGCGTGCCGTGACGCGTCACCTGCGAGTAGGGAAAGAGCGAAACCGGCGCCGTCGTCTTGTTGTCGACCGACTGTGTGACGGTGAAGAGGTAATTGTCATCGACCGCGAACTGGCGGTGGAACACCAGCCCTGCGCCGTTATCCCAACTGAGTGCCACTGGCGTCGCGGGGGTCAGTGCCGCAGTGCCGCCGTCGACCGTCCATACCGTGTTGCCGTCCGGCAATTTGAGCGTGCCGCCGGCGCCTTGCACCCACCCCTGCTCGACGAAGTAGGAATCGGGAGCCGAGGCGGGGCTCAGCAGCGTGACGATCGGGCTCTGGTCGGAGAGCTCGACGTGATAGTTCTTCAGTTCGAGGTCATCAAGGCGGCCGCCTGCAAGATCGATCGAACCGGTGAGGGCAGGGGTGTCGATCTTGAGGCGCGGCGTCGCCGCAATAGCCTCGGCCCGCGTCTTGAACGAGGCCCCGCCATTGGCTTCCGGTGCCGGTGCGCCGGCCGCAACGGCAGCGGCGGTCGCCGCTTTTTGCGTCTCGACGGCCTTCTGCTGTTGCTGCTGCAACTGCGCCTGCTGCGCCGCACGTTCGCCTGCCGGTCCCGCCACAAAATACTGCCAGCCAAACAGCACCGCGATGCTGAGCACGATGGCGAGGATCACATTGCGGGTATCGTTCATTGTCGCTTGTTCCGGTGGCCATCGGCCCGATGGGTGGTGGTCTTGTCGGTATGGACGCGCTCGATCAGCTTGGCCAGATCTTTGACCATATCACCGAACGGCGTCTTAAGGGCATCACGCCTGCCAACGAGCACATAGTCATGTTGGGGACGAAAGGCTGCGGCGCAAGCCCCCGCCGCGGCGCGGAGCCGCCTTTTGATGCGGTTACGCTCGGGAGAATTGCCGTTCTGCTTGGTTACAGTGAAGCCAACGCCCGGCAATTCTCCGGTGCCGCCGACGACCTGCAACGCAAAACTGGGACGCCCGGCGCGGTTACCCCGGGCAGCCCTGAGAAACTCGGACCTTTTGGTGAGCCGGCGGAGGCTTCTACCGCCCTGCGGCACAACCGTCATCGGCCCTCAGACCCTCAGGCCGAGAGTTTCTTGCGGCCGGCGGCGCGGCGGCGATTCAGGATGGCACGGCCGTCCTTGGTGGCCATACGGGCGCGGAAACCGTGGCGGCGGGCACGCACGAGCACGCTCGGCTGGAAGGTACGCTTCATGATCTAGACCACGCCGGGGCGCGGTTCCTCTAACTGCAGGTGCGCTAAGAAAATCACCCCGCCTTGCCGGGCAAGCGGGGTACGTTTGCGCGGGCTTATAAGAAATTGCCGGGTTGAAGTCAACGCAACCGGCCTGCTTTCCGGGGTGAGTGGACCCAAGACCCACGAGGCTCCGCGACCACATCGTAAATCCAGCGCCCAACTCTGAATCTGCTGCGCAATTAGCATTGCTTTGAACGGATGCGGTATGTTGTCTTGCCCGTGCGGTATTCCATTATTTTTCCAATCCTTTTTCGCGGTCGCGCGCACAGGCATGGATCGGCTTATGGCGGAGTTCTCAGCTCCCGATATCTGTGTCATCGGCGCCGGCGCCGGCGGCCTTGCGGTCGCTACCGGCGCGCGCGCCTCCGGCGCCAGCGTGGTGCTTATCGAAAAGCGGGCGATCGGCGGCGATGCGTTCAATTCGTCATCGCTCGCCGCGCGGGCGCTGGCCGCCGCTGCCCGGCGCGCCAACTACCTGAGAACCGCCGCGCCTTTCGGCATTGCCAATGACGAGCCGAAAATCAATGCCCGCGGCGTCTTCGATCACGTCCATGCTGTGGTTGAAGGGGTGGCGGCCGATGTAACGGCCGAACGGCTGAGGGCGCAGGGGATAGAACTGATCACCGCCGAAGCCCGCTTCGTCGACCGCAAGACCGTTGAGGCGGGGGATCGGCTGATCCGCGCCAGGCATTTCGTCATCGCTACCGGCTCAAAGCCGGTAATTCCCGAGATCGCCGGGCTCGATAGCGTTCCCTATTTTACCAGCGCGACCATCTTCGACAATCCGCGCAAGCTTACCCACCTCGTCATTATCGGCGGCGGGTCGGTGGGTATCGAGCTGGCCCAGGCGTTCCGCCGGCTGGGCGGGGACGTTACCGTCGTCGATATCGCGACGCCGCTCGCCGATCGCGACCCCGAACTCGTCGAAATCGCCCTCCGGCGCCTCATCGACGAAGGTGTCGCCATCCGGCCCGACACGACCGTCACCGGCGTCCAGATGCGCAGTCTCGGCATCGGCGTGTCGATCAGATCGGGCGATGGCGTCGAAGAAGTACTCGACGCCTCGCACATTCTCGTTGCAACCGGGCGCCTCCCCAATCTCGACGGTATCGAGCTCTTGAAGGGCGGCATGCAGTGGTACCAGAAGAACGGTTCGCCGCACCTGCTGCTGCGGCGCGGCCTGCGGACGAGCAATCGCCGCATCTATGCGGTCGGCGATGTTGCCGGGGGCGAGCAATACACTCAAACCGCGATCTATCAGGCGCGCCTCGTAGTGCAGAACGCGCTGTTCGGGCTGCCGCGGCGCAACGATCCCTCGCGCGTCCCCTCCGCGATCTTCACCGACCCTGAACTCGCCGAGATCGGCCTCACCGAGCCCGAAGCGCGCCGCAAGCGGGGCGATGACTACCGGGTGCTGCGCTATTCCTTTGCCGAGAACGACCGGGCCCGCGTCGAGCGTGAAACCTACGGCCTCGTCAAGCTTATCACCGACCGATCCGGAAAGCTCCTCGGCGCCGGCATCGTTGGCACGGGCGCCGCCGAGATGATCTCGCTTTTCGCCCTTGCCATCGGCAATGGCCTGTCCATCAGCGATTTCCGTAATTTCGTCGCGCCGTATCCGACGCTCACCGAAATCGCCCAAAACCTGGCCGGCGAAGCGACGCGCGAGACGGCCGGCAGCCCCATCCAGCGGCGGCTGATGGCCGTGCGGCGCCGGTTGCCGTGGCTATAAGCGCCCGTGTATTGATCTGACATGACAGACGAACGCCGCGCCATGCCCGGGCCGTTCTCCGGCCTTTCGGTGAAGCTCATCGGCACGATCATCTTCGTGATCCTGGCCGTCGAGGTGGTGATTTATCTGCCCTCGCTCGGCAACTTCCGCTCTAACTGGCTCAACGACCGGCTGCGCATCGGCATCGTGGCGGCGCGCGTCATCGATGCCGTTCCCAACGTGATGAACATCCCCAAAATGGTCACCGACAACCTGCTGAATTCGGCGGGCGCTACGGCGATCGCCTATCGCCGCAACGGCAAAAGTCAGCTGATCGAACTCGACAATACGCCTATGCCGCGCGCCGCGGTTACCGCCGACATGCGCAAGGACAATATGATGTCCCTTGTCGAAGGTGCCGTCGACACGCTCGTCAACGGCGGTGGCCGCACGCTGCGCATCGTCGGCAGCACCGGCGACGATGATGGCAGCGAGGTCGAGGTGCTGATGCCCGAGGCGCCGCTGAAGAGCGACATGCTGGCCTATTCGCGCAACATCGCCCTCATTTCGCTGACCATTTCGGCGCTCACCGGCGCCATGGTCTTCCTGCTGCTGCGGCGCGCGCTGATCGACCCGATCCGGCGCGTCACCGCCAATATCGTGGCCTATCGCCAAGCCCCGGAGAACGCTGCCCTGATCATCACGCCGTCGCGGCGGAAGGACGAGATCGGCGTCGTCGAGGAGGAATTGGCGGCAATGGAGACCGATCTTTTCTCCATGCTGAAGCAGCGACGGCACCTGGCCGATCTCGGGCTCGCTGTCGCCAAGATCAACCACGATTTGCGCAACATGCTGACCTCGGCGCAACTGCTCTCCGACCAGGTTGCCAATCTCGACGACCCCAAGGTGCAGCGGCTGGCGCCGCGGCTGGTCCACACCCTCGACAAGGCCATTGGCTTCGCTCAGTCGGTTCTCGATTACGGGCGCCAGAGCGGCGCCCCGCCGCGCCCCGTCCCGGTCGATCTCAAGGCTCTCGTCGATGAATCGATTATCGATGCCGGGCTGATTTCCCATCCCGAGATCAAGGTGTCGAACGCCGTGCCCGATGCTGTGACCGTCAGGGCCGACCCCGAACAACTCGCGCGCGTTTTCGTCAATCTGTTGAAGAATGCCCGCGAGGCGCTGGAGGCTGCCGGCGGCAAGATCGCCGAACCGGCCGTGACCATCGGCTATGCCGAGGATCGCGACGGCATGACGCTCAGCTTTGCTGACAACGGTCCCGGCCTGCCGCCGCGCGCCCGGGACAATCTGTTCGTCGCATTCGAAGGCTCGGCACGGGCTGGCGGTACCGGCCTTGGCCTAGCCATCGCCCGCGAACTGACCGAGGGCAATGGTGGCAAGCTTGCCTTTGTACCGCAGGGGGCCGGCACGCGCTTCGAGGTCTGCCTGCCCAGAAGCATCAGGCTGAAAGTCTGATCGTCAGCCGGCGGCACTCGCCGCTTTCAGCGCCTGCTGGCGGCTGGCGATCGTGTCGAACTCGTGTTGCGACAATATCCAGCCATTGTGCTCGACCACGCGGCCATTGACGTAGTCCGCGTGGACATCGGCAAGCAGCTTGGCGTAAGCGGTCTCCGCGGCATTCGCCGCTTTCGCGGGGGCTGCCGGCGCTGCCGGGCGGGCCGGCGCGGCGCCGATACCGATTGCAGCCACCGCGCCCGCGGCCGCCGTCAGCACTGTTCTGCGCCCAAACGATCTGGTCATTTGAGGATCACCGATTGCAGGAAAAGGCCATTGGAATGGGCGTCATTGGGGCTCAGGCCCTTCGTATCGGCTGGCGGTGTCGGCCCCGAGAGGAGCAGCGCGAGCATTACCTTGTCGTCGTCTCCAAGCGGGAAGGACTTGCCTGAAAGGCCGACTGCCGTGCCGCTATAGACCGACGCGCCATTGATCTCGAGATTCACCTGCGCACCGGTCCCGCCGGAGTTCTGAAACGACAGCGTGGTCGCGCGGTTGCGGTCGAGCGTCAGCGTCGCGGTGGTGCCCTTGCTCCAGATCCCGGCGAATTCCGGCGCCGACCACCCGGTGCCGAGCGCCTTGTTGGCGTAGCGTCCCTCGCCGAAGCGATAAGTGATGCCCACTGTCTCGACCGGCCGGGTCAGGATGAAATTGGCGAGCCGGGCGGTCAGCGCAATGAGGTTGAGCGTCGGGTTGACGATGTCGGTGGTCGGAAATACCGAAGCGCCCGCCACATACATATTGTCGAGGCCGAACACCTGGCAATTGCTGTCGACCACGCCGCCCGAAGCGTCGTGCGCCATGCGTGTCGTTCCCATGTGATGGGCAGCATTGCCGAAACCGAGCGTACCCCAATTTGCCGCCGCTGCGTCACCGACGAAACGCGTCTTGGCAAGGCCGTTCTGGTTGAGCAGGCCGCAAAGCAGCAGCACACCCTTTCGGTAGCGTGCGAGCTCTACATCGCTGATATGCCAGTTGAGCCGGGCCAGCGGCGTGCCATCCTTGCCCATCCGTTTGGACAGGGCGACGTAGCTGCCGGGGTCGGGCGTCTGCTCAAAAATAAAGAACGGCATAATGCGCGAATAGGCGGTCGGATGGGTGAGGAAGAGGTTCTGGCCGGCCTGAATCTCGACGTCCGTCGTCGCCGGCGTCGGCGTATCCTGAAAGTGCATGCCGAAGCGGGTCAGTCCGTGCGCTCCAAGGAATTCGTCGGTAGCGCGCAGCACCACATTCACCATGAGATTGTTCTCAAGGTGCGGGGCAAGCGCCCCCAGATCGGCCCGCGCATCCACGTAAATCTCGACCGGGCTGACGGTCGGATGCTCCATGAAATATTTGCCGGTGAGATTGTTCTTGCCGCCCCCGAGCGGGTTGCCCGCCGGATATTTGCGCGCGGCCCAGAGCATCAACCGCGCATTCTCGATGCCACCGGTGGCAAGGAACAGCAGCTTGACGGGGATCGTCGCGGTCTTTCCGCTTGGCAGGTGGAAAAGGTCGAGTTTCTCGACGCTCTTGCCGGCGGCGTCGAGGTGGATATCGACAACGCGCGTGTTCAGCACGATGTCGATGCCGCTGACGGCGGCATAATGCTGCTGCGTATCGTCATCGCCGAAGCGGCGAATCGGATTTGAGAACTGGAAATGGAGCGCCGTGACGTTCTCGGCATGGCCGAGCAGATCGCGCTCGATCCCGGTGCTGCCGGGCTCCTTCTCGAACGGCCCGAGATTGAGCCAGCTCTGCGCCTCCGGCAGGTGCAGCGCGTAGTCGGCATAGGTGATCGGCCATCCCGGAAAGCCGGGCCGGTTCTCGAAGATCGCCGGGCTCATGGGATGGGAATGCCCGCCCCAGTGGCCTGACGTGCCGCCGAACACCGAAAGGCGCTCCCCGAGCGTACCGTAGGGCCGCCCGGTGTTCTCGATGTCGTAATAGCCGTCGCCTTGCGCATCCGAGAGATCGCGGCCTCCGGCTTCGAGGATGAGAACGCGGCCTTTGGGCGCGAATTTTTCTGCGAGAAACAAGCCGGCCGGACCGGCACCGATGATCACGAAATCATACGCCGCCCAGTCGAGGGCAGGATCGAAGGCAACAAACATTACGACTTATTCCTCGACGGCCCTCGCGGCCGCTATCACTGAATTATATTCGCCAGAGCGGCCGCGGCAACTTGCTGGAAGGTTAAGGTCAAGTAAGGCGACACCAAGACGACGGCGTGCGGTCAGGGCAGGGGGCGCCGGCTTCCTGGGCGAAACAATGGATGTATGCTGGCATGGTTGGCCGCGCTTGCAAAGCGTTCGTGCCTTCTATATGGCTTGCCCGTTCCTGGGCTGGCGCCGCTTTTGCCGCACTTGCCCGCGAATTGCCTGGCCCCGCCAGGCCCCGCGCCCTTAGCTCAGCTGGATAGAGCACCAGACTACGAATCTGGGGGTCAGGAGTTCGAATCTCTTAGGGCGCGCCAAAATTCTTATTAAGATCAACCATTTAGCGTGCAGGACCAACCACTGGGGTGAAGGCGCTGCGCTGTCGTAAGCGTATCGTAAGCCAGAAAGCGCTACCGCCGGAGTTCTTCGGACTTCGACTTCTACGCCGGCCGTGAGATGTTGGCCCGGCACGTCTACTGCTCTGTCTGCAATCACTATCAACCCGCCTTCAGGTTGGGTTGGAAGGCACGACCCGAGACCTACGCCGGCAGTCACGGTGCGGGGATGGATCCTTTGCGTGTGGCAGATGCCACGGTTCGCGAGTTGGCTCGGGCGGAGTGGCCAGAGCCTGACGATTGGCTCAGAGGCGGCGAAAGCGTGAGGAGGTTTGGCCCGGGACGGTGACCGCTTTGCGCCATAAGCGATCATACAGAGGCACCCTTACGCCGCGGCGTGGCTATCCTGCGCGGCGGGCCAGTTTACCAAAGAAATCCTTGAGGATCGGGTCGCGACGGATGTAGGTGACGTAGCGCATGGCGTGGCGGCCACGATCGAAGCTGTAGGTAGTGTTGTCGGTAAGGATCGGAGTTGAGACCAACACGCTGGGCGCCCACTCCTGGTCCAGAAGCCAACCGACCGGCGCCATGTCCCAGATCTCCTTCGACCATCCCATGTAGTCGCCGTCGTCGGCGTACTCCTTGAAGCGCATGGCGAGAAAGTTGCCAATCTCGCCATAGGGCTCGACATATTTCTCGATCTCGGGAACCGATGAGTGCAGGTGCGACACGACACCCATACAGGGAACGTTGACGACCGGGGCGCCGGAATCGAACAGCACCTGGGCGCCGCCAACATCCTGCTTGAGATTGAATTCCTGCTGGTTGGGCCATTCGAGTGCAGAGCCGCCGAGCCAGACAACCACGATCTTGTCGGCGATATCCGGTGCCTTGAGCAGGGCCGAGGCGACGTTGCTGATGGCAGCAATGGCGACGACATAGAGGGGATCGTCGGACGACCCGGCCCGAGCCCGTGCGATGAGGTCATCCACCGCTGCGGCAGGACGCGCCACCTTCTCGCGCCCGACATATTCGGTGACGCCGCGGTGGACGAGCCCGTCGGGCTTCACATCGAGGCGTTCGAGCAACCGGATGATTTCCTCGTAGCTCAGCTCCATGCCTTCGCCCGGTCCGCTCGACCGGTTATTGAAGAACGGCGCGGCGTAGATCGCCTGCAGGTCGAGCCGCTCGGGCGAGAGGATCATCTGGACCAGCGCGAACTGGTCGTCGATCTCGTTGTAGGTGTCGGTGTCGAGCACGCAGCGCACACGTCCGGGACGCGGCGTCAGCATTTTGAGGCGGGTGGCATCGGACACGGGCGTGGCGTTGCTGGCGAATTCGGGCCAATACGGCATTGAGTTACTCCTTGCTGCCCGTCGCAGCGACTGAGCTGGTGAAATACTGCTGGAAACCCACGAGGATCACCATCGGGATCAACGATAGGAACATGGCGCCGGCGAAGATCAGGCCGAAGCTCACGTGATATTCGGTCGAGAACTGCGCGAGTGCGACAGGGGCGACCTTCATGTCGTTGGATGGTGCGATCAGCAGCGGCCATAGGTAAGCCTGCCACTGGAAGATGAACATGATCAGTCCGGCGCTGATCAGCGCCGGTGTCGAAAGCGGCAGGTAGATGCGCCAGAAGATGCCGAACCAGCCCATGCCGTCCAGTTGCGCAGCCTCGCTCAGATCCTTGGGAATGCCGAGGAAGAACTGGCGTAGCAGGAACACCGTCAGGCCGTTGCCCAGGCCGGGCAGGATGAGCCCAGTATAGGTGTTCTGCAGATTGAAGCCGCGCATGATGTAGAACAGCGGCACCGCGATGGCATCGAAGGGGATCAGGAAGCTGACGATCATCGCGGTGAAGACGATCGCCCGGCCGGGGAACTCGATGGCCGCGAGCGCAAAGGCCGCCGGCGCACAGACCGCAAGCCCAGCGACTACCGTCACGATGGCGACGAACAGCGAATTGAAAATCGCGCGGGCGAAGACGCCAGTCCACAGGTTGACGATATTGTCGAAGGTCAGCCGATTGGGAATGAACGTCCAGACGCTGAACGGGTTGAGGTAACGGAAGATGTCGTCCTCCGGGCGGAGGGATGAGAGCGTGAGCCAGTAGAGCGGCAGCAGGAAGGTGACGCCGATGACTATGATCACCGCCATGTGCAGGACCTGCCGTGCCGTGATGCGATCGATGCCGGAGCGCTCCTTCACTTTTCGCCCCGGTCGCCCATCAGGCGGAACTGGATGAGGACGATCACCAATACGAGGGCGACGAGCACCATAGTGGCGGCCGAGGCCGAGCCCGGATCGGAGTTGATGAAGGCACTGGTGTAAATCTCGTTCATGATCAGATCAGTCGAGCCCTGCGGGCCGCCATTGGTCAGAATGTTGACCGGCGCGAACACCAGGAAATTGGCCACCGTGTCGGCCACGAGCACAAAGGTCAGCGGCCGACGCAATTGCGGCACGGTCACGTGCAGGAATTTTTGCCATGCGGTGGCGCCGTCGATAGTCGCCGCCTCGTAAAGCACCTTGGGAATGTCCTGAAGCCCGGCGATCAGCATTGTCATCCAGTAGCCGACGCCAATCCAGCTCACGACCAGAATGATCGAGGCCAGCGACTGGTCGGGTGATGTGATGTAGCGCTGTGGCCCGATGCCGAACACCGCGAGCAGGCTGTTGAGAAGGCCATCCGGGCGGAACGCCACAGCCCAGACAACTGCCGACACGCTCTGCGGGATGGCGACCGGCAGAAGGATCAGCGACCGCCAGAACCCTGTCACCGGCAGCTTGTTGTTCATCACCACGGCTAGCCCGAGCGAGATGGCGATCTGCAGCGGGTTGACGACGACCGAGAAGAACAGGGTTATCCACACCGAGTTCAGGAAGACCGGATCAGTGAAGATATAGATGTAGTTGTCGAGGCTGT
>Ga0134128_10005559_pt1 | contig 15269 bp, 12 predicted proteins | sample KB31754_FD_96462 | JGI IMG/M metagenome (GOLD analysis project Ga0134128, IMG submission 96462) | Terrestrial soil microbial communities with excess Nitrogen fertilizer from Kellogg Biological Station, Michigan, USA - KB3-175-4 | ecosystem: Environmental > Terrestrial > Soil > Unclassified ... | reverse complement strand
TTCGCCGATCAGCGTGACGACGATTCCGCCGGCGGGCCACTGGAACATCGGGGCCGAGTTCACGCCGGCACAGCCCGGCGAGTACAACGGACTGGACCTGAGCGTCTGGATTACGGTGACGCCGGCGACGGTGCAGGTGATCGCCAACAATGCGGGCATGAACCAGGGCGGCACGGTTCCCCCGTTCACCTATCATCTGGCGGGGCTGCTCAACGGCGACCAGCCGCAGGTGGTTCAGGGAACGCCGGTGCTGAGCACGACGGCGACTTCAGCCTCCCCCGGGGGGACGTATCCCATTCTGGTCAACGTGGCCGGGATGACGGCGGCCAACTACGTCATGGTGGGTGTGCCGGGCGTGCTGACGGTGCTGGGGGCGGGACCGCAACCGCAGACCATCACCTTCGGGCCACTGAGCGATGTGACCTGGACGGGAGCGGCGCAAACGGTAACGCTGAACGCGACCGCCAGCTCGGGTCTGCCGGTGAGCTACACGGTGAGCGGGCCGGCGACGGTGAGCGGTGCGACGCTGACGGTAAACGGGCCGGGGACGATCACCGTGACCGCCAGCCAGGCGGGCAACGGCGGGTTTCTGCCGGCGGCGCCGGTGAGCCAGAGCTTCCGCTCGAAGCTGGCCTATGCGAGCACGATCAGCCTGGACCGCCGGCTGGATTTGCGGCAGGCGCGGACCGGCGACACGCTGTGGCTGCGGGCCTGGCTGCGCGGCGGTGAGGCGCACGACGGGACGATTCTGACGCTGACCGGCGCGACGCTGACCTATGGGCCAGCCACGCTGGCGGTGCCCGACGCGGTAATTACCTTCTCGGCGAGCGCCCATCAGGCGACCACGCACTACGACGCCACCACGAACGCCTGGCAGACAACGCTGCCGCTGGCGGGTGGGCATCCGAGCGATGACGACGGCGGAAGCGGGTTCCTGACGGGAGTGGCGATTCCGGTGCCGGTGCCAGCCAACTGGCCGGATCGCGGCGTGGCGGAGCTGAGCGGCACGCTGAGCGGCAGTCAGGCCGGGTTGCGGCTGCGCTGGGGCTGGGACGTGGACGTGTACAGCCGCTGGGCCAGCGACTACAACGCGCTCGGTGTGCGGGCGGCTGGCGACCAGGGGCAGGGCCACGACGACCACGCCGGAGCGCCGGAGAATTACGAACACAACCAGCGGAGCGGCGACTTCAGCGGGCCGGTGGGCGATCCGGTATGGGGCGAGGTTTGCCTGGGGTGCGGCGGCTCAGTGCACCCAGGCGACGTTCCATCCATCCACCGCCAGGGTGGGGACGGCTGGTTTGACATCCTGCAGGCGATACTGAACCCTTACTACGCGCGATTCTCCGGGCATTAGCGAGATGTAGTTGTCCTGCCATTCGACCGGCAGGACTTCGGCTCCGCCGGGTCCGCGCAAAATGCGCAGACGCACCAGCAGCGCCACGCCTGATCCCTGATTGGTAATGCGCACCGTAGCCGCGCCTTGGGCGCCATGGTGGGTGAAGCTCGCCTGGGCGCGGACCTGGGCGGGCGGCAGGTGGTCGAGGGCGGAGAAATCGGCGGCGGAACTCTCGGGCGTGTAGAACCAGTTGCCGGCCTTGTCGTTGAGAACGTCGGGCCTTGCGGAGAGCCAATAAAAATTGCGGCTGACGGCGCGGTTGCCCTGGGTGAGCGTCAATTCCAGGAAGGTGGTGCCGGGGAACTGCGGCAGGGACCAGGCATCGGCGCTGGACTGCGGGCCCACCCGCACGGTGTGGCTCTGGCGGTAGAGGGGCTTCCCGGACAGGTCCGCCACCAGGGCATGGGCCACCAGGTTGCCAGAGGGAGCGAGGCCGTGGTTGACGACGCTGATGGCGCGGTCGAAGTCGGAGTACTGCACGTGCAGCGGCTCGTTGGCGCGCTCAACGCCGTAGAAGCCGGCGCCGGGGCGCAGGTAGTAATCGTAGAGGTGCCAGATGAGGGATGGCCAGCCGTTGTTGAGCATCCATTGGATGACGCCGGTGGCTTCGCCCTGGCGGCGGCCGAAGGCCTCGAACATGGCGCGCTCGCCCTCGTAGGAGCTGGCCTGGGACTCCCAGACGAAGTCGCGCAGCGTCGCCGGCGCGCCATAGCGGGCGGTGAGGGCGGCCTCATAGCGGTGCAGGTTCAAGAAGTTGCCGCTGCCGGCGTGAAAGTTCCAGTAGGGATCATCGGGGCCCTGGCCGGGGCCGGTGCCGGTCCATAGATGATCGGCGGGGATGAACTTTCCGAGCGACTCCAGCGGCGGGATGGCGGCCCCGGGGCTGGTTTCGGTGTTGAAGCCGCGCGCGCCGCCGTGCTCGGGTTCGGCCAGCCAGTACACGGGCGGTACGTAATCGTAGGGGCCGGTCATCTTCACGCCGGACGCGCCCGTGACCTTGGTCGGCTTGGCGGAAGCTGACGAAAGGATGGGCTTGGGCCACTGCGCCTGATGCAGGACGTCGAGGTAGGCGGTTTCGACCTGAGCCGGCGGCGGATTGTCGCTGCCGTTCAGCCACACCAGCACGCTGGCGTGGCCGCGCAGCCGCAGAGCCTGGTCGCGCAGGGAAGCGGTGGCGACCACCCCTTCGTCGTCCTTCCACTTCGACCACTCTTCCCAGTGGTCGCAGCAGCACCAGCCGGCCATGATCAGGATGCCGTTGCGATCGGCGAGGTCAAAGAAGGCGTCGTCCATGAGCTTGCCTTCGAGCCGGATGGTGTTCAGGCCGAGGGTGCGGGCATAGAGGAAGTCGGTGGCCCACTTCGCCGGGCCGTCACGCAGCATCATGTCGGGGGTCCAGCCGCCGCCGCGGACGAAGACCTTTTTACCGTTAACGTAGAACTGCTCGGATCCCTGGTCGTTCTTTTCGGCGGTGATCTGATCCATGCCGAAATCCTGCCGCGATTGATCGCTGACGCGGCCGCCGATCTGGAACGCCAGCGAGAGATGGTGCAACGCGGCTGTGCCCATGCCCTGCGGCCACCAGAGGCGGGGGTGGGTAACCTCCAGGGGAACGGTGACCACCTGCCGGGCGTGGGGCGGCAGCGTGATGGCGCGGGTGAAGCGGCGGGAGTCCATGTAGCCAACCAGGCGGCCGCGCTGGGGCTGACCGGAGGCGTTGGTGAGGGTGGTGGAGATGGCGAGGTGGGCCTTGGCCAGGCTGGGCAGGTCGAGTTGCGTTTTCACCCAGGTGTCGCGCACCGTCACCGGGCCGGAGGCACGGAGAAAGACTTTGCCCCAGATGCCCATGTCCTTGTCGGGAGGCATGGGGTTCCAGTCCACAAAAGTGATGGCGAGGTCCTGAACGCGGGGAGCGTAGACCTCGACGGCCAGGGCGTTGCGGCCGGAGTGGGCGATGCCGGTGACGTCAAACTCGAACTGGCGGAAGGTGCCGCGCACCTGATCTTCACCGGCGATCTGTTTGCCGTTGAGCCAGATACTGGCGCGATAGTTGATGCCGCGGAAGTCGAGCCACAGGGTCTTGCCGGCGAAGGCGGCCGGCAGGGTAAATTCGGTGCGATACCACCAGGGGACGGCGTAGGGGCTGTCGGCGGGAATATCGTCGTGGGAGAAGTTGGCGCCGATCTTATAGGAGACGCCCGCGGCCTGACGCAGGTTCATGCCGTAGTCGGGGTCGAGTTCAAGGTGGTTGGCGACGCGCGCGGCGAAGACGGTGGTGGGAACGGCGGCGGGCATCCAGCCCTGCTGGGCAAAGCCGGGGGTGGCCAGCGCGGCGGGCGCGGCCGAAACCCGGGCCGAGGACTGGATGGCCCAGCCGCTGTGCAACTCGATTTGCTGCGCACCCAGACCGAGGCAGGCGATGCCCGCGACTGCGAGAAGCCGGAACGGCAGCCGAGCGCGCATGGGGTTACATACCGCCACCCACCGGCGGGCCGGTGGGCGCGGGAGTGGGGAGGCGGTGCGGTGCGAACTGCTGCGGGTTGCGGACGAAGCGATCGGTTTCAGCCTGCAGGCGTTGCAGGGTGGCGTCCTGCGGCTGCTGGGCGAGGGAGCGCTTCAGTTGGGCTTGCAAGCTGTCCACACCCGCCCAGGCGGCGGAGGAGACGCGCTGCGGAGCGTTGTGATCCGCGGCCAGGTCCATGATGCCTTCCGCCACCTCGACCTGCACCACGCTCTGCATGGGGCTGGAGGCAGGCTGGGGAGGGAAGGCCTGATGCAAGAGTGCCTGGATCACTTCAGCCGCGGTCAGGCCCTTGCCGCCGGCCGCCTCGGCGCGGATGGTTTCGAGGCGCTCGAGGCGGGTGGGGTCCAGCAGACCGGTCACGACAATATCGGTAATCCCACGAGCGCCATCGAAGGGATCGAAGAGGTAGCCGGAGGAGGAGCGGAAGCGTTCCACCCGCAGGACGTTGTTGCGGGTTTCGAGCGGCGCCAACTGGCTCCAGAGGGCGGGTGGGACAGCCAACTCCGCCGGCTGCAGCGCGGCCAGCACCTCCCGCAGCGCCTGGCGCTGGCCGGCCTCGGGCCACACCGTCACCGGCTTCTGGCCGTCGCCGGCGAGCGAGGGCGGGATCTCGGCGCCGCCAATCACGTTGATGGCCGCCAGCAGGCCGTACTGGTGGAATTCGTAGACGAGCGCGAAGCGGGTGGCCAGGGTCGAAACCGGCTGGCCGGGGCGCAACATGCGCGGACCAAACTGCTTCATCAGGGCGTCGCGCACCGGCATGACCTCGCGCAGCCAGGTCACCGGGTCGGGGCCGTCGTCATAGGAGCTCCAGCGGGCGTCCTGGGAGCTTCCCCAAACGATGCCCTTGGCGATCATCCGCTTGACGGTCGAGGCCGCCTGGGCGTCGCTGCCGTAGCCCCATTCAATGGCGACCTTGTCGTAGCTGCCGACGCCCTGCATGTAGGCGTCGGACATGTCGACGGTGCCATCGGGACGGATCTTCACGCGCGGGGCGAAGTAGTCCATCACCGAGCCGCGATCGTAGGTGGAGGCTAGGAAGTTGTGCTCGAGGCCGAGGACGTGGCCCATCTCGTGGCAGGCGAGCAGGGCGATGCGCTGCACCATGGACTGCTCGGGGGTGAGTTCGGGGTCCATGCCGTCGAACCCGGAGAACGAGTCGAGGCCGGCGTCGTCCACGCCGCCGGCGAGCGAACCCGAGGCGGGGGTGAGCGCATTCCAGTAGTTGTGGACGGTGCGCATGCGGTAGCTGTCGAGCTGAACCACGGCATGCAGGATCTCGCCAGTGCGGGGATCGGCCTGCGCCTGCCCCACCGACCAGCCGCGGCCCTCGCGGTTGGTCCACTGAATGGTGGTGTAGCGGAAGTCGTTGGGGTCGGCGCCCAGCGGCAGGTCCTTGATGACGATGGCGTTGCGGAAGCCGGCCTGTTCGAAGGCCTGGTTCCACCACAGCGCGCCTTCGCGAATGGCCGAGCGCATGGGCTCGGGGATGGCCTGATCGAGATAGAAGGTGATCGGCTTCACCGGGTCGCTGACCGCGGCACCGGGGTCCTTCTTCTGCAAGCGCCAGCGGTCAATGAATTGGCGAACCAGGGGCTGATCGAAGGGCTGGGAGAAATCCTCAAACGATTGCGTGAAGTAGCCGACGCGGGGATCGAACTCGCGCGGGGTGTAGCCCGCCGGCGGCAATTCGACCAGCGACTGATGCACCTTGACGGTAACGATGCCGGTGGTGGTGCCGGTGGAGACGCGGCCGTTGTCGGAGTCGAAGGTGAGCAGGGCTTCGGTCTCGGTGTTCTCGGGGAAGGCGTGGGTGTGATCCACCACCAGGCCGCTGCGGGCGGGGTCCAGCCGCCAGGCAGAGGGGGCGGCGCCGCGCATGGCGCCGGGATTGGGCGGCAGGCCGGGAGCGGGGGCGCGGAGTTGGCGGGCGACACCGGTGGTGTCGGCAAGGATGAGGGGGTTGGCGTTGACGACCAGGTTGCCGCCCTCTTCCGAGAGGATGGGCATGGCGGCGAGGACGGCCTCGGGGAAGCTGTCGTCCACCGAGTGCTGGAGCTCGGGGCTGCCGTGGGTGGCGCGGAAGCCGGTGTTGACCTCAATCACCAGCACCTTGTTGCCGACGCGCTCAAAACGGCACAGCGAGGTGGGGCCGACGGTGCCGCGGTCGCCGCCGCCGGACATCGAGCCGACGCCGCCGTCCATGCCGGTGAAACGCAGAAACTGTTGCTGCAGGCGCTGGGGGGTGAGGGTGAACTCGACCCGATCGGCCTTTTCATTCCAATGGACGGGGATGAAGGCGTCGGCCTGAGCAAAAGCGGCGGGCGCCGAAAAGGCGAAAAGAAACGTATACAAAGCGATGGTCGCGCGTCTCATGATGGAGAGTGGCCTCCGAGCGTTGGACAGGCCACAATAGCACTATTGACATGAACTTCCATAGTCCTTGGCGGCGATTTTTTGTGCTGGCGGCGGCGCTGGCACTGACCGGTTGCAGCGCGCGGTCGCGACCCTCGTCCATCGAACGCAAGCTGGCCAATGTGGCCAAGGACGTGGTGATTCCTTTTGAGGCGGAGAAGGCGGCGAATCCGACGCCGGCTAATGACCACACTCTGGCCGAGGGGCAGCGGGTGTATGTGACGCACTGCGCCATGTGCCACTCCAACGACGGACATTCGCAGAACCCGCTGGGCCAGGCGATGAACCCGCCGGCGATGGATTTGACCTCGCCGCACGTGCAGAGTTGGAAGGATCAGGAACTGTACTGGATCATCTCCAACGGCATCCGGCTGACCGGGATGCCGGGCTGGCAAGGGCAGTTGAGCAGCGAGCAGATCTGGCAGGTGGCGCGCTACATCCACGCCCTGCCCCAGATGACGCCGCAGCGGCAGCAGGCCCTGGAGGCGGTGCTCACGCCCCCGCCGCCGCCCGCGCCCAAGGGCGCGGCAGCGCCTTCACCGGCGCAGGAGATCGCGGTGGGCCGGCGGCTGCTGCATCAGGAGGGGTGCCTGATGTGCCACAGCTATCAGGGGGAAGGCGAGGATGTCGGCCCCGACCTCACCGACGAAGCCGCCCGCAAGCGGACGGATGCCTGGCTGCTGGGGCATTTCAAAGACCCGCCGAAGTATACGCCGGGGACCCAGATGCCGGCCTTTGATCACCTGACCGCGGCCCAGCTTCATGCCCTGGTAGTGATGCTGCAGACCCCGCCGGCGGTAAAATAGCCGCATGGCGGCATTGACAGGGGATTCGCTACAGATCGCCGGGCGCGGCTTCGCGTCGCGCTTGTTGGTGGGCACGGGCAAATACCGCAGCATGGAGCAGACGGCGCGCTGCGTGGCGCTGAGCGGCGCGGCGATGGTCACGGTGGCGGTGCGGCGGGTGAACATCACCGACCGCGGGCGCGAGAACCTGCTCGATTTCCTGGACCTCTCGCAGGTGGCCATCCTGCCCAACACGGCGGGTTGTTACACCGCCGAGGAAGCCATCCGCACGGCGCGGCTGGCGCGCGAAGCGCTCGACAATCCGTGGATCAAGCTGGAGGTGATCGGCGATCAGCAGACGCTGTTTCCCGATACCGAGGCGCTGCTGCAGGCGACGCGCGTGCTGGCGGCGGAAGGCTTCATCGTGCTGCCCTACACCAACGACGACGTCATCGTGGCGCAGCGGCTGGTGGAGGCGGGGGCGGCGGCGGTGATGCCGCTGGCCGCGCCCATCGGCAGCGGGCTGGGCATTCAGAACCCGGCCAACCTGCGCATTCTGCGCGAGCGCATCACCACGGTGCCGCTGATTGTGGATGCGGGCGTGGGCTGCGCGTCGGATGCGGCGCGGGCCATGGAGCTGGGCGCCGACGCCATTCTGATGAACACCGCCATCGCCGCGGCGGAGAACCCGGAGTTGATGGCGGAGGCGATGAAGGCCGCGGTGGAGGCGGGACGCAAGAGTTATCTGGCGGGGCGGATGCCCGCCAAACTGTACGCCTCGGCGTCGTCACCGGTCGAAGGCGTCGTGCGTTAGTGCAACTCCGCCGCGCGGGTGGCCGGGGCGGCGGGCTTGGGCGGATAGGTGTACACCACTTCGCCGGGGCGGGTGAGATGGAGTTGCTCGCGGGCGATGGTCTCGATGCTCTGCGGGTCGGTGCGCAATTCCTTCACCGAGCGGTTGAGCTGGCGGTTGTGGTCTTCCAACTGATGGATGCGCTGCAGCGTCTCGGCGACCTGCTGCTGACGATGGCGCAAAGCCAGATAGCCCTGAGGGCCGAAGATGACGTGGACGCCCAACCAGCCCACCGCCAACACGATGACCAGCAGCCGCAGCCGCCGCACAAGACGGTGGCGGGGAAACTTCAAGCGCTGCTTCAATGGCTGGAGGCTGAACCGCACATGGCCAGTCTAGAATTGAGTGGGCGGGCAAACAAGGGGAGTATCTGTCTGGTACTGAGGCCATCCTGATTTTTACCCACTGCGCCTCGCGCGGCGAGGCCGAGGGGATCGCCACGGCGCTGCTCAACCAGCAGTTGGTGGCATGCGCATCAATCGGCGGGGAGGTGGAGTCGCGGTACCGATGGAAGGGGAAGCTGGAGACCGCCGCCGAAGTGCCGTTGACGCTGAAAGCACTGCGGGCGAACTGGGAAGCGATTGAGGCCGAGATACGGCGTCTGCACTCCTATGAGGTGCCGGAGATCCTCATGATCGCCGTGGAGGCGGGGAGCGCCGCCTACCTGGCGTGGCTGGGCGAAGTGGCGGGGAAGCGGGCGCGCACCTGATAACGCTCCGCCGGAGGCTGTCCGGCCACCGTCTCATAGAGGCAGAACTCCCTCACTTCGATCCGCCCCCAGGAAAATGACGGGCCTGCCGCCCAGGACCCCGGGCTTGCGCCGGCGGCTACCCGCCCCAGGCTGATATGGGGGCGGAAGGGGCGGGATTCCCTCTCGACTCCCAAGGGACCCAGGCCTGCGGCCAATGCCGTGACAAGTTCAAGCAAAGGTTGAGAGTGCTCTACGCCCGCCCAAAGCAGGCGAGGGTGGCGCCGGTCGGGGAAGGCGCCGACGCCGGAGACATCCACGGTAAAGGGCGCCCATGGGAAGGAGGCGGCAGCGGCCAGTTGAGGTGTGCGTTCGGTCGGCCAGTCGCCAACGAACTGCAAGGTGATGTGCAGGGCCGGAGCCACCTCCCAGCGCACCGCGGGGTACTGCTGCCGCCAACCGGCCAGGGCAGTTGCCAAACGCTGTTGGGCGGCGCCGTGTACGGGGATGGCGAAGAAGCAGCGCATGGCGCGCTCCGGCGTATCTAGCTTTTGGGCTTCCAGCGCAGCACGGGCTGGCGGGCGGCGGCGACCTCATCGAGGCGGCGGATCTTGGTGGTGTAAGGCGCGCCAGTGACCAGCTCGGGCTGGGTGCGGGCCTCCTCGGCGATGGCGCGCAGGGCGGCGATGAACTCGTCCATCTCCTGGCGGTTGGCGCTTTCGGTGGGTTCGATCATGAGCGCGCCGCGGACCACCAGCGGGAACGACACGGTGTAGGGATGGAAGCCGTAGTCAATCAGCCGCTTGGCGATGTCGCCGGTGTGCACGCCATGCTGCGCCTGCTGGGCATCGCTGAAGACGACCTCGTGCATCGAGGGGGTGGCGAAGGGCAGTGTGTAGTGGCCCTCCAGCTTTTTGCGGATGTAATTGGCGTTGAGGACGGCGTCCTCGGTGGTCTGCTTGAGGCCGTCGCTGCCGTTGGCCATGATGTAGGCCAGGGCGCGGGTGAACATGCCGAAGTTGCCGTAGAAGGCGCGCACCCGGCCGATGGACTGGGGGCGGTCGTAGTCGAGGGTGGCCTTTTGCGTCAGCACGGGGATGGGCAGGAAGGGTTCCAACTCGCGCTTGACCGCCACCGGACCGGCACCGGGACCGCCGCCACCGTGGGGGGTGGAGAAGGTCTTGTGGAGGTTGAGGTGCATGACGTCCACGCCGAAGTCGCCGGGGCGGGCGCGGCCCACGAGGGCGTTCATGTTGGCGCCATCCATGTAGAGCATGCCGCCGCGTTCGTGGACCAGGTCGGCGATGCGGTGAATGTCCTCCTCGAAGATGCCCAGGGTGTTGGGGTTGGTGAGCATCAGGGCCGCGACGTCGCCCGTCATCTGGCGGTCGAGGCTGGACATGTCCACCGTGCCGTCAGGATTGGACTTGAGGTTCTCGACCTGATAGCCGGCGATGGCGGCGGTGGCGGGGTTGGTGCCGTGGGCGGAGTCGGGGATGAGCACCTTGCGGCGGCGGTCGCCGCGGGCGGCGAGGGCGGAGCGGACGAGGAGGATGCCGGTCAACTCGCCCTGCGCGCCGGCGGCCGGCTGCAGGGTGATGGCGTCCATGCCGGTGATCTCCAGCAGGTAGTCGGAGAGCAGGCGCATGATGCGCAGCGCGCCGCGGGAGAGCGACTCCGGCTGCAGCGGGTGACCGTCGCCCAGGCCCTCGATGCGGGTGACGTGCTCGTTGACCCGGGCGTTGTACTTCATGGTGCAGGAGCCGAGCGGGTAGATGCCGGTGTCCACGCCGTAGTTCCAGGTGCTCAGCCGGGTGTAATGACGGACGACCTCGAGCTCGCTCAACTCGGGAAAATCGGGGATGTCGGCGCGCGCCGCGGTGAGGGGGGCCGCGGGGACATCGAGATCGGGCAGCTGGTAGCCGCGCTTGCCGGGCGAAGAGACCTCGAAGAGCAGGTCTTCGTTCTGGACCAGGTGACGCGAGGCGCGGGTGCCGGCGGGCTGGGAGAGGTTGTCGTTGATTTCGGCCATGGTGCTAAACCTCGCTCAGCAGCGCCGCCAGGCGATCCAGCCCGGCGCGGGGAATGGTTTCGGTGGCGCACACCAGCAGCGCGTTTCCCAGCTCGGGGTAGTAGCGCTGCAGGGAGAGGCCGGGGATGATCTTCTCCTGGTGTAGACGGGCTTCGATCGCGGCCAGCGGGCGGCGGAGGCGGACCGCAAACTCGTGGAAGCGCGGAGCGGGGAAGAGTACCTCCAGACCGGCTTTTTGGCAGGCCGAGGCGAGATAGGCGCCCTTGGACAGGTTCTGTTGCGCCAGCTCGCGCAGACCCTGGCGGCCATAGGTGGCCATGAAGATGCTGGCCATCAGCGCGCAGAGGGCCTGGTTGGTGCAGATGTTGGAGGTGGCCTTTTCGCGGCGGATGTGTTGCTCGCGGGTGGAGAGGGTGAGCACGAAGCCGCGCTTGCCGTCGCTGTCGCGCGCCTCGCCCACCAGGCGGCCGGGGAGGCTGCGCAGGAACTTCTCGCGGCTGGCGATGATGCCGGCATAGGGGCCGCCAAAGCCCCCCGGGATGCCGAAGCCCTGCAGTTCCATGGCGACAATGTCGGCGGCGGCGGGCGCCGGCAGCAGGCCGAGCGACACCGGCTCGGCGATGACCGCCACCAGCAGCGCGCCCTGGGCGTGGGCAATCGCGGCGGCGGCCTCCCAGTCCTCGATGGTGCCGAAGAAGTTGGGACTTTGCACCGCGACCGCGGCGGTCTCGGCGGTGACCGCCGCCTTGAGGGCGGCGAGGTCGAGGCGGCCGTCGGGGGTGAAACCGGCTTCAGCGATGGGGAACTCGCGCGGCTTGGTCAGGGTGGAGAGCACCTCGCGGTACTGCGGGTGCACGCTGCGGGCGACGACGATGCCGGAGCGGCCGGTGACGCGGGCGGCCATCATGCAGGCTTCCAGCAGGGCGGTCGAGCCGTCATACATGCCGGCGTTGGCCACCTCCTGGCCGGTGAGCTGGCAGATCATGGTCTGGAACTCGAAGATGGCCTGCAGCGTGCCCTGGCTGATTTCGGGCTGATAAGGGGTGTAGGCGGTGAACCACTCGCCGCGGCTGATCAACTGATCGAGATGGGTGGGACGGAAGTGCTGGTAGGCGCCGGCGCCGAGAAACGAGGTGAAGCCGGGAGCGTTGTCGCGGGCGGCCTGCTGGAACCAGGCGATGATCTCCGCCTCGGAGCGGCCGGTGGGGATGTTCAGCGGGCGCTGGAGGCGGCAGTACTCCGGGATGTGGTCGAAGAGCACATCGACAGAGTTGAGTCCCAGCTCCGCCAGCATGTCGCGGCGGATGGCATCGGATGTCGGTAGATAGCGCATTGTTGGTGGCGGGCGGTCAGTGAGCTTCGGCTTCGGCGACGAACTTGGTGTAGGCGGCGGCGTCCATCAGTTTGGCGGTCTGGGCAGGATCGGTGAGCTCGACCTCGACCATCCAGGCTTTGCCGTGGGGGTCCTGGTTGAGCAACTCGGGGGACTTGACCAGGGCATCGTTGATGGCCTTCACCTTGCCGCTGACCGGGGCGAAGACCTCCGAGACCGCCTTGACCGACTCGACCGTGCCGAGCGACTGGCCGGCGGTGAGGACGGTGCCGACGGCCGGCAGTTCGACGAACACGATGTCGCCCAACTGCTGCTGGGCGAAGTCGGAGATGCCGATTTTGGCGGTGGCGCCGGAAGGGGCAACCCATTCATGTTCAGTGGTGTAGCGGAAATTGCTGGGGTATTCCATGACTGATTCTCCGTACTACCGGGGACGCTTGTAAAAGGGCAGCGGGACAAGTTTCGCGCGCGCCGTGCGATTGCGGATCTGGATGTCGAATTCGGTGCCGGGTTCCGACAGCGCCACCGGGACATAGGCCATGCCCAGGTTCTTCTGCAGGAAGGGAGCGGGGCCGCCGCTGGTGACCTTGCCCACCTCGCGGCCCTGGTGGAGGACGGGATAGCCGTCGCGGCCGATGCCGGGTTCGATCATCTCGAAGCCCACCAGCTTGCGGGTCAGGCCGGCCTGCTGCTGCTGCTCGATGATCTTTTTCCCCAGGAACTCCGGCTTGGCCAGCTTGGTGATCCAGGCGAGGCCGGCTTCGAGCGGCGTGGTGGTGTCGTCAATCTCGTGGCCGTAGAGGGCCATGGAGGCTTCCATGCGCAGCGTGTTGCGCGCCCCCAGTCCGCAGGGCAGGATGCCCTCGCCGCGGCCGGCCTCGAGCAGGCCGTTCCAGATGGCTTCGGAGTGCTCGGGGTCGAAGTAGAGCTCGAAGCCGTCTTCGCCGGTGTAGCCGGTGCGGGCAATGATGCACTCCACCCCCAGCACCTTGCCGATGGTGAACCAGTAGTACTTGATCGGTGCCAGCGCGATCGAGGTGAGCGGCTGCAGGATGGCGAGCGCCTTGGGGCCCTGGATGGCCAGTTGCGAGTAGCCGTCGCTGACGTTGGTCACCTGGGCGTCGAAGTGGTTCTGACGGCAGATGTAGTCGAAGTCTTTGTCACAGTTGGCGGCGTTGACCACCAGCCAGTAATGCTGGTCGGTGAACTTGTGGACCAGCAGGTCGTCCACGAAGGTCCCCTCGGCGGTCATCAGGCCGCTGTACTGCGCCTGGTCGAGGTTGAGCTTGGAGGCGTCGTTGGAGGTGACGTGCTGCACCAGGTCGAGCGCCTGGCGTCCCTGGACGGCGATCTCGCCCATGTGGCTGACGTCAAACAATCCCGCCCGTTCGCGTACGGCGCGATGCTCGGGGATGATGCCGGTGTACTCGACCGGCATTTCCCAGCCGCCAAAGGGCACCATTTTGCCGCCCAGCCGGCGATGCGCGTCATAGAGAGCGGTGCGGCGCATGGGGGCGGCGGCGGGAGCAGGATTGTTACTCATGCGTTCTCCGGGTGGGAACTTGTACGTTAGCATGGAGCGTGGCCGCTATTCCAGAGGCAGAGAGCACTCCCCAACCATTCCGCCGGGCGACCGCCGCAGGCACCGCCGCCTATGCCGCCCGCTTCCCGGAATTGGCCAAGACGCAGCACTTCCGCAAGCTGCGGCTGCCGGAAGCGGTGCAGGTATCGTCGCTGGGCGCCGGCACCTATCTGGGGCCGGCGGACCACGCCACCGATCTGGGCTATGCGGCAGCGCTCGCGGCAGCATTGGACGGTGGTCTCAACCTGATTGACACGGCCATCAACTACCGTGCGCAACGGAGCGAGCGCGTCATTGGCCGGGTGCTGGCGGCGTGCGGGCGGCCGCGGGAGGAAGTTTTCGTCTGCACCAAGGCGGGGTTTGTGCCCGAAGGGCTGTCACTGCCGCCGGGGTTGATCCGGCCGGGGGAACTGGTGGCGGGGTGCCATTGCATGACGCCGGTGTACCTGGCGCATCAATTGCAGACCAGCCTCGACAACCTGGGCCTCGAAGCGGTGGACGTCTTCTACCTGCACAATCCGGAGACGCAGCAAGCGGAGCTGAGCCGCGAGGAGTTTTACCGGCGGGTCGAGGCGGCCTTCACGCTGCTGGAGAAGATGGCCGACCAGGGGCGCATCGGCAGCTACGGCATCGCCACCTGGAGCGGATTGCGCGTGCCCCCCGACGCGGTGGATTACCTCGATCTCAACCGCATGGTGGCCATGGCCAAGGGGCTGGCCGGGGATGCGCACCATTTCCGCTTCGTGCAGATGCCCTACAACCTGGGCATGCCGGAGGCCTACGCACTGCTGAATCAGTCGGTGGAGAAGCCGCCGTATGTGTCGCCGCTGAACGCGGCCTTCCGCCTGGGGCTGCACACCATCGCCTCGGCCAGCCTGATGAGCGGGAATTTGCATAACCTGCCCGACGACGCGCGGATCTACCTGCAGCCATTTTTGCCCGCCGCTTCGAGCGATGCCGAACTGGCGCTGCAGTTCGTGCGCTCCACGCCGGGGGTCACCGCCGGACTGGTGGGAATGTCCAAGCCCGAGCACGTGGAGGCCAACCTGCGCGCCATCGCCGTGGCCCCCTCGCCGCCGGCGCAAGTCGGACGGCTACTTCAGCAGTAACGGCTACTTCAGCAGTAGAGTAGGAGGCATCATGCTCACACGAGTTTGGCGGACAGCTGCCTTGACCGGGTTGGCGCTGATGTTGCTGGCGCCGCTTGCGGCCCAGGGCTTCACCATGGAACAGGCGCTGAGCTATCCCTTCCCGGATGGCTTGACGGCGGCGGCACAGGGCGAACGGGTGGCCTGGGTGTTCAATCTGCGCGGAGCGCGGAACATCTGGGTGGCCGACGGTCCGTCGTTTGCCGCGCGGCAGGTGACGCACTATGTGGGCGACGACGGCATGCCCATCGCCAGCCTGCGGCTGACGCCGGATGGCGCCACGGCCGTCTATGCGCGCGGCAGTGAGACCAACGGGCAGGGCGAGGTGGCGGACCCGACCAGCAACGTGCAGCGTCCACAGCAGCAGGTGTGGGCGGTGGAGGTGGCGGGGGGCGAACCCCGCCTGCTGGGGACGATGGATTGCCGCCCGGAGGGATGCGAGGACATTCAGATTTCACCCGACGGTAAGCAGGCGGTGTGGAGCGGCGGGGGGCAACTGTGGCTGGCGCCGGT
>Ga0134128_10005557_pt1 | contig 15272 bp, 15 predicted proteins | sample KB31754_FD_96462 | JGI IMG/M metagenome (GOLD analysis project Ga0134128, IMG submission 96462) | Terrestrial soil microbial communities with excess Nitrogen fertilizer from Kellogg Biological Station, Michigan, USA - KB3-175-4 | ecosystem: Environmental > Terrestrial > Soil > Unclassified ... | reverse complement strand
TCAGCGCCGCCGGTGCGGCGAAATACGGCGCTTCGGCGCGCAGCCGCCGCCGCAGTGCGAGCAGTTCCGCGTGCTGCTCGGCGCAGCGCGCGCACGTGCGCAGATGCTTCTCGATGAAGAGCCGCCGCAGCGCGTCGAGCTCGCCGTCGGCGTACGCGGCAATCAACGGTTGCGCGTGATCGCAATTCACCGGTCACCTCCGGACGTCCGTTCGCCGATCGCGCGCAGTCGCGGCGATCCCTGAAGCAAGGCCCTTGCGCGCGCCAGCCGCGACATCACGGTTCCGATCGGAATGTCGGCGACGCGCGCGATCTCCTTGTACGACAGCTCCTCCATTTCGCGCAGGATCAGCACCTCGCGAAAGGCGAGCGGCAACTCGGCGACCGCCTCGGCGAGCACCTTCGATTCGGCGCGACGCACCGCCGCCTGCTCGGGGTCGATCGCGTTGTGATCGACCACCGCCTCGAGCGCGCTGCCGTCGGCGTGCGCGATTTCCGCCGGCCGGTTGCGCTCGCACCAGTCGTAGAACGCGTGGCGCACGATCGTCAGGAACCAGGCGCGCGCCTCGCTCCTGTTCAGCGAATCGATGTACTTGAGCGCGCGCATGCACGCGTCCTGAACGATGTCCTCGGCATCGTGTCCGTCGCGGGCAAGCCAGCGCGCGAGGTTGTAGCCAGCCGAAAGGTGCGGCATGACGAGCTTCTCGAAACGTGCGTGATCGGACAAGCAATGCTCCCTCGCGTGACCCGTTACGGCGTTGTTCGTTTCGTTCGCCCCGCGGGTTACGTCGGCCGGTGTACCGCGGCAGCCGCCACTTTATTCCCGGCGAATCGCCGCCTTCGGCTGCCCGGAATATTCGGGCAGAGGCGGCGGTAAGGCGTGACGGAAGCCCCCGTTCACCCACCGTTGGAGGAATTGCGATGAATGCGCATGACCCGGAAAGCCCGCCCCGTTCGCCCAGCCGCCGCAAGGCGCTCGGCTGTCTTGCCGCGTGGAGCGGCGCCGCCGTCGTCTGGACCGTTGCCGGCGGTGTGCCACGTGCCCTCGGCGCAACGCGCGGCGACGCGATGCAAGCCGCGGCGAGCGGCGCGCTGACGTTCGTGCAGATCAGCGACACGCACATCGGCTTCAAGAAGGAAGCGAACCCCGACGTCGTCGGCAGCCTGCGCCACGCGATCGCCGAGATCAACGCGCTTCCGACGCAGCCGGCGTTCGTCATCCACACCGGCGACATCAGCCATCTGTCGAAGCCCGAGGAGTTCGGTCACGCGAAGGAGATCCTGCAGGAGCTTCGCGTCGACCGCGTGCACACGGTGCCCGGCGAGCACGACACGATCGACAACGGCACGGCCGGCTACCTGAAGCTCTTCGATCACGACGGCAACGGCAAGTCGTGGTACAGCTTCGATCACGGCGGCGCGCACTTCATCGGGCTCAACAACGTCGAGAACTTCAAGGCGGGCACGCTCGCCTCGCTCGGCGACGAGCAGCTCGCGTGGATGAAGCGAGATCTCGCCGGCGTATCACATTCGACGCCCGTCGTCGTGCTCGCGCATATCCCGATGTGGACGATCTGGGAGCGCTGGGGATGGGGCACCGCCGATTCGGCGCAGGCGATCGCGCTGCTGCGTCCGTACGGATCGGTCACCGTGCTGAACGGACACATCCACCAAGTGTTGCAGAAGGTCGAAGGCAACGTCGCGCTGCACACGGCGATGTCGCTCGCCTACCCGCTGCCGACGCCGGGGCAGCAAGGCATCGGCGAGCCCGGGCCGGTCACCGTTCCCGCGAACGAGCTCGGCCACCTGCTCGGGACACGCCGCATCAGCGTCGTGCGCGGCAGGCACGAGCTCGCATTGATCGATACGCCGCTCGATCGGGCGTAAGGCGGGGACGCACGATGAAAATCACCCATACCCGCGTTATGCCCGCGTCGGCGCGCAGCGCCGTCCTCGCCGTCGTGTGCGCTGCGTCGATGGCGGTCGCGACCGCTGCACACGCCGCTTCGGTCGTCGAGGTCAGCATCACGAAGTTCACGTTCGCGCCGAAGGACGTCACCGTGGCGCCCGGCACGAGGGTCGTCTGGACCAACCACGACGAAACGCCCCATACGGTGACGAGCAAGGACAAGGTGCTCGCATCACCCGGCCTCGACACCGACGACCAATACGAGCACACGTTCGACGGCGAGGGCGACTTCGCCTACATCTGCACGGTGCACCCGTTCATGACGGGCGTCGTGCACGTGCGCAAGCCCTGAACGGCTTCCGCGCCGGCGTACCGAAGTGGGGTCGGAGACGAGTTTCCGGAAGGTTCGGAGACTACGGCGGGAGCGTCGGGAAAGTCGTCTCTGACCCTGCTTCGGTTCACGACGCGAGCGCGTCGATCACCGTCTGCCGCTGCAGCACCTCGGGCAGAAGCTGCGGCGCCCGATCCTTCCGATAGATGACGTAAGCCGGCACGCCGCTTCGCCCAAGCGCGGCGAGCGCCTCGCTGATGGCGGCATCGCGCCGCGTCCAGTCGGCGCGCACGAGCGCCACGCCGGCGCGAGCGAACGCATCGCGCACGCCCGCATCGTTCAGCACCAGCCGCTCGTTCACCTGGCAGGTGATGCACCACGCAGCGGTGAAATCGACGAATACCGGACGCCCTTCCCCGGTGAGCTCGGCGACGCGCGCGGGCGAGTAGGACTGCCAGCCATTCGTCGGTTGGGTCTGCGCGATGTCGGCGACGTTGCGAACGCCCGCAAAGAGCGGCCATGCGATGAGCACCGCGGCCAGCGCACCGACGACGGCCGCACCGCCCCATCCGCGATGCGCCGCCCCGCGCCACGTGCGCCACGCCCACAACGCGAACGCGATCAGCACGAGCGCGATGCCGATGCGAATCACGGCGTCGTTGCCGACCTGCATCGAAAGAACCCAGACGAGCCACGCGACGGTCGCGTACAGCGGAAACGCGAGCACCTGCTTCAACCGCAGCATCCACGGCCCCGGCCGCGGCAACGCGCGCCGCCACTGCGGGAACCATGCAAGGACGCAATAGGGCAGTGCCATGCCGAGACCGAGCGCGACGAACACGCCGAGCGTCACCTGCGCGTGCTCGCCGAGCGCGTAACCGAGTGCCGCACCCATGAATGGCGCGGTGCAGGGCGACGCGATCGCGACTGCGAGCACGCCGGACGCGAACGCGTTGACATGTCGATTCGCATGCGACCATGACGCGACGCCGCTCGGCACGAGCGCGCCGAACTCGAACACGCCGGACAGATTGAGCGCCATCACGAAGAACAGGATCGCGAGCGACGTCACGACGGCGGGCGATTGCAGCTGGAATCCCCAGCCCAGTTCCTCACCGGCGGACCGTAGGCCTGCGAGCGCAGCGCCGAGCGCGGCGAACGCGAGCACGACACCCGCTGCGAACGCGACCGCTTCGTAACGCGATGCGCGCCGATCGTCGGCCTGCGACGTCGCGAGCCCGAGCGCCTTGAGCGACAGGATCGGGAACACGCAGGGCATCAGGTTCAGCAAAAGGCCGCCGGCGAATGCGAACGCGAGCGCGAACGGCAGCGACAATGTCGACGTCGGCAACGACGGCGGCGCAACGGCCGCCACCGACTGCGTCGGCGATGGCTTCGGTCCCGCGACCGGCGTGCCGATCAGCGGAATGTCGAGCGCCACCGCTTCAACTTTGCCCCCGTCGACGACGAATCCCTTGTCCGCTCGCAACACGCCCCGCAGCCGGCCGAAGTCGCCGCTCAACTCGTGAGACACCGGCAGCTGCAGCGTGTAGCGCCCGTTCTCAGGCGCGAGCTGCTTCTGCGGCGCCGACGGCTCGATGTGCCGATCGGCGATCGCGAAGAATTGCAAACGGCCGGGGTCGGCCGCATTCGCGGGCGGTGTCAGCGACAGCGTGATCACGGCGCCCGTCGCGCTCGCGCTCGCATGCCACGCCGACGGCAATGCGCCCGGCAATGCCGCGCGCGTTTTCGCGATCGCATCGTGCCAGCGCGACGGAGCAGCATGATCGGCGACGGGCAGGTCGAGCGTGAGATCGGCGCCTTCGGGAATGCACGTCTCCTTGCAGACGAGCCAGTCGGCGTGCGCCGCGAGCGTCGCCGTGCCCGGCGTCGCATTCGCTGGCACCGACAACGGAACGAGGTGGAATACCTCGCCTTCGTAGCCGTAGTTCATCAACGGCCCGGCCGGCAATGCGCGTGGCGCGGGCCACAGGATGTCGCCGGCCGAAAAACCACCGGGCAGATGCCAGTCGATCGTCGTCGGCAATCCCGATTCGCCGGGATTGCGCCAGTAGGTGTGCCAGCCGGGCTCGATCGCGAAGCGCAACGCGAGCGTCGTCGCCGTGCCGGGCACGAGCGCCGTCTCGTCGCCGACGAGCTCGGCGACGACGTGACCCGTCTTGACGGGCGCCGCGTGCGCCGACGTCGCGAGCGCGACGAGCAGCGCGGGCAGGGCGACCAGAAGGCGACGAATCGAAAGCATCGGGAAATTCGGGAGCGAACCCATCATTGTGCCACCGGGCCCTGCTCCTCAACGGACATGGCGACCCCGGCCGGTATAATCAAACACTTAAGCCAGAACAGCGCGAACGCTCCGCGCATTCCCCTCCCTCCTTCATGAAGCCCTTCACGCCTGCCGCGATCGAAGGCGCGGCCCAGGCGGCCTGGAAAGCGGCCGACGTCTACCGCGCCGTCGAGAACGATCCGCGCTTTCGCCGCGGCAAGTACTTCTGCGTGTCGATGCTGCCGTATCCGTCCGGCAAGCTGCACATGGGCCACGTGCGCAACTACACGATCAACGACATGATGTACCGGCAGCTGCGGATGCGCGGCTACAACGTGCTGATGCCGATGGGCTGGGACGCATTCGGACTGCCTGCCGAGAACGCGGCGATGAAGAGCGGCGAGGCGCCGGCGCGCTGGACCCGCGACAACATCGCCTACATGAAGAAGCAGCTGCAGGCGATGGGCTTCGCGATCGACTGGTCGCGCGAACTCGCCACCTGCGACCCCGAGTACTACCGCTGGAACCAGTGGTTCTTCCTGAGGATGCTCGAAGCGGGCATCGCCTACCGGAAGAGCGGCACCGTCAACTGGGATCCCGTCGACCAGACGGTGCTCGCCAACGAGCAGGTGATCGACGGACGCGGCTGGCGTTCGGGCGCGCCGGTCGAGAAGCGCGAGATCCCGATGTACTACCTGCGGATCACCGAGTACGCCGACGAGCTTCTGGCCGAACTCGACCGCATGCCGGGCTGGCCCGAGCGCGTGAAGACGATGCAGGCGAACTGGATCGGCAAGAGCGAAGGCGTGCGCTTCGCGTTCACGCACGACATTCGCGATGAAGGCGGCAACGCGATCGGTGATGGCCGTCTCTACGTGTTCACGACGCGCGCCGACACGATCATGGGCGTCACGTTCTGCGCCGTCGCGGCCGAGCATCCGCTCGCGGCGCACGCCGCGCAACACAATCCGGCGCTTGCCGCGTTCATCGACGAATGCAAGCACGGCTCGGTCGCCGAAGCCGACCTGGCGACGATGGAGAAGAAAGGGATGGCGACCGGTCTTTCGGTCACCCACCCGCTGACCGGCGACAGGGTCGACGTCTGGGTCGGCAACTACGTGCTGATGACCTACGGCGAAGGCGCGGTGATGGGCGTGCCCGGCCATGACGAGCGCGATTTCGAATTCGCAAAAAAGTACGGATTGCCGATCCGACAAGTGATCGCGCCGGCCGATCCCACCGCCTGCCCGCCGTTCAGCGCCGACGAGTGGCAGGCGTGGTACGCCGACAAGGCGATCGGCGTCTGCGTCAACTCGGGTCCCTATGACGGCCTCGCGTACCAGGCCGCCGTCGATGCGATCGCCGCGGATCTCGCGCGAAAGGGACTCGGCGAGAAGCGGACGACGTACCGCCTTCGCGACTGGGGGATCTCGCGCCAGCGCTACTGGGGCACGCCGATCCCGATCATCCATTGCAAGGCGTGCGGCGAAGTGCCCGTCCCGGAGGCCGATCTTCCGGTCGTGCTGCCCGAGGACTGCATTCCCGACGGAACCGGCAATCCGCTCGCTCGTCGCGACGATTTCGTGAACGTTCCGTGCCCGGGCTGCAACGCGCCGGCGCGGCGCGAGACCGACACGATGGACACGTTCGTCGACTCGTCGTGGTACTTCATGCGCTACACCTGTCCCGAAGCGCCGACGATGATCGACGCGCGCGATCGCTACTGGATGCCGATGGACCAGTACATCGGCGGCATCACGCACGCGATCCTGCATCTTCTGTACGCGCGCTTCTGGACGAAGGTCATGCGCGACTTCGACATGGTCGGCTACAACGAGCCGTTCACGCGGCTGCTCACGCAGGGCATGGTGCTCGCGCACGCGTTCTACCGCCGCAACGACAAGGGCGGCCTCGACTACATTCCGCCGTCGGACGTCGAGATCGCCCGCGACGCCGACGGCTCGATCATCGGAGGCATCTCGAAGATCGACGGCCGGCAGGTCGATTACGACGGGCTCGGCACGATGTCGAAGTCGAAGCTGAACGGCGTCGACCCGCAGGACATGATCGACCGCTACGGCGCCGACGCGGCGCGTCTTTTCGTGATGTTCGCGAGCCCGCCCGAGCACACGATCGAATGGTCCGATACCGGCGTCGAGGGCGCGCACCGTTTCCTGAAACGGCTCTGGACCTACGGGCAGGCGCAGCACGACATCGTTTCGACGGCGGGTGACGGCTTCGACTGGCGCGACGCCGCCGACGCCGTCGCGAACGCGCGGCGCGACGTTCATCTCGCGTTGAAGCAGGCCGACTACGACTACGAACGCATCCAGTACAACACGGTCGTGTCCGCCGGCATGAAGATGCTGAACACGCTCGAGGACGTCCCGGCCGATGCGGCAGGCGCTGCGGCGCTCGTGCGCGAAGGCCTGTCGATCCTCCTGCGCGTGCTCTATCCGGTCGTGCCGCATACGACCTGGGTGCTGTGGCGCGAACTGGGCTTTGCCGACGTGCATGGCGACCTGATCGACGCACCGTGGCCCGCCGTCGACGAGAAGGCGCTCGCGCGGGATGAGATCGAGCTCGTCCTGCAGGTCAACGGGAAGCATCGCGGCAAGCTCGTCGTACCGTCGAGCGCCGATCGCGCGGCGATCGAGGCGGCGGCGCGGCAGGCACCGGAGGTCGAGCGCTATGGCAGCGGCCATCCGGTGCGCAAGGTGGTCGTGGTGCCGGGGAGGCTCGTCAATGTCGTCGTGTAGCCGTCAGGGATCAGGTTTCGGGTATCAGGGATCAGAATTCCCCACGATGGGCCAGAGGCCAGGAAGCGCCGCGCTGGTGCGAGCGCATCGCACACCGGTCACATGCGCCGCGCTCGCGGCTATCGTTTTCGCATTCGCGCTCGCCGGCTGCGGTTTCCATCTGCGCGGAGAAGCGACGTATTCGTTCTCGACGATCTTCGTCAACGCGCCCGGCGCGCCGCTGCTCGCGTCCGAGATGCGCAGGGCGTTGAACGCGACCGGAAGCGCGAAAGTCGTCGAGGACGCGAAGCAGGCGCAGGTCATTCTCGACATTCCGCTCGTCGCCAACGACAAGGAGGTGCTCTCGATCTCGGGCGCCGGCGCGGTCGAGGAATATGCGCTGATCATGCGCGTCGGCTTCCGTCTGCACGACCCGACCGGCAACGACTGGCTTCCGGCCGGCGAGATCTCGCTTCGCCGCAGCTACACGTTCAGCGAAAGCCAGGTGCTCGCGCGCGGCACGCAGGAGGAGCGGCTGCTGAAGGAAATGCAGACCGACGCCGTGCAGCAGCTGATCCGTCGCTTGCAGGCGGCGAAGAAGCCCGCGTAAGCGGAAGGAAGGCGCGGTGCAGCTGCGTCCCCAGGACCTCGACGCACACCTCGCGCGCACACTCGCGCCGCTCTACGTCGTGCACGGCGACGAACCGCTCGCCGCGATCGAGGCGGCCGATGCGATCCGCGGCGCGGCGCGGCGCGCCGGTTGCGACGAGCGCGACGTGTTCATCGTCGAGCAGCACTTCCGCTGGGACGGCTTCGTCGCGGCGAACGCGAATCTCGGCCTCTTCGCATCGCGCAAGCTGATCGACGTGCGCATTCCGTCGGGAAAGCCGGGCGCCGAAGGCGCCGCCGCGCTCGAGCGGCATGCTCGCAATCTTCCTGCCGACAACGTCACGCTGATCTCGCTGCCGCGAATCGACCGGACGACGCAGTCGTCGGCGTGGTTCACGGCACTGATCGAGAACGGCGTCACGATCGCCGTCGCGCCGATCGAGCGCAATGCGCTGCCGCAATGGATCGCGGAGCGACTATCGCGCAACGACCAGCGCGCGTCGCGCGACACCCTCGCCTTCTTGGCCGAGCGCTGCGAAGGAAACCTGCTCGCGGCGCGGCAGGAGATCGACAAGCTCGCGCTTTTGCTTCCCGCCGGAACGCTCGCGCACGACGACGTCGAGCGCGCGGTTGCGAACGTTGCGCGCTACGACATCCAGGAGCTGTCCCAGGCGTGGCTTTCGGGCAACGCGCCGCGCACGCTGCGCATCGTCGAGGGACTGCGCAGCGAAGGCGAGCCGATCACGCTCGTCGCCTGGCAGATGGGCGAGGATCTGCACGCGCTCTCCGCGGTGCACGAAATGATGCAGCACGGCCAGTCGCTCGCGACGGCGATGCGCAACGTTCGCGTCTGGGGCAAGCGTCAGCCGGCGCTCGAACGTGCCGCGCGGCGCATCGACGCCGCGCGCGTGCTGCCGATGCTCGCGTCGCTTGCGAAGCTCGATGCGCTCGCGAAGGGGCTCGGCGACGGCGACCCATGGGACGCGCTCGTCGCGATCGCCCTCGAGCTCTGCGATACGCGCGTTCCAGTCGAGCCCTGAGCGCACCCCTTTCCCCCGCGCCATCCCGCGCGCTCGTCGTCGCGACGATGATGCTCGGCACGATCTCGACGATCCTGTCCGCCACGATCGTCAACGTCGCGTTTCCGGCGCTGATCGCCGAATTCCACGTCGGGCACGACGAATTGCAGTGGATCGCCGCCGGCTATCTCGCGGCGATGACGGCGACGATGCTCGGCACCGCGTGGCTCGTGCAGACGCTCGGCGAGCGCATGGCGTTCGTCGGCATGCTGGGTCTGTTTCTCGGCGCGTCGCTGCTCGCCGCCGCGAGCTGGAGCACGAACGCGCTGATCGCCGCGCGCGTGCTGCAGGGCGCGGCGGCAGGCGTGCTGCAGCCGCTCACGATGGTCGTGCTGTTTCGCGTGTTTCCGCTCGATGAGCGCGGCCGCGCAATGGCGCTCTACGGCTTCGGCATCGTGCTCGCGCCGGCCATCGGTCCGGCGATCGGCGGGACGCTGCTCGACGCGTTCGGCTGGCGCTCGATCTTCCTGCTGACGGTGCCGTCGTGCATCGCCGGCCTCGTGCTCGGCCTGCGCACGCTGCCGGCACAGGCGAGCCTGCAGCGGATCCGCTTCGACGTCGTCGGCTGGCTGCTGCTCTGCGGCTCGCTGATCGCGCTTCTCAATGTTCCCGTCGAGGGCCACAGCCGGGGCTTCGCATCGGCGGGGGTGCTCGCGCTGCTCGCCGGCGGCCTCGTGCTCGCGGCCGGATTCGTCTATTGGGAGAAGCGCGCGCGCGCACCGCTCCTGCCGATCGCGCTCTTTCGCCATCGGATGTTCGCCGGCGCATCGGTCGTCGCCTTCGCCTACGGCATCGGTCTCTTCGGTAGCACGTACCTCGTACCGGTATTCGCGCAGCAGATCGCGAGCTACGACGCGTCCGAAGCGGGCTGGCTGCTGATGCCGCCCGGCGTCGCGCTCGCGTTCGCGATCGTCGTCGGCGGGCGGCTGACCGATCGCATCCATGCGGCGCCGATCATCATCGCCGGGCTCGCGCTCTTCGCCGTGTCGAGCCTGCTGCTCGCCTTCTCCGGCGCGACGACGGGGTTCGTGCTGCTCGCGCTGTGGCTCGTCATCGGCCGCGTCGGCCTCGGCATGCTGATTCCCGCGCTGAACGTCGCTGCGGTCGAATCGCTGTCCGGCACCGAGCTCGCGTACGCGTCCGCAGCGGTCAATTTCGTGCGTCAGCTCGGCGGGGCGATCGGCGTGAACCTGCTCGCGGTGATCCTCGAGTGGCGACTCGGCGCCGTGCCGGCGAATCCGGCGAGGGCCTTCCATGAATGCTTCGCGATTGTTACCCTCGCGTTTGCCCTCGCGATCGTGCCCGCGTGGTCCATGAGAGCCCGCGCCGACAGGCCATAAGAATCCGGGCGTTCAGGAAGGAGGAAGCCATGTATCGGAAGATCCTCGTCGCATTCGACGGCTCGCCCGAAAGCCGCCTCGCCGTCGACGAATGCTCGCACCTCATGCAGGTGCCCGACCGCCAGATCCACCTGGTGTGCGTGCTGCACGATCCGTCGCCGTACCTGCTGGCCGGGGAGTTCGTGCCCGAGCCGGCGCTGGCGATCGACCGCTCGCGCATGCAGACCGACCTGGACGAGGCGGCATCGCGATTGACGAGCCGCGGCTTCTCGGTCGCGACGCACCTGCAGGATGGCGAGCCCGTCGACGTCATCTCGCGGATGGTCGAATCGCTCGACATCGATCTCGTCATCGTCGGCCATCGTCGCAGCAAGAAGTTCGCGCTGCGCTGGTGGCGCGGCAGCGTCGACTCGATGCTGATCGAGCGCGTGCACTGCAGCATCCTCGTTGCCGGCGATCGGCGGCCGCCCGAGTAGGCGGTCCGCTATTTCGCGTCGCCGGCGATCGCGTCGAGCGTCGCGAGAGCGGCGACCGCGGCTGTCTCGGCACGCAGCACGCGCCGGCCGAGATGCACGGCAATGGCGCCGCGCGACGTCGCGCGCTGCACCTCGTCCGCCGTGAAGCCGCCTTCGGGCCCCACGGCGATCGCACGCGGCGCCGCGATCGCCGTCTGCGCGGCAAGCGAGCGCGTGGCGTCGAGGTCGAGGATCGCCGCCGCATCGGCATGCGCATCGATCCATTCGTCGAACGTCGCGATGCGCGACACGTCGGGGATGCGGTTGCGCCCGCACTGCTCGCACGCCGCGATCGCGATCTGCCGCCAGTGCGCAACCCGGCGCTCCGCACGGTCGGCGGCGATCGCCTGGCTTCGCGCCGCCTGGATCGGCACGATCGCCGCCGCGCCGAGCTCGACTGCCTTGCGCACGACGAAGTCCATCATCTCGGCAGCGATCAGCGACTGGACGAGCGTCGCTGCACGCATGCTTTCGCGCTCGATCGGATCGTGGCGTTCGACGCGCACGACGACGTCGCGGCGATCGACGTGCGCGAGCGTCGCCGCGTATTCGCCGCCGAGGCCCGTGAAGAGTGTGAGCGCATCGCCAATGCGCATCCGCAACGCCTGCGCGACGTGACGCGCCGCGTGCGGCGGCAGCCGATATTCGCCGCCGGGTGCGAATGCGGTGGCGTCGTCACCGACGAAAATGCGTGGCGCCATCGCGCATCGAAAGGTTGGCCGGTGCTACGATTGTCCCATGCCTTGCTGGACACGCATGGAGGAGATCGAATGCCGAAACCCGTGACTTCGCCGGTCGCGCTCGGCTGGCCGGCTGCCGCGTTCGATCTGCCCGGCATCGACGGCCGTCGTCATACGACCGACTCGGCGCGCGGACCGAAGGGCCTGATCGTGATGTTCCTCGCGAACCACTGCCCGTACGACCGCGCCGTGGCGGCGAAGATCACGCGCGATACCGACTCGCTTGCGCCGCTCGGCATCGGCAGCATCGCGATCATGAGCAACGACGCGATCACGTATCCCGAGGACTCGTTCGACAACATGAAGCGCTTCGCCGCCGAGCATCGCTTCAACTTCCCGTATGTCGTCGACGAATCGCAGGACGTCGCGCGCGCCTACGATGCCGTCTGCACACCCGAGTTCTTCGGCTTCGACGCGAACCTGACGCTCGCCTATCGCGGACGGCTCGACGCGTCGGGACGCTCGGCCGATCCGAATGCACGGCGCGAGCTTTTCGAGGCGATGGTCCAGGTTGCGCAGACCGGCCGTGCGCCGGTCGAGCAGACGCCGGCGATCGGGTGCTCGATCAAGTGGCGGGGCTAGGGCCCAGGAATTTGCGCAACTCATCGAGCACCTCGCCCGGACGCTCCGCCATCAGCGCGTGACCGGTGTCCGGCAGCGTGACCGTGCGCACGTCGGACAGCGCGTCGGTCAACGCCTTCGCATTGCGCGGCGGCGCCATGACGTCGCGCGCACCGAGGATCACGAGCGTCGGACCACGTACGCGCGCGGCCGCCTCGACGCCGTTCGTGTAGCCGTTGCAGGCGAGAAGATCGAGCGACAGCACGCCGTCGCGCGTACGCTCCATCAGGCGCATCGCATTGCCGGGCATCCAGACGCCGGGAACCTCGTTGCCGCCCAACTGGCTTGCGGCCGCGAACGACCAGCCGTTGATGAGTTCGTACGCCACGTGATCGTTGACCGCCGCAGCGGCGAGCAGGTCGGCGGTGACCGGCATCGGGGCGGACGGCCCGAGCAACGCGAGGTGCTGCACGCGTTCGGGATACCGCGCCGCGCATTCGAGCGCCGCAAGCGCGCCCATCGAATGCCCGACGAGGTGCGCGCGCGTTGCATCGAGCGCATCGAAGACGTCGCGCAGCCAATCGGCGAGCGCTTCGACGCTCGCGAGCGGGTCGCCGCCCGAACGCCCGTGACCCGGCAGATCGAGCGCCACCGCGTTCATCCCGTGCCACGCGGAATAACGCGACTGCTGGGCGAATACGCCATGGTCGTTCGCGGCACCGTGCACGAACACGACCGACGGCCGCTCGCGATCGAACGCACGCGACCCGCCATACGCGTAGACGGGATGACCGCGTACGTCGAACCGCATCACTTGCTCGCGACGGACAGCGCGCGCGACAGATCGTCGATCAGGTCGGCACGATCCTCGAGGCCGATCGACAGCCTGATCGTCCCCTCGGTGATGCCCGCGCGACGCAGGTCCTCGTCGGACATCCGGAAATGCGTCGTCGATGCCGGATGGATGACGAGCGACTTCGCGTCGCCGACGTTCGCGAGATGCGAGAAGAGCCGCAGCGCCTCGATGAAGCGGCGCCCCTGCTCGCGCGTCCCACGCAGGTTGAAGCTGAACACGGCGCCGGCGCCGCGGGGCAGGAGTCGCGCTGCCAACGCATGATCGGGATGCGTCGGCAACTCCGGATAGCCGACGTCCGACACGAACGGATGCTCGCGAAGGAACCCGACGATCGCGCGCGCGTTCTCGATGTGGCGCGCCATGCGCACCGGCAGCGTCTCGATGCCCTGCAGGATGTGAAACGCCGTCATCGGCGCCATGCAGGCGCCGAAATCGCGAACGCCTTCGCGGCGGGCACGAAGCAGGAACGCGGCGGTCGACGACTCCTCGGCGAACACCATGTCGTGGAATCCGGCGTACGGCTCCGTCAGCGTCGGAAACTTCTCGCGCACGCCGTCGGCGTTCCAGTCGAATTGACCCGAATCGACGAGCAGGCCGCCGATGACGGTTCCGTGACCGGACAGGAACTTCGTCGCCGAATGCACGGCGAGATCGGCGCCGTGCTCGAACGGGCGCATCAGCCACGGCGTGGTGAACGTCGAGTCGACGAGCAGCGGCAGCCGGTGCGCGTGTGCGAGATCGGCGACGCGCGGAACGTCGAGCACTTCGAGCCCGGGATTGCCGAGTGTCTCGCCGAACAGCAGCCGTGTCTGCGGGCGGATCGCCCGAGCCCACGCATCGAGATCGCGCGGATCGACGAACGTCGTCTCGATGCCGAAGCGCGGCAGCGTGTAGTCGAGCAGATTGTGCGAGCCGCCGTACAGCGAGCGCGACGCGACGACGTGCGCGCCCGCCGACATCAGGGTCACGATTGCGAGGTGCAACGCGGCCTGGCCGCTCGCCGTCGCGATCGCACCGACGCCGCCTTCGAGCGCCGCGATCCGTTCCTCGAGCACCGCGCAGGTCGGATTCGAGAGACGCGAATAGACGTGGCCACCGCGCTCCATGTTGAAGAGCGCGGCCGCGTAATCGCTGTCGGGGAAGACGAACGACGACGTCTGGTAGATCGGCGTCGCGCGCGCGCCGGTCGCCGGATCGGGCCGCGCGCCGGCGTGCAGAGACAGCGTGTCGAAGCGATGCGTCTTGGGCTTAATGATCCCCCCACGCCTGCGGCGAGTCGGACGATACGCAGGCTTCGCCCGCGCTTGTTCGCCCTTGCGGCGGCCCGGCGGCGCTCACGGTCACTTCGCGGCAGGCGAGATCGCCAGCGTCTGGTGCGGCGTGCGCGAAACGGGGGGAAAGTGCTCGGGGCGATGATCGGGGATGAAGCCGTCGCGATTGGGCATCTCGACCTTCGGCAACGTGTCGGCGCTCATGATCGCATCGTCCGACACGATGTTCGCCTGCGACAGGATGTACGCGGTCAACGCGTACACCTGGTTGTCGGCGAGGCTTCCGGGCGCCGTCATCGGCATCGCGCGCTTGATGTAATCGAAAAGCGTCGTCGCGTACGGCCAGTAACTTTCGACGGTCTTGACCGGCGCCTTCGTCGGATCGTCGTTGACGAGCGTGCCACGGCCGCCGATCAGCCGATCGCCGATCCCACCCTGCAGCTTCTCGCCGTGGCACGATGCGCATTGCTGCTGATAGACCGATTTGCCTTCGAGCACCGAGCCGGAGCCTTGCGGCAGCCCGCGGCCGTCGGGGAGCGGCGAGACGAAATGGCCGAGCTCCGCTTCGGAAGGTCTCGTTCCGAAATCGTACGTCGTCGCGTGCATGTCCGCCGCCACCGCGTGCGTTGCAAGCGCCGCGGCTGCGACCGCGAGCGCGATTTCAGTAATGGTGGACATTGGTCACCTTCCCGTCACGCGCGACATGCCAGCTTTGAATCGCGTTCAGATGGTAGATCGAGCCGAGCGGCCCGTTGAGCCCGCGCACCGCGATCAGCTGGCCGAGCGTCGGCTGCACGTACCCCGACTCGTCGACGCAGCGGCTTTGCAGGACCGTCTCGTCGCCGTCCCACTTCCAGGCAAAGCGAAAGCGCGTGTGACAGATCGGCAGCACCGGCGGCTGCAGCGCCGCGCGGCGCCACGTGCGACCGCCGTCGGTCGATACGTCGACACGGCGCACCGCGCCGCGTCCCGACCATGCGAGGCCGGTGATCTCGTAGAAGCCCGGGCCGTCGAGCGTCATTTCGCCGGACGGCGACGTG
>Ga0134128_10005554_pt1 | contig 15284 bp, 14 predicted proteins | sample KB31754_FD_96462 | JGI IMG/M metagenome (GOLD analysis project Ga0134128, IMG submission 96462) | Terrestrial soil microbial communities with excess Nitrogen fertilizer from Kellogg Biological Station, Michigan, USA - KB3-175-4 | ecosystem: Environmental > Terrestrial > Soil > Unclassified ... | reverse complement strand
CTCCCGCTCGACGAAGTGCAGCACCTGGTGCAAACATCCCTGCGCCGCCAGTTTCGCCACCTCCAACCCGATATCTCCCTCGACCGTCTTCGTACCATCCGGGTTTGCGTGGTGGGCGATGTGCAGAGGCCAGGAGCGTATGACATCAGTTCACTTTCAACGCCGCTGAACGCGCTTTATCAGGCCGGCGGTCCGACTTCCCGCGGATCCATGCGCATTGTGAAGCACTATCGCGGCAATCAACTCCTCGAAGAGGTGGATCTCTATGCACTGCTTTTGCACGGCGTGCGCACCAGCATGCAACGTTTGGACTCCGGTGACACGCTCCTAGTCCCGCCAGTCGGGCGCGAAGTTACGGTCGAAGGAATGGTCCGGCGACCGGGTATTTATGAACTGGCAAGCGAAAAGGATCTCTCTGATGTCCTCGAACTTGCCGGCGGTGTTCTGCCCTCGGGCACCCTGCGGCACGTTGACGTCGAACGGGTACAGGCGCATGAGAACCGCACCATGCTACGCATCGACATGCCGGAGACCAATGACAATGCAACCGTGCTTGCGGCCATAGAGAAATTTGAGGTTCAGGATGGCGACAATATCAAGATTTCGCCCATCCTGCCTTTTGCAGAGAAGACGGTCTATCTCGATGGTCACGTATTCCGTCCGGGAAAGTACGCCTATCGCGAGGGCATGAACGTCACGGATCTGGTGCGCTCTTACCGCGATCTTCTTCCTGAGCCCTATCAACAGCACGCAGAGATCATTCGATTGACCAGCCCGGACTTGAAACCGGAGATTATTTCATTCAATCTCGGCGACGCGTTTGCGGGTAAGAATGGCAATCTGGCGCTGAAGCCGTTTGACACAGTGCGCATCTTCGGCAGATTCGACTTCGAAGACCCGCCAATCATCACCGTGACCGGCGAAGTACGTGATCCTGGCGACCACATCACCAATGGTTCTACCTATCTGCGAGACGCGATTTTCCTGGCGGGCAACACCACCCCGGATGCCGAGTTGGACGATGTGCAGGTGTTCCGGAAGACGCAGAATGGCAAACTCGAAGTCATCAGCGCAGACCTGCAGAAGGCCATCGCTGGCGATGCTCGGGAAAATATCCTCCTCCAGCCGCAGGACCGCGTTTTCGTGCACAAGAACGTGCAGCGCTACGAGCCTGCAACCGTGGAGGTCGCCGGTGACGTGGCCCGGCCTGGCAAGTACCCGCTGGGTCAGGACATGACTGCAGCAGGCCTGGTTCGGCTGGCAGGTGGAGTCAGGCGTTCCGCGTATCTTGAACTCGCGGAATTGACGCGTTACTCGGTCGAGCAGGGAAAGAACGTCGAGACCGAGCACATACCCTTGAAACTTGGGGCCGCGCTTAGCGGCGAGGCGGATACCGACATTCGCCTGCATGCCGGCGACGTGATCACGGTGAAGCAAATGACCGGCTGGAATGACATTGGCGCCACCGTGCTGCTTGATGGCGCGGTCGTTCATCCGGGGACTTATGGAATCAAGGAAGGCGAGCATCTCAGCGATCTGATCACTCGCGCGGGCGGCTTCCGTGAGGATGCCTATCCCTATGGAGCGATCTTCGAAAGAGTTGAGATTCGCGAACTGGAAGAGAAGAATCGGGCGCAATTGATCTCCCAAGCGAAGCAGGAAGGTACGGGGCTGACAGAGGGCCTGGACGATCCGCTTGGGAAAGAAGCCACGCTCCTCCAGTGGCGTCAAACCGTCGAGAAACTGGAGACGATACCCCCGGTCGGGCGCATGGTAATCCACATTAGCTCCACTAAGAACTGGATCCACACCCTTGCCGACGTTCAACTCCGCAGGGGAGACTCGATCTACATTCCCAAGAAACCGAACTTCGTCATGGTGCAAGGCGCTGTGTATAACCAGACGGCGATTGCGTTCCGCCCGGGAAAGAGCGCGAGTTGGTACCTGCATCAGGCGGGCGGCGCAACCTCCGGCGCAGATAAGAAGAACATCTTCATCGTTCGCGCCAACGGAACCGTCGCCGGGGGAGGGAAGGGGCTCTTCAGCGGGGGCGCACTCGATGTTCCCATGCAGCCCGGCGACATGATCGCGGTTCCCAACAAGGCTGTGGGTGGCGGCATCAAGTGGAAGGAAACCCTGCAAGTGGCACAATTGGTTTCCGCAGTCGGTATAGCAGTGCAGGTGGCACGCGGCTTCTAGTGCGCAGCAGACCTAGCCTTCGCTTCATGATCGCCGTCGTAGTCTTCTCGGGTGCCATCGGGAGCTATTCCCAAGAACGTGCCCAATCCGTGCTAAGTGAGGGGTCTTCGGGCAAGCAAACGCGGGACTATGACCTTCAGCCTGGAGTTGATCCTGACAATCGCCTGCTCGTTCCCTTCGTGAAGCACGTGGCCGAAGACCAGAAGCATTTCTGGACTCTTCCGGCGAACGTTAAGAAGAAGGACCTGAAATGGATCTTGCCCGTGGCCGGCGCGACTGCGGGTTTGATCGCATCCGACAGTTGGATCTCCAAACAGGTGCCCAACAGCGTGAGCCAGCTGGATTTCAACCGCAAAATTTCAGATATCAGTATTTATTCGCTCCTGGGTGCGGGAGGGGGCGCGTGGATTCTCGGGAAACTTTCGAATAACGAACACATGCGTGAGACTGGGTTTCTCGCCGCCGAAGCCGGCATCAACGCCACGGCAGTAACCTACGCTCTTAAGCTGGCAACGCAGCGCCAGCGGCCCTATCAAGCTACCGGCACCGGTAGTTTCTTCAATGGCGGCATGTCCTTCCCGTCCGAGCACAGCGCCCTGTCCTGGTCCATTGCTGGAATTCTGGCCCACGAATACCCGGGACCGTTCACCAAAATTCTGGCCTATGGTCTCGCTACAACGGTCATGACGACACGGGTGACCTCTCACCAGCACTTTACCTCTGATGTGCTCATCGGCGGAGCGCTCGGCTGGTACTTCGCGCATGAAGTTTATCGCGCTCATCACGATCCTGAACTGGGGGGAGAAGGATGGGGGGATTACTTCGAGCCCAAAAATGAACCTCCTCAGCGCGTGCCGGAAAACATGAGCTCACCATACATACCCATGGATAGCTACGTTTATCCATTGTTCGACCGCCTGGCTGCACTTGGCGTGGTCAGGACGGCCTATGCCGGCTTGCGTCCCTGGACCCGAATGGAATGTGCGCGGCTGCTCGAAGAAGCCAACGAGTCGATTCAAAGTGAAACCGGTGGCGCTCGCGGAGCGGCGGCCATCTACGAAACCCTGGCGCGTGAATTCCAGCCCGAACTTGCCAGGCTGGACGGAGCCGCGAATCTGGGCGTGAGTTTGGATTCCCTTTACGCGCGCGCTACGCAGGTTTCCGGCAAGCCCCTGACCGACGGTTATCATTTCGCCCAAACCCTGGTGAATGACTTCGGCAGGCCATACGGCCAGGGCTTCAACGGAGTTTCAGGATTCACCACCCATGCAGTCGCGGGGCCGCTCTCGTTCGCATTGCAAGGGGAATATCAACATGCACCCGCCGTTCCGCAGTATTCGGTTCCCCTGCAGCAAGCAATTGCCGCCGCCGATGCGACCGCACCCTTCCCCTCGGGACGCTCCAGCGTCGATCGCTTCGACATCCTCAACGCAACCGTGGCGCTGCAGTATCACAATTTCCAAATCTCAGCCGGCAAGCAGAGTGAATGGTGGAGTGTTACTGGGTCGGACCCGCTGTTGCTTAGCAACAACGCGGAGCCATTCTGGGCCGTCAAACTGGACAACGTCTCTCCTTACCATATTCCACTGCTGTCAAAGCTCTTGGGCGATGCCAGGTCAGAGTACTTCTTTGGGCGGTTGGATGGACACCAATTCGAATTCGACGTCGACCACCTTGTCGGTCCCGGTCAAATTCAGCCCCAACCCTTCATCCATGGCTTCAAGATAAATTTCAAGCCGACGCCCAACCTGGAGTTTGGCGCGGGTTTCACTGCGATGTTCGGGGGGCCTGGACTGCCGGTCACCTTTCACAACTACTTTCGGACATTTTATGCACACACCTCCGATCCCGCCACCAATCCCGGAAAGCGAATCGCGAACTTCGATTTCAGCTACCGCGTTCCCGGTTTGCGCAAGTGGCTGACGATTTATCGCGATTCATTGGCGGTGGATGAATACACTCCGCTGTTCTCCAGCCGGCCGTCGCTCAATATGGGCTTGTATATGCCAAGATTGCCCATGCTGCCTAAGATTGACTTTCGCGCCGAAATCATCGGCACTCCGCATACCAAAGAATTTCCTCCCGGCTTCGTTTATTGGGATTTCCGGCGATATCGTGACGGCTATACCAACGACCGCAATCTGCTCGCTAGCTGGATGGGGCGCGCCGGACGCGGGGGGCAAGGATGGTTCACCTACTGGTTCTCGCCGCGTTCCACGTTGCAATTCGGGTATCGTTATCAAAAAGTGGATCGTGATTTTCTCCAAGGCGGCCTTCTCAATGACTTTAGCCTCAAGCCGACGTTCATGCTGAACCATGAACTCAGTCTTTCAGGGATGCTACAAGTGGAACACTGGAACTTCCCTCTACTGTCGAGTTCGGGCCAGACCAATACCACTGCTCAGCTGCAGCTCACGTATTTTCCGCACCTTAACGTCCGCAAGTAATGGGCTACTCTCGTTCTTTTTGAACTCAGGGCAACCCTGACTATCTTCCCCCCCGTCTTCTTGTGGTGAAATCCATAAGCCGCTGCCGCCCGTATTTTGATCTGCTCTCGCAGAGCATTCAATCCATGCCGTTCGAAGATGTGGACCGGGTGGCCAGCTTGCTAGTAGAAGCTTACGAGCAAGAACGCTCCATCTTCCTTTTTGGAAATGGAGGCAGCGCTGCTTTGGCCTCGCACTTTGCCTGCGATCTGGGCAAGGGAGCGGCAAATGGATCGAAGAAGCGCTTTCGTGTGATGGCCCTTACCGACAACGTGCCTCTGATGACCGCCTGGGCAAACGATTCCAAGTACGAAGACATCTTTGCCGAACAATTGGCAAACTTTGCTCGCCCCGGAGACATTGCATTCGCCATTAGTGGGAGCGGGAATTCGCCTAACGTGCTCCTCGCCCTGCGCTCCGCGAAAGCGATCGGCAGCACCACGGTTGGTCTGGGAGGATTCGCCGGGGGACGAATGCGTGCCTTATGCGACCTGTGCATTGTGGTTCCTTGTGACAACATGCAGATTATTGAAGACCTGCACCTGTGCATAGCCCATTCGCTGTTCACTTGCGTTCGGTCGAAGATCAGTCACGCTGATCGTGCGATTCAAGCGGTCGGTCCGAGGTTGGTGAGTCGAACAGGGACGCGATGAACACTCGAAGGTTGGAACTGTGGATCCTGCTCGCGGATCTCACGTGGATAGCTGGGGCGGTTTTTATTTCGGACCTGTTACGGTTCGGTCTGACCTGGACGCCGATTGAGCGGGTTTCCATTCAAGCCCTTTTGCCGTTCGGGGCAGCCGCGGCCGTCTTCTGGGCAGCCCTTTCTTTCTTCATGCAGATGGACGGATTCCGCGGGGGCTGGAAGTTTTCTGTGGTCTTCTCCCATCTGCTATTCGGGAGTATCTGCACCATTGCCGTGCTGCTCGCCCTCGGGTACCTGACACGGACCTATGTTTCGCGTCTGGCCCTTGCTTATTTCATCGTGCTTTTGTTTGCCGGGTGTCTCTGGATCCGGGTAGCGGCCCGTTCGGTTTTGAGGTGGAGGCACAAAAATGGTGACGTATGGCGCGTTGTGATACTGGGTGGGGGACGCGTTGCCCAGGAGGTCGCGACAAAGATCCAACAGCATCCCGAGATGTTGTGCAAGGTAGTTGGTCTTTTGTTTCCCTCAGAACCAGTAGAAGAGATCATACTGCCGGCTTGCGGCACCGAATCGGTGCCATCTCCCTCCCAATTTTCAACCCTCGAGATCCAAGACTTTCTCCGCCGGGCTCATGTAAACGAAGTCATCGTGGCGCTCTCCCATGCCCCTACGCCGGAGATTCGAACCTTGATGACTCGCATCCGCGATATCGGCATCGCAACCACCTTGGTTCCGCAATCCTACGAGCTCTATGCCTCGCAACCGAAACTCATCACCTTGGATGGGCTTCCCTTGGTGCAGCTTCGTGATGTTGGTCTTCGCAGACGCTATGTGCTGTTGAAGCGTCTCCTGGATGTTACCGGCGCTTTGTGCCTGGTCCTTCCTGCTGCTTTCATTGTCATCCCGGTTGCGGTTCTCCTCCTCATCAAGAAGAGGCATGCCCTCCGTTGGGAAACCAGATCCGGCCAGTTTGGAGCGCCTTTTGAAATGCTGCGGCTCAACGTGGATCGCCCGGTCCGCTCAAACTCGCGTTTCGAATCGCTTCTGGAATACCTGAGCATCACGGAACTGCCGCAACTATGGAATGTCTTGTGCGGGCAGATGAGCTTGGTCGGACCGCGTCCCGATCCCATTTCTTCACTTGGGCGCTACTCCGAGTGGCGACAACGCCGGCTCAAGGTGAAGCCAGGACTCACCGGCTTGGCCCAGGTGCACGGCTTGCGTGAGTTCCATTCTGCCGAGCAGAAGACCCGGTTTGATTTGCAGTATGTCATGGATCCTTACCTGCTCAGGGACATATCCCTCCTTTTGCAGACCGTCTGGACTCTACTACTGAGACTCTTCCCGCCAACCTCGCCCGCGGTAACGTTTAGCGTCGATTGGGATAGGAATTTAAACGAGGAGATGATCTCCAATGCTCATCGTGCGCAGCCCAGTACGGATTAGCTTCGGGGGTGGGGGTACGGACTTGCCCGCCTACTACCAGCAATATGGCGGGGCCGTCCTAAGCACTGCGATCAATAAATACTTTTACACGGTACTTGGCACTCGATCCGACCAAAGCATTCAGATCATTTCTTCCGACCTGCGGATCTGCGAAGCTTGGTCGGATTTCGCCTCCTTGCAAATGCAGGAAAGCGGGCTGGAAATCCCCGTGGCTGTACTCAAGGATCTGGACCGGGAAGTCTGCGTTGACTTGTTTCTGGCTTCAGAAATTCCGCCGGGAACCGGCTTGGGCTCGTCCGCCAGCGTGTGCGTCAATGTTCTGAAGACTCTATCCAGTTACGTTCACATGCCGCTCTCCAAACATGAACTCGCTGAACGCGCCTTCCACGTCGCCCGCAATGTGTTGCATCGCCATGTCGGAAAACAGGACGAATACGCGGCAGCCTTCGGCGGATTGAACTTCATCGAGTTTCTGCCCGATGGCGCTACGCAAATTCAGCCGATTGATCCAGGTCCGGCGGTGATGACGGAATTGCAGAACAGCCTCATGCTTTTTTTTACGGGCGCCGCGCATCACTCGTGGAACATCCTCGCCGAGCAGGAAAAATCAACCGAGCAGGGAAGCCGCAAACCCCTCGATGCCTTGCATGAAATCAAGGACCTCGCTTACCGGATGCGCAATGCGCTGCAGGCGGGCGAGCTGCGCGAGTTCGCGGCCAGGCTCGACGAGAGTTGGCGGGCAAAGAAAAGAGTATCGTCCCGCATCTCGACATCGAGAATCGATACCTTATATGAAGTTGCGCTGCACAATGGGGCCCTGGGGGGAAAGATCACCGGGGCGGGTGGCGGAGGCTTTCTGCTGCTCTTTTGCGAGCCGCAGCGGCAAGACGACGTCCGAGCCGCCATGGCCTCCGAAGGCCTGAAGGAAATGACCTTTCATTTTGATTTTCAGGGAGCTCAGGTATTGGTGAACGACCCATTCATCGATAACGACGAGCACAGCGCTTCGCGTTGGACATTCATTCCGGTAGCCTCCTCTGCATGAAAGCCTTTTTGCTTGCTGCTGGTCACGGCACAAGACTGCGGCCCTATACGGACAGCACTCCGAAATGTTTGCTCCCAGTGCGCGGCATGCCCATGCTTGAGATTTGGTTTGCGCTCAGCCGCCGCTTCGGAATTTCCGACATCCTGGTCAATACCCACGCCCACGCGTCTGAAGTGAACCAGTTTGTGCGCAAATGGCGGGACGGTGTGCGGGTCACGGTCGTCGAAGAGCCAGAACTTCACGGAAGCGCCGGAACCCTGCTCGTGAATCGCGATTGGGTCCAAGGAGAAGACAAGTTCTGGGTTTTCTATGCCGACGTGCTCACCAACGTCAATTTGGGAGCGATGCTCGGCTCCCATGTTCCTCGCCGAGTGGCAACTCTCGGTCTCTATTCCGTTCCCGACCCAGAACGTTGTGGAATCGCGACGTTGGCCGGGGATGGCACGGTGATGGAATTTGTCGAAAAATCTCCTCACCCGAAGGGCAATCTGGCGTTTGCAGGGCTCATGCTGGCCACTCCGGAGTTGTTAGGTGCTATCCCGCAAAGGGCCGGGGCTGACATTGCCTTTGACGTGATTCCGCGTTTGCTCGGCCGCATACACGGATATCAGATTCCCGAGTTCGTCATGGATATTGGAACCATCGAAAACTATCATCTGGCCCAGAAGATATGGCCGGGCATCCAAGATCCTGTTGCTGTGAACCATGACCCTGCCCATTGACAAGTTGGGCGCCGCAATTCGTGCCGTCGTCTTCGACATGGATGGCGTTCTGATCGACAGCCATCCGGCACACCTCGCCGCCTGGCAGGAGTTTCTCTGCTCGGTAGGAGTCCAGGCCCCGCATTCCGAGCTTTTGTTCATCCTGGAAGGCCGCACCCGAGGCGAAATATTACGTCACTTCCTCGGCGAATTGCCTGAGCCCGAGTTGTCGCAATTGGGCCGGCGCAAAGACGAAATCTTTCGCGCTCTTGAAAGCAGCATCGGATCCTTTCCCGGGGTTCTCGGATTCCTTCGAGAGTTACAGCGGCTGGGCATTGATTGCGGAATTGCCACCTCGGCCAGTGAAATTCGAACCGCTTCCACCATCGAGCGTCTTGGCCTAGGCGGCTTCTTCGATACGGTCATCACGGCCGCCGATGTTGTCGCGGGAAAGCCTCACCCGCACGTATATCAACTTGCTTGCCAGAAGATGAGCGTTCCGCCCAGTCGGGCGCTGGCATTCGACGATGCTCCGGCTGGCGTCTTGGCAGCTCGTATGGCAGGTTTGCGCTGCGTGGGAGTTTCCTCGAATGCCATGACACAAGCTCTCCTCGACGCCGGCGCCGAACAGGTGATCCCGAACTTCGTCGATCTCCAGCCGCAAGCTATTCTCTCCTCCCCTCCGCCAATCACCTGTAGCCACCTTTCTAACTGCCAAATCGAACCTTTCTCCAACCAGGGATAACAAATCTCTCCCTGGCTCCATCCAACTAAGGAGTTCCCGGACCAACGGGGGCCCGTTGCGCGCAACTATAGTCCATAATAAGGGTTTGATCTTGGTTCACACATATTGCGGTTGAGGAGATTTCACTTGAGAAAGTCCTTTGTCTTGTTTGCCTTGGTGCTGATGCTTATGGGTGCGGCCAGCCTTCAGGCGCAGCAAGTTGACGCAGCGTTGGGCTTTGGAACCGTCACTGCTCCGGGAAGCACGAACGGAATCCCATCTGAAAGTGGGGGCCTGTATGTGAGCTTTAGCGGAAACGTCATCTTGAAGCACCACCTCGGTTTCGGTGGCGACGTGGCGCCGCGTGTTAGCCGGGCGTTGTACGGAGTTACCAATGGCAGTGTGTTCCTCGGTGCCATTCCTTATCGCCCGATCTTCTACAGCTTCAATTTTGTCTACGGTGTGACATCCGTGAAGAAGAAAATCGGCGGGGATCTCATGGCTGGAATCGGCGGCCAAGATGTGCGTTTTTACAGTGGCAACTACACCTGCGGGTTCACGGGCTGCACCAACTACACCAGCAGCAATCATTTCGCCTGGCATTTCGGTGGCGCCTTCCGTTACTACTTCTGGGGGCATGCCTTTATCCGGCCTGAGGCGCACTATTACATTGTTCACAACAATTGGGAATTCAATAACGTAAATCCTGCGCGTTTCGCGGTCTCCATTGGTTACTCGTTTACGCCCGGATTTTGAACCCGTCCATACAGGAAGGGAAAATACAAGAGAGCCTAAAGCGGCTCTCTTTTTTTCTGCGCGGACATGTCAAAATACAGCCCGTGTGAGCAAGCATCCTGACACCCTTGGCTCGATACCTGCCGCCACGCAGGCATCCGGGAAGCAAACCGCTGCCGATCCGTCGCAGTATTGCCCAAACTGCTCATCCGCGCTGAAGGAAAACCGATGCAAGCTGAACTGCCCGCAATGCGGCTTCTACCTAAGCTGTTCGGACTTCTATTGATCTCAAAGCTCGCTTGAGTTCTCCGTTCAAGAACGAGGATCTGATTTACCGCTCGAGCACCGCGCTCATCGAGATCTTCGCCTTGAGAACCTTCGAGACCGGGCATCCAGACTTCGCATTCTCCGCCAGCTCCTGAAAAGCCGCGTCGTCCGCGCCCGGGACTTTGGCCTTTACGTCGAGGTGAATGGTCGTTATTTCCCAGCCTGACGGTAGCTTTTCCATCTTTAAATTTGCCGTAGTGTTGATGCTTTCCGGCGTGAGGTTTGCGTTGCCAAGCTGCGCCGAAAGGGCCATCGAAAAACACGATGCATGGGCTGCGGCGATCAATTCCTCGGGATTTGTTCCTGGGGCACCTTCGAAGCGAGTCGTGAAAGAGTAGGGCACATGAGAAAAAACTCCGCTCGTTCCCGAGAATTCACCTTTGCCATCCTTGAGGCCGCCCTTCCAGACTGCGCTAGCTTTCCTTTCCATCATTGCTCTCCTTGCTGGGGATTCTTGCTGCGAATGGCAATTGTAGACGAAGGCCCTGCCGAGTGCGTTGCGCTACTCACTCGAGAGAGCGCGCAAAGACGTCCTGATCTCGCGATTGATACGCGCCGCATCTTGTGACGAAGTATCGATCAGCTGCACCCAACGGCGATTGTCGGCGTTGAGTTCAGCATGGCTCAGGAGATAGCAAGCCTGCAAGATTGCCTCGAGAGAATTGCTCAAGTCGTGCGCCAGCGTTCGCAACTGCTTTACTTTCTCGTGGTCAATGCCAGGTTTCGGCGGTTTCGAGGCCGCTGCAGATGGATGAGTCGTTTTCTTGCGTTGCGAGGATCGCATATCGTCGAATGCCTCCGCTCGAGGTTTGACACCCCTCGCTTGCCCTGTAGAATAGATGGCGTAGTCTCTTCCATCAAGGCGGCTTCAAGCCGCCCCGCAACGCAGTGACTTGCCGAAGTGGCGGAATTGGCAGACGCGCATGGTTCAGGTCCATGTACCCGCAAGGGTGTGGGGGTTCGAGTCCCTTCTTCGGCACCACTACTTTTGGAATCTTAGCGGCCTGCGCGCTCTCTGACAAACTCGCTCCGGGAGGCGCATCGTGAGGTTCTGCGAAGGCACCCCCACGCCTGCCGCCTGACGATCAACCGAAGCGACAGCGTCTGTTTCCTTTGATGAGAAGGTTCCGACCTAGCAAAAGTTAACAATCATTCAAGCTGGCGTGACGTCTCGTGTTTGTAGGTGGGACTAGAAAGCTGAGGCGAAGGGTATGTGGCTTTGCGGTTCCGGCGCGAGCGGTAAGTGAATTTCGAGGGTCCCAAGCAAGTCCTTGGACGTATTCCAGACTCCTAGGCGCAGCCACGCGGCATTTACAGGCACATCCAGTTCCTGCATGGCAGGTAAGCTCTATCCCGCCCAGGTCCGGCATCCTCGGTTCCGATCCGTATGCCGGTTTCCTTCTCAGAATCCTGCCTATCCGCCCGTTGGAGAATTCCATTCATCGGAACTCCGTCTACGTCGAAAGCCACGGCATGAAACGCCAACGGAAGCGGCTCTCCTTTTCGTGCTTGGACTTGTCGAGCTGCGACAAGATAGTAGATCTGGTAGTGCTGCACTTTGATGGCAGCCAGTTCCTTGGCCCGTTCCTTGGTTTGCTTGTGAGAATAAGCAGGCTGCTCTGCGAATTGGGCAATCCGTTCGGCGGTAGGCGCTTCCGGAGAGCCGATGGCACGAATCCGAGCCTTAAAGATCAGATCATGTGCCTCCGGTGCGCCGTGCCACATATTGTCCCGAAGGGTGGACTTCGGAAGGATCGCGTCCCCAGGTTCTTGCAGAACATCGGCAGGAGAAACAATCGGGTCGATCGACTGGGCAGAGTGATGCGTCACGCTAAAGTAGCTATCGTAGAACTTCCGATAAGAAAGGTAATACCGCTGCTTCGAACACGTCACTTCTATGTAATGCCGGCGGTTGTCATCTTCTTTGTTGCTTGGGGCGTAGCTCAGCGTGTAATAGTTGGAACCGTGTTCTGCAGATATCGCGATTCCTTCATGAATATAGTTTCCGCTGTAATACGCGTGTCCGCCCGTGAGGGATGCCACTGAATCTTCCGCTGCATACTGAAACGGGAGAAGCGAATTCGATGGAGGATGCATCCACATGGGCAATCCCGCAAGCGGTGGTGCAATGACTACGCTGGCACCAACTACCACCCCTCGTACATCGACCGGATAGAGCGCGATTTGCGCGCGCGTGACATCCGCCAGCATCCTTTTACTGACCTCCACATCCGCGGGTGTCGCGTACGCCGCCGGATAAATCGGTACCGGAAACCACCCACATAGCCAGATCAGGTTCTTCCTGCCCGGTATGCCTTCTAGGTACTGAGATAATGTGTCCAGCACCTCTGCCCCACTCGGCCCGCCCAAAAACCGGTTTAGGAACAACCTTGGAAGATGAGGACGCCCAGGCCTATCCCAGGTCACTGCCTCCCGCAGGGTGTTCCTGTCGGCGGTAAAACCTTGCACCATATAGAGTCGGTCGCTATTAACAAAGATCGCGAACCGGGAGCCTTCGGGTTTTGAATCGATAAACTTTAGGACCTCCTGACGCGCATACATCCAATCTTCGCCCCCCATATTCATGGCATCGAGAAGAAGCACGTTGAGCGGTCCTCGCTCAGGTGTCCTTGGAACATTCATGAAGGTATTCGGGGGTAAGGGCGGAGAATTGGGTGGAAGGGAAATGGATGGCTCAAAGTTATGGACATCGAAGGAAAGGATGGTCTGTTGTTTCTTGTCCTCAAAGATGGAAAAATCCTTCGCCGTCAATCCTGGCACATGGCGCCCGTGCGCGTCCTCTACCACAACATCAACCAGAACCCGGCGAACCATCTTCTTGAATATGAGAGTCTCTGAATTCGACCGCTGTTTCAGTTTTGGGCGGCGGTCGGATACTTGTCCCACCAACGGAGCGCTCAGCAGGAATCCACCACAAATCACCATCGCCAGCGTTCGAACAAAGCGGCATCCTGCCATATGTAAGCCCTGTTAACTGGTCAGTAAGACCCCAATTTCGATCCAGCCAGAAACCACCTCCAGGGCGGCGATGAATTCTACGATCGCCCTTTCCCTGTCAGCGGCGTGAGCCCCATCTTATGTGGTTATTGTGACTTTCTCTTTCCTTTCTTGAAATCGAGATTCGCAGAGTCCGTTCTCTTGGGCAGCGGAACTGACGAAGCCCTCGACTGATATCCGCTCGGAACATGCCACGTCCGGTCTGGAGGCAGACTCCGGGCGTGGGCATGGTTCCGAGCAGCCGCGCCAAAGCGGGATCAGGGGCCGCTCCCGCTCGAGCGTGAGAAGGACATCGCTTGTGTGTCCGCGGCGGCCCATTCCCGGCTGCTGCGAACAAGTCCCTTCGCCTTCTGCAACTGTTCGAGGGTAAGAGGTCCCTTCCTCATCGATGCCCTTTCCATACTTAAAGCGTAATTCTTCGACTCAACGGATCATCCATTCTGATCATGTCGAGGCCTTTTCGCCCCAAGCGGCATGAGTATCACCGATTGGGAGGACTCAGATGGCGGCGACTCAGCCTGTTTTAGCCCATTGGTTACAAGCCTTTACCGCCGAATTGCATCGCATGGCGGCTCGAACGTTTTATGGAGGAATGTGCACTGGCCTAAGGACGGCGTTCAGCGGTTCTCAGTCCACTGATGACCAGAGCTTCCTAAAGATTGGATGGGCCACCCTGGCCGTCTAGGGCAGGAATGCGCTTTGTAAAGATTGACAGGGGACAGTTGAAACAAGCAACTGCTATACCGCTTGGTAATGACCGAGACCGCACAAAAACTCCGTAGGCAAATTGAGCTCAAACGGGCAGAGAACAGGCTGCAGGAGTATGAGAGAGTGATCGAAGGTTCCGGAGAGATGATCGTCGTCGTAGACCGCGAATATCGCTACAGGATCGCGAATCGTCAGTTCTTGCATACACAAAGATTGAGGAGGGAGCAGGTCGTCGGCCACTTCGTTCATGAATTCATCAGTCGCGATTTCTTCGAGGGAGTAGTCAAGCCGAAACTGGAGGAGTGTTTCCGAGGCAAGGTCGTTCGGTTTGAAATGAAAGATGGACATCCTGAGGGAGACGAGTTGAATTTGTTGGCGTCCTACTTTCCGATCAAAGGCCCGAATGGCATTGACCGAGCCGCATGCATCGTGCGGGACATCACCGACCGTAGGCGGGCGGAGCAGGCTGTTGCAGACATGACTAGAAAGCTGATTGCGGTACAGGAAGAAGAACGAGCGAGAATCGCGAGAGAGCTTCACGACGACGTTGCCCAGCAGCTTGCTTTGCTCTCTGTCGAGCTGGATCGCTGGAGTCATGCGCTTTCTGGCAAGCCTGAAATTCAAGACCCACTGGCGCATGCCCGACAGCGCCTCGCTGAGATTGTCAAGGATGTGCAGGCGCTTTCTCATCAACTCCATTCGTCCAAACTGGAATATTTGGGCTTGGCCACCGCCGCGAAAGGCTTGTGCAGAGAGATCGCAGAGAAAAACAACGTACAAGTTGATTTCAGAGAGCGTGGGAGTGTACGCCGTAAGCTGCCAAACCAGGTCTCGATTTCTTTATTTCGAATACTTCAAGAAAGCCTACATAACGCGATCCGTCACAGTGGGGCGACTCAGCTGGAAGTGCAGCTCTTTGAACAATCAAACCAAATGCATCTCCTGGTGAAAGACAGGGGGAAGGGCTTCGACGTAGAAACGGCCAAGCGACAAGGAGGCTTAGGCCTGATCAGTATGCAGGAACGAGCTCGTCTACTAAATGGAGCAATTCTCATTCATTCCAAACCCAACCGGGGAACTACCATTGATGTTCGGGTACCGATTGAGTCAGAGTACGAATCCAAACGGCTTGCTGCCTAACTCCTCGGTCTTTTGACATACCTTGATATAACTTCGTTGGAACCATAGATCGGGTTCGGTCCAAGGACCAACGGGAGCGCCTGGCTTCGCGCCTCGAGGATTTTCTGTG
>Ga0134128_10005553_pt1 | contig 15286 bp, 13 predicted proteins | sample KB31754_FD_96462 | JGI IMG/M metagenome (GOLD analysis project Ga0134128, IMG submission 96462) | Terrestrial soil microbial communities with excess Nitrogen fertilizer from Kellogg Biological Station, Michigan, USA - KB3-175-4 | ecosystem: Environmental > Terrestrial > Soil > Unclassified ... | reverse complement strand
ATCGTGCCGACCTACGACATGTGGCACGGCATGGACCGCAACATGGCCATGAAGGTATGGCATTGGCCGTTTTTGGCGCAACCGGAGCCGCTTCCGGAAATGCTGATTTCGAAAGCACCGATCGACTACCTGGAATGGAAGATGGCGAGCTGGACCAAGGCCAAAAACTTGTCGGCGTTCGACCCGCGCGCGCTCGATCACTACCGGGCGGCATTTTCCGACCCCGCGCGCATTCACGCGCATTGTGAGGATTACCGCGCCGGCCGCTACGCGGATCTCGTCAATGACGAAGCGGATCGGGCCGCGGGAAAAACGATCGGCTGCGCGTTGCTGGCGTTGTGGGGCGGGGTTGGTATCGCTAACGAGACCGGCGGTCCGCTCAGGATTTGGAAACAATGGGCACCACAGGCGAGCGGCCGGCCGATTGACTCCGGTCATTTTCTCACCGAGGAAAATCCCGACGCGACAGCGGTGGCGCTCGCCGATTTTTTCGCGGACGTATGAATTTCAGGAGATGTGAATGCATCCAGTGCTGCGGCTCTATGAAGATGTGCTTTCGAGCGCCGAGAATGTCGAGTTCCTATTGCCGCCGCTGCCGCGCTTTATTTTTGTCGCCCACGGCTCAGCCACCGCCGGCGGCACCGTCATCGAAAGGGGCGAAGCATGGCAAGGGGAAGACGCAATCACCATTAAACCGGGTGCGGAAGGGGTTACGTGCTGGCGATGGGAGCTCGCGCGCGGCGACCAGGGAAGCACCACTGCCAACGCGCCAGGCATGATCACGCATGAGAAGCTGACCGCATTTCTTGAAACGCTGCCGAAAGGCGAGCTGCTGATGCGCGGCGACAGTGTCACCTTTCCGCCCGGCGGCTGCGCCTACCTTCACCGTCACCAGGGCCCAGGCATCCGTTGCCTGGTCGAAGGGGGCATCCGGATCGACACGCACGGCCGATCCACATCCTATGGACCCGGCGGCGCATGGTACGAATCCGGTCCCGACCCCGTATTCGCGCAGGCGTCCCCCGATAAATCGAGTCGCTTCATTCGCGTGATGGTGTTGTCGCGGGAGCTTGCCGGAAAGAGCTCGATCCAATACGTCAATGAAGGCGACAAGACCAAACCGAAGTCGCAGCAGTACAGAATTTACGCGGACGCGCCGATTTCATATTCGTTCGCGGCGCGAAAGTGAGGTCATCGCGGCGATGATTTCGATCGATCGCCAACAGGCTTTTTCCGGCACCCGCGAGTCGGCACCGGCGCTCCGTCTCGATGCCGCGCGTCTCGAACAGTATCTTACCGCGCAAATTGCGGGCTTCGGCGGGCCGCTCGCCATCAGTCAGTTCAAAGGCGGGCAATCAAATCCGACCTATCTGCTGCAGACACCGGGGCGGCGCTATGTGCTGCGCCGCAAGCCTCCCGGCAAGCTGCTGCCGTCGGCCCACGCCATCGATCGCGAATATCGCGTAACTCATGCGCTGCACGCGCAGGGCTTTCCCGTCGCCGAGCCGCTGCTCTATTGCGCCGACGACAGCATCGCCGGCACTGCGTTTTATGTCATGGACTTTGTCGATGGCCGGGTGTTCTGGGAGCCGCAAATGCCGGGAACCGACGCCACCGAGCGGGCGGCCGTCTACGATTCCATGAACGCGACGATTGCGCGGCTGCACAGCCTCGATCCGGCGACGATCGGACTCGGTGATTTTGGCCGGGGCGAGAATTACGTCGCCCGCCAGGTTGAACGCTGGTCGAAACAATATCGCGCATCCGAGACCGAAAAAATCGAGGCGATGGAGCGACTGATCGATTGGCTGCCCAAACATATTCCGCCCGGCGGGCCGGTGCGTCTGGTGCATGGCGACTATCGGTTAGACAATCTGATAATCGCGCGCAATCTTCCGGCGATCGTGGCTGTTCTCGACTGGGAACTCTCGACGCTTGGCGATCCGCTTGCCGATTTCACCTACCACCTGATGGCATGGCACATGCCCCATACCGAAAGCGCCGCCGGCACGGCGAGCCTCGTTGGGCACGACCTCAAGGCGCTCGGTATTCCGCCGATGCACGACTACGTCGATGCTTACATCGCGCGCACAAAACTTGATCCGCGCCCTCATTTGCCCGTCTACCTGGCGTATAATTTTTTCCGGATCGCAGCTATTTTGCAGGGCATTATCGGCCGCGTGCGTGACCGCACGGCTACAAGCGAGTTTGCACCTGCGAAGGCAGCGATGATCCAGCCGCTGGCGGAAAAGGCCTGGGAATTCGCGCAGCAAGCGTGATCCCCGCGCAAGACGGTCAACAAATCCTTTCCCCACCGGTTCGGAATCTGCTCAGCGTGGACGCGAATAATTGAGACCTGCGCCATACGTTTCCGCGCAACTGGAAATGGCGTTCATGGCGTGCAGCAGTATTGGCATTCAGGTCATCATGCCGAAGACCGGGACATCACCGAAGTCATCGCCGCAACAGCAGGCCAACGAACGCGAGGCCGCGAACCAGCCCGTCACGAGGCAGGCACCGCCGCCGCCCGGCATGGGCAAAATCGTCGACAAGACGGCGTAACTTAAATCTGATTCTGCATTCGTGCCGACTCCGGCGCGGTTATCATGTCCGAATGCGGCACGGTCTTCGTGCAGCACGTCCTATGTACGGCGCGTCCGGAAAAACTCTTTCAGGAGCGCCGCACATTCGCTTTCATTGATGCCGCCGTAGGTCTCGGGCCGGTGGTGGCATGTAGGCGCAGAAAAAAACCGAACGCCATGTTCGACTGCGCCGCCCTTCTCGTCCTGCGCACCAAAATAAAGCCTGCGAATACGCGCAAAGGACATGGCCGCAGCGCACATGGCGCACGGCTCCAACGTCACATACAGGTCGCAGGCGGTCAGCCGTTCGGTGCCGAGCGCGGCCGCTGCCGCGCGAATGGCGAGAATCTCGGCATGGGCGGTGGGATCGCTGTCGGCAATGGTACGGTTTCCCGCGCGAGCGACAATTGCGCCGTCGCGCACGACAGCGCAGCCCACAGGCACTTCGCCGCGCGCGCCGGCCGCACGCGCTTCTTCAAGCGCGATCTGCATGAAAGACGGCATAGCCATGAATGTTGCCCTGCCCGGCCTTGTGCCGGGCATCCACACCTTTATACACGGAGCGGCATAGAAGACGTGGATGGCCGGGACAAGTCCCGGCGCGACGAAGTCTGCCCATGGCCGAAACTTCAGGAAAACATGTTCCCGGCGAGCGTATCGCGAAGGTAATCGCGCGCGCCGGCCTTGCGTCGCGCCGGGAGGCCGAGGCATGGATCGTGGCGGGCCGCGTCGCGGTCAATGGGGCGGTCATTTCCTCGCCGGCCCTCAATGTCACGCCCTCCGACCGCATCGCGGTCGATGGCAACCCGTTGCGTGCGCGCGCACGCACGCGTCTTTTTCTTTATCACAAGCCGCGCGGGCTGATGACGACGCATTCGGATCCACAAGGCCGCGATACGATCTTCCGCGCGCTCCCAAAGGGTCTCCCGCGCCTGATCAGCATCGGCAGGCTCGACATCAACACCGAAGGCCTGCTGCTCCTCACCAATGACGGCGGCCTTGCACGTGTTCTCGAATTGCCGGCAACCGGCTGGCTGCGCAGATACCGCGTGCGAGCGCTCGGGCGCGTGCGGCAGGAAGCGCTCGACCGGCTTCGCGGCGGCGTCACGATCGAAGGCATCCGCTACGGGCCGATCGAAGCCACGCTCGACCGCGAACAGGGCGCCAATGTGTGGCTGACTTTTGCAATCCGCGAAGGAAAGAACCGCGAGGTTCGAAAGGTCCTCGAATCGCTGGGGCTAAAAGTCAACCGTTTGATCCGCATTGGCTTCGGACCGTTCGAACTCGGCGATATCGATGACGGCGAGGTAAAGGAAATCGAGACCCAAGCACTGCGTGAGGCGTTGGGGCCGGAGATTATCGCGAAGGCAGAGGCCGATTTCGCCGCGCCGCTGACAATCGAAGAGCCACGTGAGCTGCCTGCCCGGCGCCCCCACGCAGTTTCCGCACCCCATGCCAAATCGTCGCCACGCAATGACAAGAAAAATGCGCGCCGCCGCGATCGGTCCGGCGGGCCTCGCCCGAAATATCCAAGGTCGCGCTGATGCGCGTCGTCGGTGGAAAACTCCGCTCGCGCCCGATCGCCGGTCCCCGGTCGGCCGCTATCCGCCCGACCAGCGACCGGCTGCGCGAGGCGCTGTTCAACATTCTCGTGCATTCCTACGGCGATCCCGTCGGGGGCGCGCGGGTGCTCGATCTCTTCGCGGGCACGGGAGCACTCGGCATCGAAGCTATATCGCGCGGTGCCGCCTATGTGCTCTTCGTCGACGAAGGCGTGGAAGCACGCGCGCTGTTGCGCGATAATGTGGAAACGCTGGGCCTTGGCGGAGTCACGCGTATTTTTCGTCGCGATGCTACCCATCTCGGGCCGGCGCACCCGCTCGATCCTTTTTCACTGGTTATGCTGGATCCGCCCTATGGAAAGGGCCTCGCGGAAAAAGGCCTTGTTTCTGCGCGTGACGGTGGGTGGCTCACGCCGCAAGCATTGGTCGTGGTCGAGGAAGCAGCCGACGCAGACTTCAAAGCGCCTGCGGGCTTCACCGAGCTCGAACGCCGTAAATACGATGACACGGAGTTCGCGTTTTTGCGGGCGAGCTGAAATCCACAATTCCGCGGCGATGCTCGGGAAACGCGATGGCCTCGCGTGTCATCGCCGCCCAAACAGCCGCTCGATGTCGGTCAGCTTCAACTCGACATAGGTCGGACGGCCATGATTGCACTGGCCGGAATTTGGCACGGACTCCATCTCGCGCAGTAGCGCGTTCATTTCATCGGGCTTGAGCCGCCTCCCCGCCCGGACGGAGCCATGGCAGGCCATGGTCGAGGATACGTGCAACAAGCGCCGTTCGAGCGGCAATGAATCATCCCATTCCGCCATGTGTTCAGCCAGATCGCCGATCAGGCCCTTTACATCCGTCTCGCCCAGCATCGACGGCGTCTCGCGGACCGCAACCGCGCCGGGACCGAAGGCCTCGATCACGAGGCCAAACCGCGCCAGTTCGTCGGCTCGCGCGCAAAGCCGTGCAGCATCCGCCTCGTCGAGTTCAACAATTTCCGGGATCAGAAGAATCTGCCGGGCCACGCCAGATTTTTCCATCGCCGCCTTTATCCGCTCGTACACGATCCGCTCATGCGCGGCGTGCTGGTCGACGACAACCAAACCATCACGCGTTTGCGCGACAATATAGGTTTCGTGCAACTGCGCGCGGGCAGCGCCGAGGGGCCTGTCGATCTGGTCGGCGGCCGGCTCAGAACTGCCAATGGCGGTGTCCGCCGCAGGTGCGCCGACGTCAAACGCAACCTGTGCGGCCTCGGCGAGCCCTGACCACGGTCCCGCCTGCATCGAAGCAAATCCTGCCGGTCGCGCAGGCGAGCGCCGCCAATCGTAATTGCCCCGCCGCGCGGCGGCCGGCCGAAACGCCGCAATTGTTGCACCGCCGCCTGTCGTTGCCGCGCGCTGCCCTTCGCGCGTCAATGCTTCCTTGAGCGCGCGCACGATCAGGCCGCGCACCAGCGCGCCGTCGCGAAAACGGACCTCGGTCTTCGCGGGGTGTACGTTGACATCCACCTCGCGTGCATCGAGCGAGACGAACAGCGCAAGCACCGGATGCCGGTCTCTCGGCAGGTAGTCGGAATAGGCTGCGCGCACCGCGCCGAACAAAAGCTTGTCGCGCACCGGGCGGCCGTTGACGAACAGAAATTGGCCGAGCGAATTCGCGCGCGATAGGGTCGGGAGCCCCGCAAAGCCTGTGACCCGGACGCTTTCCCTCTCGGCATCGATGGCAATAGCATTGGCACGGAAGTCGGCGCCGAGCACGTCGCCAAGCCGTGTTAGCGGGTCGCCATTGGCTGCGGGACCCCAGGTGACTGGCGCCCGCTCCTCGCCCGAGAGCGTGAAGGAAACATTGGGCCTGCCCATCGCCAGCCGCCGTACAGTTTCGCGCACCGCTTCCGCTTCGCTGCGATCAGTCTTGAGAAACTTCAGCCGTGCCGGCGTGGCATAGAAAAGATCGCGCACTTCCACGGTCGTCCCCTGCCCGAGCGCGGCCGGTTTCACGACTGACTTTTCACCGGCATCGACGGTAATGGACCACGCATGCGGTTCATCTGCGTGCCGCGACGTGATCGTCAGCCGCGCCGCCGCCCCGATGGATGGCAGCGCCTCACCGCGGAACCCGAGCGTCCGGATCGACAGGAGATCGTCGCCCTCGAGCTTCGAGGTTGCGTGCCGTTCGACTGCAAGCTCGAGGTCGGCGCGGGTCATGCCAGCGCCGTCATCCGTCACCCGGATCAACCGGCGCCCGCCGCCGTCGGTAAGCACATCGATACGCGTGGCGCCCGCATCGAGCGCATTCTCGACCAGTTCTTTCACAACGCTCGCGGGACGTTCGACGACTTCGCCCGCAGCGATACGGTTGATGACGGCCTCGGATAGCTGGCGGACGGGCATGGCACACGCCTGATTCGGTATCCCTGGACTCTATCGGCCCGCCGCTGCACGGGCGAGGCAAGGCCCCAGATGGTCCCCGGTATCCAAGGACTATCGGAGCATATCTTGCCGCGGTTCTCGCCACCGCGGTGAACATGCGATTTACCGGAAGCTGCTCATCGCGGCGGGATGGCGGCGGGATGGCGGCGGGGAAGCCTTACCCGCCACGGGACCGCGGATGAGAATCAATCCCATCCCTTGCCGCTGCGCAGCCGCTTGATCGAGGAACGATGTTTCTTTCCCTCAAGCCGTTCGCGGCGCTGCGTTTTCGGCACTTTTGTGGGCCGGCGCGGCGTTGGCCGCACGGCGGCCTTGCGGATCAAATCGAATAGACGTTCCCGGGCATCCTCCCGGTTACGCTCCTGGGTGCGATGCTGTTGCGCGATAATGACGATGACACCGTCTTTGGTGAGGCGCTTTCCCGCGAGGCGCATCAGCCGTACGGCGACCTCGTTCGGCAGAGACGGCGACTGCCGCGCGTTGAAACGCAGCTGAACGGCCGAAGACACCTTATTGACGTTCTGGCCACCAGGGCCGGACGCGCGCACAAAAGATTCCGAAAGCTCGGACTCCTCTATTGAGATCGCGTCGGTAATGCGGATCATGTCTGGGCAGAGTTTAGTTTGTCATCGCCGGGCTGTCATCGCGGCCGGGATTTTTCCTATAAGGAATTGCCTTTCCAGGCGAGACTGCCGGGGGCAAGCCCGGCCATCACAACAGCAATATTCAGGAACCCGTGAGATACTTTTTCGCTAGCACCTTGCCTTCTTCCACAGCCGGCTGGTCGAAAGCGTCAATTCCCAGAAGATGCGCGGCGATAATCGTCTCCAGCATGAAATGCATCATGAGTTCGCCAAGGGATTCTTCACCGAGCTTGTCGATGTGAATGGTCCGCACCGGACAGCCATTCTTGGCCAGCGTCTCGGCGGTGGCGCGGGCTTCCGCCGCCACGAGATCGCCGATTGACTTGCCGGCAAATCCCGGCTCGCCCGCGAGTTTTGCGAGCTCCCCGTCCATGCGGGGGCCCTGTCCGGCTCCGTCGACGGCGATAACCGTGAACAGCTTGTCCCGGGGTCCGCCGATGAACAGCTGCAACTGGCTGTGTTGATCGACCGGTCCGAGCGCAGCAAGCGGCGTGGTTCCTTTGCCGTTCTTGCCGAGGCTTTCGGCCCACAATTGCACGTACCAATGCGTGAAACGCTGCAGGCGATCGCAATAGGCCATGAGCACGCTGGTCGATTTGCCCTTGCTGGCCGCGAGCGCAATTGACAGCGCGGCGCCGACTGCGGCCGGGACTTGCGATGCCGCTTTTTTGGCCAGCACGGGCGCCAGCGCAAGTTTGGCGCCTTCGCGTATTGCCGCAATGTCGAGCCCGACCATCGCGGCCGGCAGCAGCCCAACATTGGTCAGCGCCGAATAGCGACCGCCGACGCCGGGGTCGTGATCGAGAAAGGGAACGCGATATTTTCCAAGTACATTCCGCAGACCATTTGGCTTACCCGCCTTTACCGGTTCGCTGATCCCCAGGAAAACATCGGGGATCCTTGTCTGCAGCCCAGCGTCTTTCAGCGTCGATAAGGCCGCAATGGTTTGCATCAGCGTTTCGGCAGTGCCTCCGGATTTCGATATCGCAACAAATCGCGTCGTCGCATGCGGTAACCGTCCGAGGAGCGTGCCAAAACTTTCGGGGTCGAGATTGTCGATGAAATGCAATTGCGGCGGTGCGCGCAGGGCACCCACGCCCGGCACCGCAACCCCGGCCAGTTGCGCCAGAGTCTGCCCGCCGAGGCTCGAACCGCCCGTGCCGAGAATGACGATATCGGTCGCCCGGTCCGCGAGCGTCCGCGCCGTATCGCGGATTGTCTCCAGGTCGCCGTGGACTTCCGGCAAGCGCAGCAGCGGCAGGCTATGGTCGGCGTGACGAGCCCGCAGCCACTCAAGCGCGGCTTCCGCCCGCGTCAGCGCGGCATCGAGCGCATCCGCCTTGACGCCGTGCGCGCCAATCCGCTCTTCGCGCGCCGTTTCAATAGAATGAGTAAAGCCCATGCAGGTATTTGCCTAGAGTCGCGCGCAAGGCGCAACGGCAGACAACAACGTAATGGCTATTCGGCGGTTCCGCTCGAGGTCAGTCCTTTTGGCCGGCCGGCAACGGTTACCAGCAAGTTGCCTCCGTAAAGGCGGCGAGCTGCCGCTTTGGCGTCCTCGATAGTCACGGCATCAATTAGGGCGCCGCGACGTTGGATATAGTCCATGCCGAGATTGTCGATTTGAATCTGTGTCAGCTGCGCCCCGATCTTGGACGACGTATCGAGCGTCAGTGCGTAAGTGCCTTTCAGAAAAGATTTGGCCGCTACGAGCTCTTCCGGCGTCGGTCCATCCTTCGCCATCCGCTTGATCTCGGCTTGGATCACGGAAAGCGCATCCGCCGTGCGATCGGCGCGCGTGGCGGTGCCGCCGAGCATTACTGCGGCGCGCTGGAACCAGACCAGGCTGTCGGACACGCCGTAGGCCAGGCCACGCTTCTCACGCACTTCCGTATAGAGGCGGGAGGTGAAGCTGCCGCCCCCCAGAATATGATTTACGATATAGGCCGCCATAAACTGAGGATCGTGCCGCGGAATTCCCTGCCCGCCGAAAGTGACCACAGCCTGCGGGACATCGACATCGATCACGATCCGTCGGCCAAGTCCGCTGGGGCTGGCGTTCGGCACGGGTTTGAGATCATTTTTCGCCGGCAGGCTTGCGAAAGCATGATCGATAAGGTCACCGGCGGTTTTGGCATCGACGTCACCGACAATCGAAATCTTCAATTCGTTGCGCGCTAATACGCGGCGCACGTAATTGCGCATGTCGTCAGCGGTTATGTGCGGCACGGTTTCCAGGCTGCCTTTGGTCTCACGGCCGTAAGGATGGCCGGGAAAGGCCGTCTGCCACCAACGGCGATTGGCGAGATCGTTCGGGTTTGTTGTGTCGCGTCGAAGCAAGGCAAGCTCCTGCTCGCGGACACGAGTGACCGCGTCGGCGTCGAAACGCGGCTTCGAAAGCGCCAGCCGCAACAGATCGAATGCCTCGTCGCGATGCTCGCTTAGCGTCCGCAGCGAGCCATGCAGATAGTCACGCCCAACCTGAAAGGTGAGTTCGATGGCATGGTTTTCGAGCCGTTCGTGGTAGGCCTTGCTGTCCAGATCGCCTGCGCCTTCGTCGAGCAGATCCGCGACGAGATTGGCCGTACCGGATTTGTCGGTCTCGTCCTGGGTCGATCCGCCATGAAATGCGTAATTCAGCGTGACCAACGGTACCGCTTTTTCGCGAACGAGCCAGGCCTCGATACCCGAGGGACTGACGATTTTTTCGATCGTCATTGCCGATGCCGTGCCCGCACCGGCAGCAAGCGCCGCCACGATCAAAAGAAATGACAAAAATCGGATCATGACCGCTTCTCCGCCCGCACGCTCACATCCTTGATCAGGTAACCGGTGACCGAGCGCCGCTTCTCGAGCCATTGCCGGGCGGCATTGCGTACTTGGTCGGCAGTTACGGCTCGAATACGATCGGGCCAGCTCTGCACGTCCTTGACGCGCGCACCCGTCGCTATCGAGGCGCCGTACCATCGGGCCATGCTTGCCTGATTGTCTTGTGCATACACTGCGTCGGCGATCAGCTTAGTTTTGGTGCGCTCGAGTTCTTCCTCCGTGACACCCTTGTCAATCAACTGGGCAATCACCGTGTCGATTTCCGCTTCGAGCTGCGGCAACGTGACGCCGGGACGCGGCCCGGCCTGCACGCCAAATTTCGAATAGTCGAGTGCATTGGCGTCATACCAGGCGCCCGCCATGACCGCGGCCTGCTTGTCGACAACAAGTGCACGATAGAGGCGGCTGTTAGAGCCGCTGCCCAGAATGTGCGAAAGCACCTCGAGCGCTTCCGATTCACCACTCTTGGCCGTCTTGAATGACGGGACCAGGTATTCGCGCTGCAGGCTCGGAATTTCGACGCGCGGATCGGCTAGTGTCAGCGAACGCACAGCGACCGGCGGCGGCTCTTGCGGACGCACGCGCGGCAAAATTGCGCCGTGGCGTGCCACCTTGCCATAGGTTTCTTCCGCCATGGCCCGCGCCTGCGCAGGGTCAACATCGCCTGCGATCACCACAACGGCATTGTTGGGTGCGTAAAAGCGCCGGTAAAAGCCGATCGCATCGTCACGGGACAATTGTTCCATCTCATGACGCCAGCCGATCACCGGCTTGCCATAGGGATGATTGAGATAAAGCGAGGCATCGACTTGTTCGGTCAGCCGAGCCGACGGGTTGTTGCCTACGCGCTGATTCTGCTCTTCGAGAATGACGTTACGCTCCGGCAACACCACCTCATCCGTGAGCTGCAAGCCGGTCATACGATCGGCTTCGAAATCCATCACAGTCTTGAGTTGGTCGCTCGGGACGCGCTGGAAGTAGCCGGTGTAATCCTGTGATGTAAATGCATTCTCCTGCCCCCCTATCCGCGCCACCACTTGCGAGAATTTTCCGGCCGGATTTTTCGCGGTGCCCTTGAACATCAGGTGTTCGAGAAAATGCGCCAAGCCCGACTTGCCCGGCGTTTCGTCGGCGGCACCGACCTTGTACCAGATCATATGCGTGACCACCGGAGCGCGGTGGTCGGGAATGACCACGAGCTCAAGACCGTTGGGAAGTGTGTAATCGGCAACATCGGGGCCGGCCGCCGCGGCGGCAAACGGCATGCAGACGAGTGCCGCGACCAGCGCGGCCTGCGTGAAATTCGGCTTTGTGAGCACTGTGTCCAACCTGGCTTATGTTGCGATCGTGCGATGGCACAAGATCGGATTAGGTCGCCGGCTACGCAACATCGCTGGATCGACGGGCGACACGCTAGCGAGGCAGCTCGGAACGAGTGGTGTAATTATCCGTCGGCTTCGGAGGCAGGGCCTTGCCGACACCGTAGGGCTGATCCGGTGACGGCGTTTGATAGCCAGTCGGCGGATCAGTCAGTGTCGAGCGCGCTGGCTCTCCGGTGAATTTCGCAGTCTCTTCCTTCTTATCACCAAACATCGCGCCGAACAGACCGCCTTTCCAGCCGAGTTCCGACGGAGGCACTTGATTGCCGAATCCGGAAGCGGGCGCCTGGTATCCGTCATCGGTACGAGCCTGTCTCTTCTTCGGACGGCCACCCGGCGTCATTTGGGCCGGCGACAGCGGATTTTGCTCGCGCTCACGCTCATCGCTGATGTTACGATTTTTTTCCATGGCCGCCTCTTGCTTGCGGCGCTCAACATCGGGGTCCTTCGGCCAGGCAGGATTGTTGGCGATGACAGCATCGCTGCTCTCCGGCGGCGGCAAATCGCGGCTTGGTGGAATCACCAGCGGCGCCCGTTCCTGGTAGTTGATGCTAGCTTCGCCGTCCCGCTTGAGGCCGAGCCCATCCATGATGTTGCGCATGATCTTCTGGTCGAACGACACTTCATCGTCACCCCCAACGGCGGGGGCGGCACCCAAAAGCGCGGCCAGCGCGACGGCGGCGCAAGTCGTGAAAAGCTTGTTTGGGCGCATTGTGCTCATCCGGAACCCGACTTGAGACCCCCACTAACCTGGGAACCACGAATTTGTCGAGACTCTTGCGGTGGATCAGGGCGCTTTTGCGGCGCGGTCCATTAACAGTGATTCATACATCAGGCCAATAACCCCGGCAACGATAGCTACATCCGCCAGGTTAAAAACGTACCAGTTGAAGTGCCAATTCGGCGTCGAAATGTGAAAAAAAACAAAATCCGCGACCCAGCCATAAGCGACGCCATCCAATGAATTGCCGATGGCCCCGCCAATGATCAGGCCGAGAGCGACGGCAGTTAGCCGGTCTTTTGCCCGCGCCAGCCAGATCCACAACACCAGGACCGCGGCCGCCTTGAACGCGAGCAATATCCACAGCCCGACCGGGCCTTGTGTCTGAAACAGGCCGTAGCTGATTCCCCTGTTGCGGGTGAGAACGATGTCGATGAAGGGGCCTAGACGCACCGGGCCATTGGCCGCGATATCGAACACAAACAGCAAGTACAATTTGCTGGCCTGGTCGAGGAGACAAGCTATCGCCGCGACGGCAAATCCAAAGCACGTCAACGGGCCGGCGAGGTAGGGCTTGATCGAAGTCAACAACAGGCCTCTCTACAGTCACGGCCGGAATCGTCCCGGCCATCCCGATTGGTATCGCACGCCCTCGCCTGCCTGAGCGAGATCACCGGGACAAGCCCGGTGATGACAGAAAACGGGCAAGTGAATCCAAGAAATTCACTCCGCCGCCTTGCGCATGGCTTCCCATTCGCGCAACGCCTGCGCATCGCGCGGCGATACGTCCGGATATTCAGGGTCGGCGCCAATAGTGGTGAGGATTTTCCATGAGCGCGCACATTTGCTGCCTTCAGCAAGATTAGGCACAACGGCGACGCCTGCGACGTCCGGCAGACGAAACGCGCCATCAGGCCCATTGTCACGCACGAGCGTGGCCGCCGAAGTGATGCACACTTCGGCGAGATCGCAATCGACCACCGCCTCGTAGAGCTCCTCGTTTGACACATGCACAATGGGATGGGCCTCAAGCGACGAGCCAATCCGCTTCTGCGCGCGCTCGATTTCCAGCGCGCCTGTGACCACACGGCGCACCGTCCTGATCTTGCGCCATTTCTCGGCCAGATTGTCGTCGCGCCAGAAGACCGGCACTTCGGGGAATGTTTCGAGGTGCACGGATGTCGCAGCCTCACCATAGCGCGAAAGCCATGACTCCTCGGCCGTAAAGCAGAGCATCGGGGCGAGCCATGTAACCGTACAGCGGAACAGATGATCAAGCACGGTGAGGCAGGCCTTGCGTTTCACCGAAGAGAACGGGTCGCAGTAAAGCGTGTCCTTGCGGATATCGAAATAAAAAGCCGACAAGTCTGAAGTCATGAAGCTCGAGAGCGCTGCAAAGATGCGCTTGTAATCGAAATCGGCGTATGCCTTGCGTACCGATGCATCGAGCTCATGGAGCCGGTGCAACATCAGACGTTCGAGCTCCGGCATCTTGTCGAGCTTGACGCGGTCCTCCTCGCGGAAATGCGCGAGCGAGCCGAGCATCCAACGAACCGTGTTGCGCAGCTTGCGATAGGTCTCGATTGTGGTCTTGAGGATTTCCTTGCCGATGCGCAAATCGTCGGCATAGTCCGACGCGCAAACCCACATGCGCAAAATATCCGCGCCGGACTGCTTGATCACATCCTGGGGCGCCGTCACGTTGCCGAGCGACTTCGACATCTTGCGCCCGTCCTCGTCGAGGACGAAGCCGTGGGTGAGCACGACATCGAAGGGCGCCCGCCCGCGCGTGCCGCACGACTCCAGCAGCGAGGAGTGGAACCAGCCGCGGTGCTGGTCGCTCCCTTCCAGATACATCACAGTATCCTTGCCGCCATCGATTCTGCGCTTGATGCCGGCAAGGGTTGGAAAATGCTTCGGATCTTCGAGAACGAAAGCATGCGTGGAGCCGGAATCGAACCAGACATCGAGAATGTCGTCGACCTTCTTCCACGATTCGTTGGCAAGCTTGCCAAGGAAACGCTCACGCGCGCCAGGCTTGTACCAGGCGTCGGCGCCTTCTTTCTCGAAGGCCTCGACGATGCGCACGTTCACTTCGGGATCGTTGAGCGGGACGATGGAACCGTCGGGATTTTCCTTGATAAAAACCGTGATCGGCACACCCCAGGCGCGCTGGCGCGAGATCACCCAGTCGGGACGGCCCTCGATCATGCCGGTGATGCGGTTTTCGCCCTGTGGAGGCACCCAGCGTGTGACCTTGATCGCCGACAGCGCGCGATGACGCAGCGTATCGCCAGTCTTCGCGATGTCCTTATCCATAGCGATGAACCACTGCGGCGTATTGCGGAAGATAACCGGTTTTTTCGAACGCCAGCTGTGCGGGTATTGATGCTTGAGGCGGCCGCGCGCGATGAGCATGTGCGCGTCGATCAGCGCCTTGATGACCGCCTCGTTGGCGTCGCCCTTCTCGCCCTTGTCATTGATGACGCGTTTTCCCGTGAAGCCGGGCGCGGCCTCGGTGAAGGCGCCGTTTTCATCGACGGTGTAGGGGATGGCGGTTTCAATCTTTGCCGCATCGAGCAATGTTTTATTGCTCATCCAGATTTCAAAGTCGTCGCGACCATGTCCAGGCGCCGTATGGACAAAACCAGTGCCGTCCTCATCCGTGACGTGATCGCCATCAAGTAGCGGCACGATGAAATCGTAACCCTTGCCGCGAAGCGGGTGCTTGAGCGTCATATGACCGAGCGCTTTCGCCGAGGCGTCGGCTACTCGTTCGAAGGCCGTCACTCTTGCATGCTTGAAAACTTCAGCAGACAGCTTGTCCGCGACTATGAACTCATCTCCGATCTTCGCCCAATTCTCTGGCGGAGCTTCAGTCACACGATACAGGCCGTAATTGATTCTCGACGAAAATGACACCGCACGGTTGCCAGGCAGAGTCCACGGCGTCGTCGTCCAAATTACGACATATGCATTTTTCAGCTTCTGATCATCGGTGTGGGCAACCGGAAACTTCACCCACACCGTATCGCTGGTGTAGTCCTCGTACTCGACCTCGGCCTCGGCGAGTGCAGTCTTCTCAACGACCGACCACATCACAGGCTTGGAGCCGCGATAGAGCAAACCGTTGGCCGCGAACT
>Ga0134128_10005552_pt1 | contig 15287 bp, 18 predicted proteins | sample KB31754_FD_96462 | JGI IMG/M metagenome (GOLD analysis project Ga0134128, IMG submission 96462) | Terrestrial soil microbial communities with excess Nitrogen fertilizer from Kellogg Biological Station, Michigan, USA - KB3-175-4 | ecosystem: Environmental > Terrestrial > Soil > Unclassified ... | reverse complement strand
GCTCACCTGTGCGAGCCGATATACATTTGCTTCGCGTGAACGGTAATCTCCACCTTTCACAGTTTCATAAAAAAGCCGAAAAACAGAATCGCCGTCACTTTGATAATTTTTGGCAGCGTTGATACCGCCCTGGGCGGCAATAGAATGAGCCCTGCGGGGGCTGTCCTGGAAACAGAATGATTTTACTTTATATCCTAATTCTCCTAAAGTGGCTGCCGCTGAAGCACCTGCCAGTCCTGTACCAATTACAATGATCTCTAATTTCCGTTTGTTGCTTGGACTAACCAATTGCAAATGGTCCTTATAATTTGTCCATTTTAGTGATAGTTCGCCTTCCGGAATTTTTGCATCTAATGCCATACGTCAGAATTAAATATTTTTAATAAAAAGAATCCAATTAATATTTTGATTCTCTTTCATTTTTATGTTTAAACTAAACTTTGAAATTTTTACTCATTATTTACGGTCCATATTATTATTATTGCAGCCAGCCAAGCATAAATGCAAGAGGCATTGATGCAAAAAGCAGGCAGATAACAATTGAATAAAAAACACCGATTCCTTTAATAATATAAATCCATCTTCTGTGGTTGATTCCAAAGGTTTGAAAGGCGCTCTGAAATCCCTGCAACAGATGAAATAAAAGTGAAGCAAGCCCAATCATGTATAAAGTAAACCATATAGGATTGGTAAATACTTCTTTCATTTCCTCATAAAGATTGATGACAGGTCCATGAAAGTATAGTTCATTTTTAGTGGTAGCCCAGAAATGGTACAAATGCATCACCAAAAACAGCAATACAAAAGTGCCCAGCCAGCCCATATAACGGCTGTACCATTTTATTTCACGGGGAAAATTTTGTTTTTCGTAAGGAATTTTACGCGCAGCTTTATTCTGTTGCCATAAAACCAATCCCTGGATAATGTGCAAAACAAACACTGCAAAAAGTCCGATCTCAAGGAATCTTACAAAATAATTATGCAGCATAAAATAGGCGGCTTTGTTAAAAGTTTCGCCACTGTCATTTACAAAAATCAATGAATTGAGGGAGGCATGAACTATTAAATAAATGATGAGAAAAAAACCGGTTAATGCCATCAGGATCTTTTTGCCTATCGAAGAAGTGAATAACTGTTTCCAGGTCATAAATGAGAAAGTTATAAAATTTCAGATAGGCAAAGGTAGTGTATGAACTTAAATTTTTTGACGGTAAGTTTCCGGAAGTGATAAAAAGTGAAATGAAAATTTACTTTTTTAGCAATAATTTTTATGCTTCAAAAAGCGGCAACCCGTAAAGCAATCAATATGGATGATTTTTGTTTTCTCAGGGAGTTACAAATCCAGTCTTCTCAATAAAAGATTATCTACCTGGTTGAAAAGTACATCCGGCTTCATCGTACGCCATGCAGGAACGGTAACCATTTCAATATAATTATTCAGGCGGGCCTTGATAAAATCATATTGGGTTTGTGAAGGCATATTTATAGAAACGATCCAGCCGTTTTTGTCCTCAACATCATCATACCATTCTTCATAATAACAATCGTCGCTGCTGTGGAAATTCAAAACATTTTCAGTGATCAAAATAAATTTTCTGATTCCCTGTAAAAGAAATTCGTCTATTACATCTCTTTTCAAAGTCATCACATCGTTTTCAATCGCGTCATTCCATTCACCTATGAGTTCAATGATCATATATTGTTCATCATAATCAACCATTAGCACTTTCAGGTACAAAGTGCGGCTTCCAAAGTCGTCCCAAAGAGGATGGAGATAATAGTTATAAACAATATTGGGAGAATCCATGATGCTATATTCGCGTCCATAAAAAGGAGACTTCTCATCAAGTTCCGACGAGTATAAATATTGCCAGTTGCCATATGGTTCGATGTCCTGCATTGCAAGACAAATTTATTATTTTACCTCTGAAAGAATGAAAGGAAATGAGTTAAAATTTATAGAAGTAAACCGCGTAGTAACTTTATAGTTTTTCGCCACAAAAGGCAAAAGGGACAAAGATGAACAAAGGGTTTTTGGTCACTTATAGTAAATTAGATTTTTTTTCCGTTGCCTGATTTTGGAGATCCTGTTCCTTTAAAATTCATTTTCCTCCGTTTGCTTTCAGATCCGCTTCACACTCTGCATCGAGGGTAGGAACACTAAACAGGTTTCCTCCGGAAGTTGATTTTTCTACATCATAATACATAAGGCAATGTGGATTGATACAGTGGGCGCCATTAGCAGGATCAATATGATTTGTCTGCATTGGTGATCCCTGGTTTACAAGGCCCATCAAATGCCCAAACTCATGCTCAAAAAGAGTGGTTAGCAATTGGGTGAGAGAGGTAAACCCCCAGCTTCCCGAGTCTTCGTTGACTGTTTTACCAAAAACACAAAAAGAAGTATTCCAGTAAGAAGTGGCAAGAATATTAGCCTTATCGTAATCTCCATCAGTGATCAGGATGTGAACGGCTAGTGTATTATTTTGGGAAAAAACAGTACGGTTCTTTTTTTCAATACTTACAATATCATCGATGGATAAAACCGGTTTCCCGCTGGCCGCAATTTCTTGTTGGGTTACCTGGATTCCATCAGGTTTATTGATATACTTTTTTAAAAAATTGACAAGATTATCGATACTCGCACTATCAGGCGGATACCCAACCATGTATTGAATTTCAATATGCAAACCTGAATAGGGAAAAGCCGAAAGAATGTTGTGAGCAGCAGTTCCAAGCGATTGATAATCTGCCTGAGCTACATCTTCTTTCTTACATGAATTAAAAGCAAATGAAATTACCAGCAACACATAAACAAGGGATCTCTTAAACATATTTTCAATTGGAGCATAAATGTAAGTATTGAATCGTGAAAAAATTGGCTTTCTTTTTTAGATTAATATGCTTTTCTCAAAATTTTTATCATTCGATTTTTTCATCAAAGAAGCTACATTTGTTATTCTGAATAAATTATCTGCACGGAAAGAAATAACTGCCGCAATGAAAAAAAACTTTTTTCTATTGATCATTCTTCTCAATTTTTTTCAGATTGGTTTTTCACAAAACACATGGAATATTTCCGGAACTGTTTTGAATGATGCCACAAAAACTCCTTTGCAGGGTGCAAGCGTTTTTATCAGCAATTCATCCAACGGAACTTTTACTGACTCGGTGGGAATCTTTTCACTGAAAGGTTTGCCGGCAGGAAATTACAATCTGGTTGTTTCATTTATAGGTTATGAAACACAGGTTTATCCTGTTGAACTGAACGGGAAAAATGCAGAAGTTTCGATTGGATTAAAAGATATGGCGAAACAATTGGACAATGTGGTGATTAATCTAAAAAATGGTAACAGGAACGACCAGCTGAAAATTTTTCGGAAAGCTTTTCTGGGCACTGATAAAAACGCACGGGAAACAGAAATTTTGAATGAAGAAAAACTGAACCTCCATTCAGATGAATCAGGAAAAATTGTGACAGCACGCAGCACTGAAATGCTCATAATCGCTAATCATGCGCTGGGCTACAACATCAAATACCTTTTGAAAGAATTTTCTTACAACAAAAAAACCGGAGATCTGCATTATATCGGTTATCCGCTGTTTGAGCAGATGAAAAGCACTTCGGCATCAGAGGAAAAAGAATGGAAGGAAAACCGGGAAAAAATTTACCGCTCATCTTTGCTTCGATTCTACCGGACTCTTGGAAAGCGAAGTCTGGTGCAGCAAGGATACATTCTTGGTAATCTGACCACTCCACAAATGGATAATCCACAGGCAAGGGGAGTGGCCGTCAAGCCGATTATTCCGCCCAACGGTTTTTTGATCACTGTAAATAATCTTCAGTATGTTGATACACTTTTTTATCCCGAAATTCCTTATTATAAAATAATGACGGCATTACCCGGTCATAAATATCTTCTCAATTTTTCAGGAATGATCAGTGTTGACGCAACCAATTCTTATGCAAATCCTGCCAATATTGATTACTACAAACCCGGCGAAAGAACCAGCATTATTTCATTAAAACAACCCGTAGAAATTAATGAAGATGGCTTGCCGCAAGATCCTTCCTCAGTAACATATGTAGGCTATTGGATGGAACTTCGCATTTCCGACCTTTTGCCTTTTGATTATAAATCAACAGAAGAAATAAAAAAGTAAACGACTCATTAAATAAAAATTTTCATGCTACATTTGCACAACAAAATTTTTATAAACCCTAATGAAGGTTTTAATAAAAAACGCCAATATACTTTCTCCCTCCTCTCCTTTTAACGGAAAAAACAAAAACATTTTTATTGAAAACGGCATCATTTTAAAAATAGATGATGAGATCGATATGGCATCAGACGAAACAATAGATGTTGAAGGTCTTTGTGTTTCTGCAGGCTGGATGGATTGCTTTGCCAACTTTTGCGATCCTGGTGAAGAATATAAAGAAACCATTCAGACCGGCTGCAAAGCTGCTGCTGCCGGAGGTTTTACTGAAGTAATGCTCATTCCAAATACTCATCCGGTTGTCTCCGGCAAAAGCCAGGTTGAATATTTGGTTGAAAAAAGTAGATCACTCCCGGTAAAAGTTCATCCAATCGGTGCCATTACAAAAAATGCGGAAGGAAAAGAATTGAGCGAAATGTTTGACATGTATCATTCCGGAGCTGTTGCCTTTTCAGACGGAATAAATTCCGTTCAGTCTTCAGGTATTTTACAGAAAGCTTTGGAATATATTGTTGCCATCGATGCCACCATCATTCAATTGCCTGATGATAAAAATATCGGGACTTATGGTTTAATGAATGAAGGTGAAGTGTCCACCCGTCTGGGTTTGCAGGGAAAACCTGCATTGTCAGAAGAGCTAATGATAGCAAGAGATACCGAGCTTCTGCGGTACACCAATTCGAAAATTCATTTCACAGGAATTTCTACAAAAAAATCTTTGGAACTTATTGCTGCGGCAAAAAAAGAAGGGTTGAATGTTAGCTGCTCGGTTACTCCTTATCATTTATTTTTTTGTGATGAAGATTTGACTGATTATGACACCAATCTGAAAGTGAATCCACCTTTGCGAACCAAAAAAGATCGGGATGCTTTGCGTGAAGGGATTAAAAATGGAACGATCGATTTTATTGCATCTCATCATCAGCCGCAGGATTGGGATCATAAAGTTTGTGAATTTCAATACGCAAAAAATGGAATAGAAACTTTAGAATGTGTTTTTGGAGCAGCAGGTGCAGCAGGAATTTCAGCAAGCTCATTTATAAAAATGCAAACCGAAAATATTCATTCTGTTTTTAATCTTCCCTTGTCTTCCATTGCTGAAGGAGAAAAAGCAACCCTTACATTGTTCGTTCCAAACAATGAATATGTTTTTGAAGAAAAAGATATTGTATCCAAAAGCAAAAACAATGCATTTGTCAATCAGAAATTAAAAGGAAAAGTGATTGGGATAATCAACAAAGACAAATTACATTTGAATAAATAAAACTTTACCATGGAACAAACTGTAACATCTTCGGCCACGAAAGGAATCGTCATTGCATTAATTCTGATCGTGCTTGCATTGATTTCTTTTTTTCTTGATATTGATCCCCAAAGCGGTTTTCAATACATTAGTTATGTCATTTACATTGCAGGAATTATATGGAGTGTAACGCTTTACGGCAAACAGGTTGACTATAATTCTACATTTGGAAATTATTTTGCTCATGGATTTAAAGTAGCGGCGTTGGTTACGTGTATCATGATTATCTACATTGTCATTATCCTCAATCTTTTTCCGGATATGAAAGAGAAAGCAATGGATGCAGCCAAAAAAAGTATGGAGGCAAAAGGTAAAATGACCGAAGACCAAATAAACACCGCTCTTACCATGACAAGAAAGTTTTTTATGGTTTTTGCAATTGGAACCACTCTTGTAGGGTATCTTATTTTTGGCGCAATTTCTTCACTAATTGGCGCTGGTGTTACTAAAAAAAATCCTCATCCTTTTGAAGGTTAATCAAAAAAAATAATAATGGACATCTCTGTAGTAGTTCCGCTTTTTAATGAAGAAGAATCTTTGCCTGAACTGGAAGCATGGATAAGGAGTGTCATGAATGAAAATCATTACAGCTATGAGATTATTATGGTTGATGATGGGAGCACTGATCGCTCATGGAAAGTGATCGGGGAATTACACCAGCTGAATCCCCTGGTAAAAGGAATAAAATTTCAGAGAAATTATGGAAAAAGCGCTGCCTTAAATGAAGGTTTTAAAAAGGCGCAGGGTGATGTGATCATTACAATGGATGCAGATCTGCAAGATAGTCCTGATGAAATACCAGAACTGCGCAAAATGGTGCTGGATGAAGATTACGATATTGTCAGCGGTTGGAAGAAAAAAAGATACGATAGCAAATTAACCAAAAACCTGCCCTCCAAACTTTTTAATGCAGCCACACGGAAAGCCAGTGGAATTTATCTTCACGATTTTAATTGCGGCCTTAAAGCATACAAGTATAAAGTAGTAAAAAGCATTGAAGTTTATGGCGAAATGCATCGTTATATTCCATTGATCGCAAAATGGTCAGGCTTTAAAAAATTTGGTGAAAAAGTAGTGGAGCACAGACCCAGAAAATATGGCGTTACCAAATTTGGCTGGAACCGTTTCGTGAACGGATTTCTCGACCTCGCGTCGATCATGTTCGTGGGAAAATTCAGAAAAAATCCAATGCATTTTTTTGGACTTTGGGGAACGTTATCTTTTTTATTCGGATTCATCGTTTTTCTTTATCTGACCATCAGCAAATTCTTTTTTGATCAGACCGGAATGACACAACGTCCATTATTTTTTATTGCTTTGGTAGCGATGGTTATTGGTTCACAGCTTTTCCTTGCAGGATTTCTTGGCGAGCTTATTTCGAGAAACGGCCCTGAAAGAAATCATTATTATATCGAAAGTATGATTGATTAGCTAGCTCACCTTCAACCTTCAACCTTCAACCTTTAACCTTCAACCATCAACTTTCAACCATCAATCTTCAACCTTGAACTTCCCGAACCTTGAGCCCTCAACAAAAAATAATTATCATCGGTCCTGCTTACCCTCTTCGTGGAGGCGGCATTGCAACGTTTAATGAGCGGCTTGCAAAAGAATTTATTGATGAAGGATTTGATACAACCATCTATACATTTTCTTATCAATATCCCTCATTTCTTTTTCCGGGAAAAACACAGTATTCGTCAGAAGCCGCACCCGATAATATTCCTATCAAAATAAAAATCAATTCTGTAAATCCTTTGAACTGGATCAAAGTTGGAAAGGAATTAAAAAAAATAAACCCCGATATTATTGTTGTCAGATATTGGCTCCCTTTTATGGGGCCTTGCCTCGGTACAATTTTAAGAATCATAAAAAAAAATCGCCACACACATATTGTTTGTATTGCTGATAATGTGTTGCCACATGAAAAAAGGCCCGGCGATAAAATGTTTACCAGGTATTTTGTAAAACCGGTCGATGGTTTTATAACAATGAGCGAAAAGGTTTTTGCGGATCTGAAACAGTTTGTAAAAAACAAACCGGTGAAATTAGTTCCACATCCTTTGTATGATAATTTCGGCCCCATCATCAGCAAGCAGGCAGCAAGAAAAAAATTAGGAATTTCTGAAGAAGATAAAGTGATCTTATTCTTTGGCTTTATCAGAAAATACAAAGGACTGGATATTTTATTGAGGGCTTTTAAGAGAGTAATTGCTTCCCGGAAAATTGAAAATTTAAAATTGCTGATCGCGGGAGAATTTTATGAAGATGAAAAAAATTATGATCAATTATTGAATGATGTACAAATAAAAAACAGTTTGATTTTACACACTCATTTTATTTCAAACAGCGACGTAAAATATTATTTGTGTGCTGCAGATTGTGTGATACAGCCTTATCGGAGTGCTACGCAAAGCGGCGTCACGCCTCTCGCCTATCATTTTGAAATTCCAATGATCGTTACCAATGTTGGAGGTTTGCCATCAATGGTTGCAGATAAAAAAGTTGGACTAATTGCAGAACCTAATGCAGAAAGTATTGCGAAAAAGATTGTAGAATATTTTGAATTAGGAGAAGATTTTTTCTTGCCATATTTAAAAGAAGAGAAGAAAAAATTTAGTTGGAAAGTAATGGTTAATGCAATTTTAAATTGACTGGCTTTTAATAAAAAAAGAATCTTCACTATTTCCTGGTTTGCTTTCACAAGCATTTTGTTTTACGTAATAAAATTTATTACGTAATTTTATTAAAAATTTGAGTTATGAAAACTAAATTAACTTTAAATGTAGATGATAAAATAGTAGCGCGGGCAAAGAGGGCCAGCGCCAGAAAAAAGGTAAGCCTTTCCTCTGTTGTGGAAGATTACCTGGATAAGTTTTCGGAACGATCTTTATCCCCAAAATCTAAAAGTAAAGAACCATCTCTCTTAGAACGCATTCGAAAATATACTCACCCCGTTGATATAACGGATGAGCAACTTGACAAACAAAGAGAAGAATATTTAAGGAAGAAACATGTCCTATAAAATCTTTTTGGACACGAATATAATTGTAGATCTCTTAACAGAGAGGAATTACGAATTAGATGCGATCAATGAAATATTTACGCTGGCAGGAAAAGAAAAAGTTAGTTTATACATTTCGGAAAGTATTATTGCCACTACTTTTTATATTCTTAGAAAAGAAAAGCGGATCGATCCTTTGTCTGCCTTCAGAGAAATGTGTAAGACTATGAATGTTATTCCTTTTTCAAAAGATATACTATATTATTCTCTTGAAAAATACGCGGATAAAGAAGACGGCCTTTTATACTTCCTCGCTTATAAAGCAAAGATGGATTATTTCATCACCAGAAATGTAAAAGATTTTACTTTTCTTTTTCCGTCATTGCCTGTGATGAGTCCAACAAATTTTATTAAAGAAATTTATCTGAATGATATATCGTAGTAAAGCCCCCTTGCGTATCGGACTTGCAGGTGGGGGAACTGATGTAAGTCCCTACAGCGACCAGTTTGGTGGCGCTATTTTAAATGCAACCGTTTCACTTTTTGCTTATGCAAACATCGAACCACTTACAGAAAATAAAATAATTGTTGAGGCCATGGACAGAAAAGAGGAACAACAATTTCAATATACTTCTCAACTTCCCATTGATGGCAAACTCGATCTTTTAAAGGGTGTTTATAATCGTATTTATAAAGATTATCAATTGCCAATTTCCGGATTTCGGTTATCAACTATTGTTGATGCTCCCGCCGGATCGGGATTAGGAACTTCATCTACTTTGGTAGTTGCGATTCTTGGTGCTTTTGTGGAATGGTTGAAACTTCCATTGGGAGATTATGACATTGCACATTATGCGTATGAAATTGAAAGAAATGATTTGAATCTTACCGGTGGGAAACAGGATCAATATGCCGCTATGTTTGGAGGAGTAAATTTTATGGAGTTTTATGAAGAAGATAAAGTGATTGTAAATCCGCTTCGTATTAAATCTCAATACCTTCATGAACTTGAAAATAACCTGGTTCTTTATTTTACGGCAACGAGCAGGGAAAGCGCGTCTATTATTGATGAGCAGGTAAAAAACGTGAACAATAAAAATGAAAAAAGTATTGAGGCAATGCATCAGTTAAAAGAGCAGGCGCGAATGATGAAAGAGGCTTTGCTAAAAGGAAAGCTTGATGAATTTGGCGCAATATTGGATTTTGGATTTCAGCAAAAAAGGCGAATGGCCCATAACATCAGCAATAGCAGGATCGAAGAGATATATGATGCAGCAAAGAAAGCAGGAGCCACAGGAGGAAAAATAAGCGGAGCAGGTGGTGGCGGTTTTATGATATTTTATTGCCCGGGAAATTCGAGGTTTCAGGTGATTGAAGAACTGAAAAAATTTGGAGGTGAGGTAAGAAATTATACGTTCATTAAAAATGGATTATCTACCTGGTGCGTGTAGAAATGTAACAAGTTACCCCTGGACAGGTTGCCTCTGAAATGTTGCGGTGCAACGTCTCTACAATTTCGTAAATTTGATAATAAAATTTTAATCATGGCTACCATCGTAAAAATTCCTAAGATAAAAAACACAAAAAAAAACATACAAAAAGAGTTAGAAAAGTTTGCGTTGCCTGATCGGGATCCTGATAAAGCAACAGAAGAATTGTACGGTCTTTGGGAAGGAAGAGATATTTCTATTCAAAAAATTCGCGAAAAGAATAATCAGAATAAATGGTTATAATTGATGCAGATGTTATTATTGAACTATTGCGAAAAAATCCGTTAGCAAAATCTTTTATCTATGAGGAAGTGGGCAGTGTTAATATGATTCTTTCATGTATTACTGTTGCCGAAATACAACAAGGAGCGAGAAGCAAAGAAAATTTACAACAAATCAATAAAATGCTAAAACAGTATATTGTTGTACCAATTGACTATTCAATCTCTAATATTTTCGCAACCCTTTTTGAAAATTATACATTGAGCCACGATTGCGGAATTCCTGATACTTTGGTTGCTGCAACTGCACTACATTATAATTTGCCATTACTTACAATTAATCAAAAACATTATAAACAGATACCTGATTTGATGTTAGTTAAGCATAACATTGTGCCATTAAAAACTAAGCCTCTTCTTCCTTAAAAGAACAAAAAACAAAATGGACAAAATAAAAAATATCATTCAATCATCACTAGATGTAAAAACGAAAATTCTAAACGACGATCAGATCTTGCAAACGGTGAATGATTGTGTAAATATTATCGTTTCGGCATTTGAAAAAGGAAATAAAGTGTTGTTTTGTGGAAATGGAGGAAGTGCAGCAGACGCACAACATCTTGCAGCAGAATTTTCAGGCAGATTTTATACGGACAGAGATGCGCTGCCGGCAGAAGCTCTGCATTGCAACACTTCATATATAACCGCTGTGGCAAACGATTACAGCTATGATGTTATTTATTCGAGATTGATAAAAGGAACCGGAAATGAAGGTGATGTTTTGGTAGGATTAAGTACTTCAGGGAACAGTAAAAATATTGTAAAAGCTTTTGAAGTTGCGAAAGAAAAAAATATGACAACCATTGCATTCACTGGTTCTTCAGGAGGAAAATTAAAAAAGCTTGCCGGCTTTCTTATTAACGTTCCATCGGATGACACACCGCGAATACAGGAAAGTCATATCATGCTTGGACATATTATTTGCCAGTTAGTGGAAGAAATTTATTTTGCCGATACCCATGATTAAAGAAGCGATTATTCTTGCAGGTGGATTAGGAACAAGATTACGTACTGTAATTTCTGATGTTCCGAAATGCATGGCTCCTGTTGGCGGAAAGCCTTTTCTGTATTACCTCATACAATATTTGAAAAAAAATAAAATAGAAAAATTCATTTTCAGTGTTGGCTACATGCATGAAATAATCGAAGAATATTTGAAAAAAAATAATCCTGATATTCATTATCAGATCTCTTTGGAAAATGAACCATTGGGAACAGGCGGAGCGATCCGGCTGGCATGTCAGAAAACATCTGAAAAAAATGTATTGATCTGTAATGGTGACACGCTTTTTAAGATTCACATTGATTCATTCAGTAACTTTCATGAATCAGCGGATGCCGCTTGTACACTCGCCTTAAAACCAATGCATTATTTCGACAGGTACGGAGTTATTGAATTGAATGAAGATCATTCTGTAAAAAGCTTTAAAGAAAAACAATATTATACAACCGGGTTGATTAACGGCGGCGTCTATGCCTTGAACGTTAATGAGTTTTTACAGGAACAACTTCCCGGAAAATTTTCTTTTGAAAAAGATTATCTTGAAAAGAAGATCGACTCAAAAGAAGAACCTAAGAAAATATATGGATTGATTCAGGATGAATATTTTATTGATATTGGAATTCCTGCAGATTATGAAAAGGCGCAAAATGAATTATTAAGTGATTGATCAGATCATAAACCATACATGATAAATTTCAAGAATTGAAAACATTTGACCTCAAACATATCAACTCTTCCTGGACACTTTTCATTGACCGCGATGGGGTTGTCAACGACGAAAAACATCTCGATTATATTCATACCTGGGCAGAATTCAAATTTTACCCGGGAGTGAAAGAAGCGTTCAAAATTTTCAACCAAAAATTTGGAATTATTATCATGATCACTAATCAGAGAGGAGTGGCAAAAGGATTAACCAAATTAGAAGATCTGCAACTGATCCATAAAAATATGTTGGAGGAAATAGAAAGCGATGAAGGGAGGATTAATCGTATTTACGTTTGTACTGATATGGAAAGCGAAAACCGCAAGCCCAATCCAGGTATGGGTTTGCAGGCGATAGAAGATTTCCCTCAGATCAATCTTGACAAAAGTATAATGATCGGAAATACACTCAGCGACATGCAGTTTGGAAGGAATCTTGGCGTTGCCATTAATATTTTTCTACCTACTACAAGAAAAGATATTCCTTTGGATGATGAAGATATTGATCTTGTTTTTGCTGACCTGGTTTCCGTTGCCAAAGCATTATAAGTTAGTTAAATATTTTTGCTTAACAACAAATTATATCATTTAAAGTTTTCTTTGTTTCAAATTTTTTTCATGAATAAAATTGTTATCTTTTTTATTTCAATTTGCCTGTTTACAAATGCTGTATCCGCTCAAAAAATAACAGGCACAGAAAAAAAAACTTTAGAAAAAAAAGAAGACTCTTTAAAAATATTTGCACAGCAAATGATCAATGGAAGAAGTGCGGAAGAACGCTTCGCTGCAGATAGCCAGTTCACAAAGACTTTTGTAAGAGCTTTGCAAATAAAAAATTCATTTTATTATCCTTTTGATTCCCTCGTTTCAATAGCCAAAGTAGTTCCTGCGGATAGTTCATTTAAAATTTTTACATGGCAATTAGTGATCGGTCCTGAAGTGATACGGCAACATGGTGCCATACAAATGAAGACAGCCGATGGTTCCCTGAAACTCTTTCCGTTGATTGATAAAACAGATCTGATCAATAATATTGATGATACCATCACAAGCAATCGTGCATGGATAGGGGCTTTATACTATAAGGTCATTCAGGAAAAATCATTCGGAAAAAACGTTTATACATTGCTGGGATTTGACGACAACAATTTAAACAGCGACAGAAAATTTATAGAGATACTTACTTTCAAAAATGATGAACCGGTTTTTGGCGGTCCTTATTTTAGCTTTCCTGATAACAGTGTGAAGAAGGAAGCAATTGCACGATATGTAATGGAGTATAAAAAAAATGCAGGCCCCCGACTGACATACGACAATGAAATGAACATCATTATCTACGAGCATTTAATTTCTGAGACTGGTGAACCTCAAAAAAAATATACTTACATTCCGGACGGCGACTATGAAGGATTAAAATGGAAAGATGGCAAATGGGTATACATCCAAAAAGTATTTAACCAGATGACCCCCGAAGGTCACGAGCCTGTTCCCAATCCTATTCTTGACCAGAAAGGAAATATTGATGAATCAAAATTAAGTAACAGGCTGCCTGAAGACCAGGAAGATTCTATTGATGTGGGAAAGCGGGTTCCTCAAACACCTCCTTCTAAAAAGAAGAAAAAATAATCTCTTAAACAAAGAAATAATTTCGTTTCCTTTTTTCCTTAATCTTTTCAAACAGGAAAAAAAATATACTGTTTTACAAACTGATTTTAAAAATGTTTGAGTAGTGTAGAAAGATATCAACAATTAAAAAGAAAAATTCTGCAAAAAGAATAACCGGCATTTGTAAAACTTTTATATAATTAAAAGCTTGTAATTATTCCTCATAGATTGTCAATAAAAGAGGCATTATTATTCTTTTCAAAAAATCTTTCTCCCATTTTCTTTAAAACAGGAATAGTTTTTTCTTGTTTATAGTTATTATTCAATCTAAACAAAACATTTTATGGAAGATTACAATAGAAGCCATCGTTATCGTGATGATAACCGTTCTTCATCCAATGAAAGAAACTACGGTAATAATTGGGACAGAACGCGCAACCGTTCCGATGACTGGGGCGGATATAATACAGAAAACAGGGATACACAATACAGCGCAGGAGAAAGAGGATATTCGACAGGAGGAAATCAGATGAACCGTAATTATTACAACGATAAATTCAGCGACAGGGGATCTTACGGAAATGATTATGGCAGAAATTATAACCTGAATGATTATGGCAGAGATTATAATCTGAACGACAACTATCGCGATAATTATATCAATGATTATGACAGTTGGAATAACTATAACACAGATTATAACAGAAGAAATATTGATCGCGGCAACAATGATTATAACAGGAATAATTTCAGGGGTGACTATTATAATTATCGGAATGAATATATGCGCAACAACCGCTACGATAGGGATACCAATGATTACAATGACCGGTACACTAATGAAGGTTGGCGCGATAAGTACAATAATTACAGGGAAGAAGATCGCAACTGGTGGGATAAAACAAAAGATGAAGTAGCATCATGGTTTGGAGATGATGACGCTCAGCGACGCCGCGAAAGAGATGAAAGATACAGTGGTCAGCATCGGGGAAAAGGGCCGAAAAATTATACCCGTTCGCAGGAGAGGATCAAGGAAGATGTTTCAGATAAATTGAGTGATGATTCATTTTTGGATGCATCAGATATTGATGTGGAAGTGAATGGAAACGAAGTGACTTTAAATGGCCATGTCGATTCACGCTACGCAAAACACAGGGCCGAAGATCTTGCAGAAGATGTAACAGGTGTAACCCATGTTCAGAATAATCTGAGAGTTTGGGATCATACAAATCAAACTTACAATTCAATGAATACTCAAAACACAAATGCGAACACCAATATGAATACAAACACAAATACAACAACCGGATCTAATACGGGCAAGAATAAGAAAGAGCACGTAACATTATAATTGGTTTTTTAAATGTGAATACAGGAGTCAAAAACGCAGCGGATAATCCGCTGCGTTTATTTTTATTTTCATCCATCGTCTGGTCTCCCGACCAACGACTCCCCCTTCTATTCTGGTCTCCCGACCAACGACTCCTACCCCGTCGTCTGCGACCAACGACTTCTACCCCGTCGTCTGGTCTCCCGACCAACGACTTCTACGCGTTCGTCTGACCAACCACTCCCCTTCTATTCCTACCCCATCGTCTGGTCTCATGACCAACCATCTGTCTCCCACCAACGACTCCTACCTCGTCGTCTGGTCTCATGACCAACGACTTCTACG
>Ga0134128_10005551_pt1 | contig 15288 bp, 12 predicted proteins | sample KB31754_FD_96462 | JGI IMG/M metagenome (GOLD analysis project Ga0134128, IMG submission 96462) | Terrestrial soil microbial communities with excess Nitrogen fertilizer from Kellogg Biological Station, Michigan, USA - KB3-175-4 | ecosystem: Environmental > Terrestrial > Soil > Unclassified ... | reverse complement strand
GCACGCCCAAAAGCCACGCGATAAGATATTTTCCCATGAAGCTCTCCTGTTCATTATTGGGGTTAACCGCCCCGATGATAGTTCTGGTTCCATATGGAACAGATTGACATGATCAATCTACAGGAGTGGTCCAACTAACTCCGTACGCAATCCCACCTATGCTGGGTTAACAATGCGCGGCTGTATTGACATTGCCCCGGCGGTTCAAAGCATCTGATTCGGTTTTTCTCGGCTGAATGCGTAGCTCGATATCGCTTTTACAAGCGCTGGATGGATGAATTCAGTTCCCGGTTCCGGGGAGCGGCTCGCAGGTGTGATCGGGGGATAAAAGCTGGACTATCTCTTCTCTACCTCTTCCTTTGATATGGCTTCAGTTCAAACAAACTCCCGGGTTTCCACCGTAAGAGCGCCCAGCAAATGGCTATGGTCCACCAGCCGCTTGGCGATCACATGTTTGACGCCGCTTTCGGATTGCCATACGCCATGCACTGTCAAAAGCCGTGAGCCCAGAGCTTCACGGCGCTGCTTCAGAATGATGGGGTTCCACAATATGACATTGATGATCCCGGTCTCGTCCTCAAGCGTGATGAACATGACGCCGTTGGCGCTGCCGGGGCGCTGGCGGCATGTGACAATGCCGGTAGTACGCACCAGCCGTCCCGGGGGACAATTATCCAGCTCCATGGCGGATCGTAAATTCATCCTGGCCAGTTTTGGCCGCAGCAAGGCAAGCGGGTGTCTGCGCAGTGTAAGGCCAGTGCTATGGTAATCCGCCAGGATCTCCTCCCCTTCAGGCGCGGCAGGAATGGGAGGCAGGGCTTCTTTCACCGGGGCATCGCGCATCATGTCGTGCTGCCTGATGTGTGAAGCAACTGCCCATAAGGTCTGACGCCGGTGCCCTGATAGCGTATTCAGCGCATCGGAGCTTGCCAAGGCGCGAATTTCCACGGCGTTAAGGGATGCCCGGTTTGCCAGATCGGCCGTATCTTCAAATGGCGAGGTACCGCGTGCCTGGACAATGCGTTTGGCGGCTTCCAGGCCTATGCCTTTTATGCGGTTCAGGCCCAGCCGTACAATAGGCTGGACAAGCTGCGGAGTATGTTGATCCGCCTCTTCCAGCGTGCATTCCCAATTGCTGATGGTCACGTCCACCGGCCTGACTTCCACCCCATGCCGCCTGGCATCCTGGATCAATTGTGAGGGACTGTAAAACCCCATGGGCTGGCTGTTGAGCATGGCGCACAGAAATGCAGCCGGTTCATGACATTTCAGCCAGGCCGATACATATACCAGCAGCGCAAAGCTTGCGGAATGTGATTCCGGGAACCCGTATTCCCCAAACCCTTGGATTTGCCGGAAAATCTGTTCGGCAAATTCGGCCTTATAACCGCGACTGACCATTCCCGCGATGAGTTTTGCATGAAAGGAGCCGAGTTCCCCCTTCTTTTTCCAGGCAGCCATGGAGCGTCGCAGCTGATCCGCTTCACCTGGCGTAAAGCCTGCAGCCAATACCGCCAGTTGCATGACCTGTTCCTGAAAGATTGGCACACCCAGCGTGCGCTCCAGGGCAGCTTTTACCCCATCGCCGGGATAGGTTACAGGTTCCTGTTCTTGGCGACGACGCAAATAAGGATGCACCATGCCTCCCTGAATCGGCCCTGGTCGCACGATGGCAACTTCTATGACTAAATCATAGAATTCGCGCGGCTTCAAGCGCGGCAGCATGGACATCTGCGCCCGTGACTCGATCTGGAAGACGCCAATAGTATCGGCTTCGCAAATCATGTCGTAGGTCGCTTTATCCTCTGCAGGAATATCCTGCATCCGGAATGGCATGCTACGTCGGGCGGAAATCATATCCAGCGCCCGGTGGATCGCCGACAACATGCCGAGCGCAAGCACATCGATTTTCATGAGCCCTACCGCCTCAAGATCGTCCTTATCCCATTGGATGATGCGGCGCTCCGGCATGGCGGCATTTTCGATGGGAACGATACGGCACAGTTTGTCGCGGGTGATGACAAAGCCGCCCACATGCTGTGATAAATGACGCGGAAAACCGTAGAGAAGGGAAGTCAGCGAAATCAGCTTACGAATGATTGAACTATCGGGATCAAAACCATTTTCGGTCAGGCGCTGACGGATATCGGAAGCGCTGTCCCACCAGGCAAATGAGCCGGACAGCCGCCTGACGCGCTCGACATCCAGGCCGAGAGCCTTGCCGATGTCCTGAACCGCCGAACGCGTACGATAGGTGATGACAGTCGCCGCGATGGCGGCATGATCCCTGCCATATCTGTCATATATATATTGGATCACCTCCTCGCGGCGCTGATGCTCGAAATCGACATCGATATCGGGGACCTCGTTTCGCTCCTTTGAGATAAACCGTTCAAACAACAGATTGCTGCGCTCCGGATCGATCTCGGTAATCCCCAGGCAATAACAGACTGCGGAGTTCGCTGCCGAGCCGCGCCCCTGGCAGAGAATGTCTTGCGAGCGGGCGAACCTTACGATATCGAATACCGTTAAAAAATAGGGCTCATAGTTGAGCTCCGCAATCAGTTTCAATTCATGCTCGATTTGTCCCCTGACTTTGCTTGAAACGCCATTTGGAAAACGCCGGGTGATGCCTTCTTCAACCATGCGCCGCAAATAATCCGCATACGTCTCATTTGTTCCACTCAGCTCATCGGGGTATTGGTAGCGCAGCTCATCCAGAGAAAAGGTGCAGCGAGAGGCAATGTTTACCGTCTCCTGCAGCAATTCCGGCGGATAAAGTTGCCCCAGACGGGACCTAGGGCGTAGATGCTGTTCCGCATTGGGTTGCAGCGCATAGCCACATTCAGCCAATGGCTTGCCTAGACGAATGCCGGTCATCGTATCCTGCAATGGCTTGCGGGAAGCGTCATGCATACCGGCATCTCCCGCAGCCACGAGCGGCATGCCTGTAATATCCGCCGCCAATTGTATTCGCTCGAACAGTTGATCCTCGCCGCCATGAAGCAATAGCTCGACAGCAGCCCAACAGCGCCCGGGAAAGAGTGACAGCATCCAGCGCATGTCATCCACCAAAACGCTGTCCGGCTGGATGGCATCGGGAATCAATAAAACCAGGCAGTCTTCTAACAGCGCGAGATGAGGTGCATCCGGGCAATTCTCAAAATCTGCGCGGCAGATGCGATAAGCGCCTTTCTCGACACGTTGCCTTGCCAGAGTGATGAGTTCGCACAGGTTGCCGTAGCCATTCCGGTTCATGGCCAGGCATACCAGCCGCAACCCATCCTCCAGTATGAATTCGCTGCCGATCAACAGATGCAGACCAGCTTTTTTAGCTTCGGTATGGGCTCTTACAACCCCCGCCATGGAACATTCATCCGTGAGGGCGAGTGCGGCATAGCCCAGGCTTGCAGCACGTTCGACCAGCTCTTCCGGCATGGAAGCGCCTTTCAGGAAACTGAAACTGGAGCGGCAATGAAGCTCGACGTAGGAAGGAGGAGTGGTAGGAGTGGTAGCAAAATACATGGGCGGAAACGCTCTTATCCAAACAATCCCTGCAAATACCAGCTCGCCTCTTTGTTCTCTTTATCCTCGCTTTCCTTATCCTTTCTTATTGGATCGTATTCACGGTAAATCCATAGCAATTGCCCCAGCGCATTCTCGGCAATGAAGTAATCGCGCGCGATCAAGGCATCATCCCACCAGCCGGATTCAATCCGCTCCGGCCCCGCAAGCAATTTCAATGGCGAGCCATAAACCGGCTGGCGGCGTTGCAGCTTCAATTCCAGAGGGGTTTCCATTAGCCACGCAGGACGGGGGAGGCCGCCTGGAGCAATCTCCGGATACAATTCCCGTTTCGTTTTGCATCTCATTTCTCGGCAGGAAATTTCGCCTTTCTTCCTTGTTCCCCGGCTTTTCCCTACCTCTGCTTCTATTCCCAGTGGCTCGAATCTCTGGCTACGTTCCGGCCGATGGTCGGGAATAGCTTTCAAGCCTGTGATGACCCGAGGGCCCAAGCGGGCAGAGATTTTCTCGATAAACCGGTTCAGCGAGGTTGTCTCCGATTGAGCGCTGGGGAACAGTTCGAGATTGGCATTTGCACCTGCCGCGATTTCATCCGCTGTCAACTCCAGTTCGCAGGCGGGGGCAACCAGCTTTATGCGCTCCAGACGCTCGCGCAGCAAAAGCATTAAATGGCGAGGGTCGCCGCTTTGTTCGGAAAGTCGTATGTTGATGGGCGTGGATTCATGCGGGTGCCGAAGAGAACGCTCATGGCGCAAGACAAACGAGAATGCCAAAATCGCTGCATGGCGCGAGGCGAGCCATCCACACATCTGTTCGATCAGCCGCTGTGCGGGCACCCGCAACAGCTCGATATTTTCAACTTGCGTAAGCAGCTTGAATTTTTGTTGAAAGGATTCCGGTGCTGCAAACCATTTCTGTGGATCCGGCAAGTCGCCGTAGGCGCGGTCCATCTCTGCCAGCAGATCCGGCCCAAACCGGCGCGCTAGCCCGTCGCGGGGCAGCTTGCGCAAATCGGCAAGGGTTTTGCAGCCTATGCCTCGGATGACTTCAAGATGAGGCTGGGCTGAGTCCAACAGACCGGCGGGCAGAGCGTCGAGCAATGGATGAAGCCTGGCACCTGTCCCATTGACGACGGTTCGAGGGTGCGCAGACCGCGCGAGCAGCCATGCTCCCCTGGCAGTGGGGGCCACGCCTGCACAGATCTGCAAACCCTGGGCAGTAACAGCCCGGTTGAGTAATTGGCATAGCTTTTTCAGGCCGCCAAACAGCTTCAGGCTTGTGGAAACCTCGGCAATCAGGCCGCTGTCTTGCAAAACAATGTTGGGCGTGAAGCGCAATGCGGCATAAGCGGCCTCTCTCAGTGCCTTCATTTCCTCATTCAGGTCCTGCTCCACCATTACCAGGCCGGGAAAAAGCGCCATGGCGCTGGCCAGCGGCTGATGAGCCGTTATTCCCGCCTCTTGCGCCGGCTTGTTGGCCTGCTGGATATAGCTCTGATTGCCTTTGCGGACAGTCACCGCCATTGCGGGAATGAGCGCCGCCGGAAACCGGCGCTCGATCCAGTCAAGCGATAGTGCCGGGCAATGAAGAGCGATCCACAGCATTGGGCTGAAACGAGGAAAATAGTTCGGGGGAAAGCGCCTCAGGGGAAAACACCTCGGCGAAACTGGAAAAAGGTCTTGTCTGGGGCAGTGCGATGCGAAGCGGCGCAGAAGCCGGGGCCCCTCGACGCTTGAGCAATCGCACGGAAAGAGCATGCTGCCGCGCCCAGTCAAGCACTAATCTGAGTGGCGCCGCAGAGGGTTCAAATTGGGCGCTCGCCGGCCTGAATAGAAAGACGAGGCTGGAGGCGGCCCGCGCGATGATTTGCAACCGGCGCGTCATTTGCTGGCTTATTTGCGGCAGCCAGCCGATCACGACACCAAAGGCGGCGCTCTTGATGCCTTGCTTAAGCACCCACAAGCGCTCGGCAGGCTTGTAAGCCCTGGCCATTATGATGCGCTGGCTATCGATATCCAGATTTTCCCATGTATGCATGTAGGGAATATAAGGCGGCCCAACCAGTAAAATATTCTTTCCACTCCCCGCGATCTGCCCAAGCGACGGAGCCAATAAACTGATTTCGCCCACTCCTTCCACCGCTAACAATAATTCAGTCAGATTACGGGTAGGCCACCCCCCGCCGGGCAATTCCTTATCCAGCTCGCCAAAGCCGCTGGAAACAACCGGGTCGGCGGCAGACCCCAAGGCATCGCCCCGCCATATCCTGCCCTTGTAGCGAGCTTCTATTTGCAGCAGGGAGAGCGACAACGAACCCGATGAAGCGGGCTTGGCCAATGTCCCCGATAAAAGCGGCGGCGATACTGGGAGTTGGGGGGAAGAAACAGGCATTGGCATGGAAGGAATCCATCACTTACAGGCTGGAGCCAGCGCGACGACCGGGCAGATGGGCTTTCCGGATCAGGCCCACATAGAATCCGTAGATTTCCAGCTTCTGCCCGGGGCGGATAGATGGATAATCTGCGCTGCGTTTTTCGTTGCGCGCTTCGAGGTAATAGCCTTCCTGATCCCTGGCCAGGACTTTGAGGGTGAATTCATTATCCACAATGGCCAATACGACTTGTCCGACAACTTGGCTGGGTACGGCCATATTGCCTCGTTCGATAATCACCAGATCGCCTTCGAGTATCCCCAGATCGATCATTGAATCCCCCCTGACGGGAAACAGGATGGTCTGGGAAGGCTTCTCGATCAGATAGTCATCGATGCGCAATAGCTCAGGTTGAACGTCAGAAGCCTGCTGCGGGAGCCCCGCCCGAACCCTGTGCCCAACTGTGCGCTCAAAAAAGCGGGGCGTGGGGCGCAGCCGGCCACCCGGCGCATTTTCCAGAAAACCTTCTTCCTTTAATCGTTGAACGATCTGATGGGTCCAGGAGCGCGCCTTGACATTCCACAAGGCGGACAACTGGGTGGTCGAGGGAATAATTTTTTCCCTGGCATAGTAATCCTGCAGTTTGCCAAGATAAGAAAAAATGTCGAGTTGCTGCATGACAAGATCGAATCGAGAACGTTTGTTCTTATTATAGAGAACAATTGTTCTTGATTCAATTTAGTTAGCCCCTAATCCAGCACTGATCGGCCTGAATTTTCTAAAACAAAACCTATTTTCATATCCTGTTCTTTTTTTGCTCAATCCATAATCGAGGTATCATTTTTTAATGGAGAGGCAGCTAAAAAGTCATTGTTCATTACACTGACAGGGTCTCCCGTTGAGTCTTAACCTAAAGAGCTTCTCTACCAGGATATTTTGAAGGTACGATCTTTTTTCAGGCTCATGTATACTATTCAGAGCAAGGAACCTTGCGGATGCCTCCAGAGTGTTGCCAGTGGTATATCCTGCCATGTTTTTCCGTAATCTCTTTGTCATACAAGACACTTACATTCTGCCTTTTACCGGGCTACGAGTAAATCCGGAAACATCAAAATGAGGTACCGGCACATCAAACAGCGTCTCAAAATGGAACGCGGCTTTACGCTGCTCGAGTTACTGGTTGTAATGGTCATTATCGGATTGCTGGCCGGTTATGTAGCGCCCAAGTATTTTTCCCAAGTCGGCAAATCCGAAGTTAAAGTGGCCCAGGCGCAGATTGACTCGCTCGAAAAAGCACTGGATCAATATCGGCTGGATACCGGCCATTATCCCGCTACCGAACAGGGGCTCACCGCATTGATGAGCCGGCCGGCAAATGAGCCGAAATGGCAGGGGCCTTACCTCAAGAAGACTGCTCCGCCAGATCCCTGGGGACGCCCGTACGCCTATAAATATCCGGGAGAACGCGGGGAATACGATCTGTATTCCTACGGTAAAGACGGCCAGCCAGGCGGTACTGGGGAAGCAGCGGATATCACGAACTGGTAGCCTGCGATGCGGTACGAAGTGAAGGCTGTACTCGCCCGGCAGGGTACGGTATTTCTGGAACTCGACGCGGATAACGAAGAGGAGGCTCGTCTTCAGGTTACGGCGCAGGGTGGAATGGTATTGAATGTCAGGCGGAAATTCTCCGGCTGGCTGCCCAAGCCTAGATTGCGTTTTCCCCTCGCACATTTCAGCCAGGAATTGCTTTCGCTGCTGGTAGCGGGGCTTAGCTTGGTAGAGAGCATCGAGACGCTGGCGGATAAAGAGCAGGATGCCGGGACGCGTAAAATTATCCATGGCCTGCTGGCACGGCTTTATGAAGGCGTTACCTTTTCCCGGGCATTGGAATCCTATCCGCAGGCATTTCCGCCACTCTATGTTGCAAGCGCGAGGGCGAGCGAGCGCACTGGAGATCTGCCCGAAGCCTTGACGCGTTTCATAACCTATCAGACGCAAATGGACCTGGTCCGCAAGAAACTGATCGGCGCCTCCATTTACCCGGTTCTTTTGTTGTCGATCGGCCTGCTCGTGGCGATCTTTCTCCTGGTTTTCGTGGTGCCGAAGTTCAGTGCGATCTATGAGGACGCCGGAGCCGATTTGCCGTGGCTTTCGATGCTTTTGATCAGATGGGGGCATTTCGTGCATGAACAGGGGTGGCAATTGGCAGGCGCTGCAACGGCTGTGCTGGGTATCGCCATTTACGGCATAAACCAGCCGCTGTTCAAGGGCTGGGTGGCCCGGCAACTATGGCATATTCCTGCTATCGGGGAACGTATGCGGGTTTATCAGCTTGCGCGCTTCTATAAGACCCTGGGCATGCTGTTGCGAGGCGGTATTCCGGTGGTGAAAGCGCTTGAGATGGTGGATGGCCTGCTGCAACCGCACCTTCGTCCGCGCGTTCGCGCAGCCGCAGTCCTTATTCGTGAGGGAAGAACCATTTCCAGCGCGATGGAGACGGAAAGGCTGACCACAGCCGTTGGCAATCGCATGCTACGGGTAGGCGAAAGGACGGGTCTCATGGGGGAAATGATGGAGCGCATTGGCAATTTCCATGATGAAGAAATTGCGCGCTGGGTCGAATGGGTAACGAAGCTGATCGAGCCTTTGCTGATGGCGGTGATCGGCGGCGTAATCGGTGGAATAATCATTCTCATGTATATGCCAATATTCCAATTGGCGGGAAGTGTCGGTTGAATCAACTGATCGAATCTGCAGCATTATTACCGGAGATGGTGTCAATCGACGCGCGCCAGCTTTTTGAAGCGCGCGCCGAGGCGTCCAGCCGGGGTGTTCCGGTAATCAGATTCCTGGAGGAAGTACACGGCTGGGCACCCGATGCGCTGACTGCGGGGCTCGGCAGGCTTTTGCGCATGCCTGTGTTGACGATGGAAAGTGTGCGAGCGCTTGCTCCCGCATTCGGGAAATTGCCGTTCAATGAAGCCGTCATGCAGGAATGTGCATTGTTCCGCGATGGAGAGAGATACGTTCTGGCCGTCGGCAATCCATTTCTACCTCATTTGAGGGCCTGGGTGGAAGCGCGTATCGATGTCCCTGCGGCGTGGCATCTTGTCCACCCTGCCAATCTGGCTGCTTTTTTCTCGCAGCAGGAACAAACGATGCGCGCCATGGACAGTGTGCTGCCGGCGGCGCATCGTGGTGTCAAGCAAGCGGATGAGGAAAATCTTTCCCTCAAGACCATTAACGAAGGCACCAGTCCTGTGGTACGGCTGGTGCATTCCACGCTGTACGATGCCCATAAATCACAGGCAAGCGATATTCATCTTGAAATGACAACCGGTGCATTATCGATCAAATACCGGATAGACGGTGTACTGACCATGATTGGCGTGGTGCAGGGCGCGGATCTCGCTGAACAGGTCATTTCCCGTATCAAGGTGATGTCCGATCTGGATATTGCGGAACGGCGCGTGCCTCAGGATGGCCGGTTCAAGATTTCCATCCAGGGGCGGGAAATCGACTTTCGCGTGTCGATCATGCCGAGCATTTTTGGAGAAGATGCGGTGCTGCGTATTCTCGACCGCCAGGCGCTGGCGGATCACGTCGAGGGGCTCACGCTTAACCATCTCGGTTTCGACAAAACCACCATGTCGAGCTTTCGCCGCCTCAGTTCCGAGCCATATGGCATGCTGCTTGTGACCGGCCCTACCGGCAGCGGCAAAACCACGACGCTGTATGCGGCGATTTCGGAAGTCAATACAGGTCATGACAAAATCATCACCATCGAAGATCCGATTGAATACCAATTGCCCGGCGTACTCCAGATACCCGTCAATGAAAAAAAGGGGCTGACGTTTGTGCGGGGCTTACGCTCGATACTGCGCCACGATCCGGACAAGATCATGGTTGGCGAAATTCGCGACCCCGAAACTGCACAAATCGCGATACAGGCCGCCTTGACAGGTCATCTGGTATTTACGACGGTTCACGCTAACAACGTGTTCGACGTCATCGGCCGGTTTTCACACATGGGTGTGGATCCTTACAGCTTTGTCTCAGCTCTCAACGGAATCGCGGCGCAAAGGCTGGTTCGCCTGCTTTGCACCCATTGCGCAGTGGAAGAACGTCCGGACCAGCAACTGATCGAGGATTCCGGGATCGATCCTGAAGATGCCCGCGCGTTCCAATTTCGAGCGGGCAAGGGTTGCGGCCAATGCCGGGGAAGCGGTTACCGGGGACGAAACGCCATTGCGGAAATGCTGGTATTGAATGATGAAATCCGGGAACTCATCGTGGCACGGGAACCCATACGGCGGATCAAGGAAGCGGCGAAGCGAAATGGCACGCGTTTCCTGCGCGAAGCAGCGCTGGATATGGTGAGGGCGGGACAAACGAGCTTACAGGAGGCCAACCGTGTCACTATTGTGGCGTGACCGGCTGCACGTTTTTCTGGCTCCTTCCCGTGTGATTCTCACCCATGCACATAGGGGTATAAAACCCAGCCCGCCCACCCGGCATTCGGCTGAATGCGAGCATAAGCCGGATAGCGGATCTGAGTCTCCGCTTGCGCAATTGGAGCAGATGATTACGAACGCGGATGGCGCGGACCTGTTCATCACTCTTTCCAATCACTTTATGCGATATGCAGTCCTCGGTCCGCAGAAAAATATAGCGAATCTCGCTGAATTGCAGGCGTATGCCGGATTTCACATGCGGGAGGTATTTGGAGAGCGCGCCGCGGACTGGATGACAAGCGTCAGTGCCTGGGATCCATTAACCGGCGGTGTTTGCGCTGCGCTGGAGCGCAGCCTGTTCGAGCGGCTGGAAGAACTTGCCGTGCGCCGTAAGGTGAGATTGAGATATGTAGAACCTTATCTAACTGCGGCATTCGATCACTGGCACAAAAGGTTCGGTAACCGTCGGGCGTGGTTTGTGCTGGTGGAAGCCGGATGCCTCTGCCTCATATTGCTGAAGAACGGGAGCTGGCAGCGAGTAAGCAGTCAGCGTGTCGTTGAGTATGTCGAAGATGAATTGCTGGCAGCACTCGATCAGGAAGCAATACTTTTTTCGGAACCCAAGGAGGGAACTGAAACAGTCTATCTGTTTGCACCGGAACATCCAGAACTGATGTTGCCGGAAGATTGCGGCTGGCGAATTGCTCCCCTGCACACTGATAATATGCCGGCCCCGGCGCATTACCCATCCATTCCTATTGTTCTCGACTCGAACAACGAATGCGCAGTCTCAGGCTAAAATTTCCGGACGGTGGAGGCGAAGCACGGCGGTTGGGCCATGCCGTAATGATGCTCGGCGTGATCGTTCTGGCCGGAGTGCTGTATCAATTCTACGCAGCCATGAATGAGATCGCGTATTGGGATCTACGTATCGCCAGCATGGAACGGCGCATACAGCGAAAAGCGGCGCCGCAGGTTTCGGGCGTGTATGAGAGGCCCGAAATGAAGCGGGAGGTAAGGAAGGCCAACGCGGTCATGAGCGAACTTGATTTGCCCTGGGGAGCTCTTTTTGATTCCATCGAATATGCCACCAGCCATGATGTGGCTCTGCTGTCAATTCAGCCGGACGCCTCGAGCCGCAAGATGAGAATTGGAGGCGAGGCAAAAAATATCCCGGCAATGCTCGACTTCGTCGGCGCGCTGGAGCGGGAACCCGCGCTGAAGGATGCCCACCTGCTCAAATATGAGATCAAGCGGGATGATCCGCATCGCCCCGTTACCTTCTTCGTATCCGCTTCATGGGCCTGAGCGATTTATCCGATACCCTGCTTCGCATACGCTGGCAGACGGAGCGGCTTGGCACGCCGGGGAAAACCGGCTTGGGATTAATTATTTTTTCTGGCGTATTTTTTTTGGTCGCGGTATTGCCCCGCCAAACGGAATCGAGTGCGCTGATGCTGAAGGCAGAAACGATGCAAGCGCGGGTTAAGGCGGAACCTGTTGCCCACGAAGGCGAGGGAATGCGGCCAAGAATGTCAGGCTCTCAGGCATTGAAGGTTTTTTACGCTTTTTTCCCAAACGCTGATTCGACACCATTCTGGATTGGAGAGGTCGTGCAGGCCGCGGCAAAGCACGGCGTGGAGATCAACGGCACCGAATATCGCATGGATCGTGAGAAGGATGTGAAATTGGCGCGCTACGAGATGGTGTTGCCGATACGCGGGCAATATCCGCTTGTGCGCGGTTTCGTCGCTGACGCATTACGCGCCGTTCCGGCGATGGCGCTCGTCGATGTTGCGATAAAGCGTGAAAGCGTGGAATCCGAGCTACTGGAAGCAAACCTCAAATTCAATCTCTATCTGAGCGAAGGCAAGAAATGAAACAAGCCGCGGCGCAAGGTCGAGGGCGAAGCCGCGCATTGTGGCTGGGCGGCGCGCTTGCGGCAACGCTCCTCGCTGCTCAGTGGGTGAGCGGCGAGGATGGCGGCGCAGATTTGGGGCAACCCGTGGAAGACAGGAATTTGCGAAAAGAATCCCATTCGACGGGAAAGACGGCAAGGGAAGCGGCACCCGAAGCTCCGGATGAAGCGGATCAATTACAGCTTGAGCGATTGGAGCGCAGAAAATTCAGCGCGCAGGCAGGCGATATTTTCCGCCGCCAATCATGGGTGCCGCCGCCTCCGCCTTCCGCGTCGAAGCCGCCGCCTCCATCACCCCCGCCCTTGCAATTCAAATATCTCGGGAGAGTTATCGAAGGAGATGAAACGCGCGTGTTTCTTGCACTGGCTGAAAGGAATTACATTGTCAAGCCGGGTGAAAATATCGATAGTCAATATCGAATGGATACGGTGAATGACAACACCATCACCCTTACCTATCTTCCGCTTAATGCAAAACAGATGCTTGCCATAGCAGGGCCCGGGGACGTTCGATGAGAATCGGGAGGAGCCTGATAATTGTCAGTATCCTGATTGCATCCACCGGATGCGCGACAAACAAGGCTTTTGATGAAGGCAAGCGTCTGATCGCGGAGGGCAAGATCGATACCGGCCTTGCCAGCCTGGAAAAGGCAGCGCGAGAGGATCCGGATAACCTCGAAATTCGCGCGGCACTCGTCCGGCAGCGCGAAGCGATAGCTGCGCGCCTGCAGTTCGACGCCGATAACGCCCGTTCGTCCGGCGATCTCGCTGCCGCCGAGCAAGGGTATCGACACGTACTCGAAATAAACCCGCGCCATGAGCGCGCGCAGGCCGGCCTGGCTGCACTCGAAATGGATCGCCGGCATCTTGCACTCATGAAACACGCGGAAGAACTGCTGGGGCGCAATGAATATGCCGCGGCGGAAGCCGAAGTCCGGTCCGTGTTGCAGGAAAGTCCGATGTTGCGGGATGCCCGGCGGCTCATGCAGCGCATTCTCGAGCTGGAACTGCAGAGTGACAAGATGGGGCCAGTATTGAAAACGGCGTTCAAGAAGCCAGTCACCCTTGAGTTTCGCGATGTCGGCCTGAAATCTATATTTGAAATAATGGCTCGCACGGGTGGAATCAATGTCGTCTTCGACAAGGACGTCAAGCAGGATACCAAGACCACCATTTTCGTTCGCGACACCCATATCGAAGATGTGTTCAAGCTTTTGCTCCTGACGAACCAGCTCACGCACAAGGTACTCAACGAGAATTCAGTGCTGATCTATCCCAATACCCCTGCGAAGCAAAAGGAGTATCAGGAGTTGATAGTGCGCAGTTTTTATGTTGCAAATACTGACGTGAAGCAGATAGTCGCCATGGTCAAGGGATTGGTCAAAACCAAGGATATTCACATCGACGAAAAGCTCAATCTTTTTGTCATGAAAGATACGCCGGATGCGGTTCGCCTCGTTGAACGACTAGTCTCGCTGAATGACCTTGTCGACCCGGAAGTCATGCTCGAAGTGGAGGTCCTGGAAATCGGGCGCAACCGCCTGCTCAACCTCGGCTTGCAGTATCCGGATAACGTTACGGTGAACATGGTCACTGCGGCCGCTGCCGCTGCCGGCAATCCGGTACCGGCGTTCCAAATCAGTAGATCCGGGATTAAATCGCACGGGGATCAGCTAACTGGATTTATCACCAACCCGGCGTTGGTGATAAATCTCAAGCAGCAGGACGGAATTGTCAACGTACTGGCCAACCCGCGGGTCCGGGTGAAGAACCGTGAGAAGGCAAAAATTCTTATCGGCGACAAGGTTCCCGTCGTCACGACGACGGCCACGGCGAACGTCGGTGTTGCCTCGTCAGTAAGCTATCTCGACGTGGGGCTCAAGCTGGATGTGGAATCCACGGTTTCACTGCAGGATGAGGTATCGATGAAGCTCAGCCTCGAGGTCAGCACGATCGTCAAGCAAGTGGACCTCCAAAATGGGGGGATCGCCTATCAGGTGGGAACGCGAACCGCTGCCACGACGCTTTCATTAAGAGATGGCGAGACACAGGTTCTGGCCGGCCTGATCAACGACGAGGAGCGTACGACGCTTTCCAAGGTTCCCGGGCTGTCTGAACTACCGTGGCTCGGGAAGCTTTTTACTAATTACAACGTTACGCGCAATAAAACCGAAATCGCGCTGCTGATCACTCCTCGCATTGTGCGCAATATCACTCGCCCGACAAAATCGGCCAGTGAATTTCATTTTGGTACCGAAACAACGGTTGGGGTAGCGCCGCTGACCATCGGGAAGGCGGCCCCACGATCAGTCGCCATATCATCCTCTTCGGGGGCGGGCAGCGTCTCGGGCATGGCTCCCCAGCCTGCTCGCTCAATGGACGAACCAACGTCACCGCAAGCAGCTTCCCCCGCTAACGCTGGTACTCCCGCTGTAACCATGCTGGCGCCCGAGCAAGTGCTCGCGGGCAAGGAATTCGGACTTAGCGTCAGTCTTGGCGGGGCGGAGGCGTTGCCTGCCGGTGAGCTGGAACTGAGTTATGACGCCAGCGCGCTCGAATTACTGGATGGAGGGGAGAAATCCGGGGATCGCGTGTTGAAGCTCGGGAAGGGCGGCGGCGCGATGGAATTGCGGTTCCATGTAATTGCGCAAAAGCCCGGCTCGGCCCAGATCGCTGTTAAGAATGTGACGTTCCGGGATGAAGCGGGCAATCTCCTTCCTGCCCCGATTGTGCTACCTCCCCCGGTCAGCGTTGATATTCGTTGAACAGGATGAGGGGAGAAGTTTGGGTAAAAAATCCCGCGGCTAATGGCGCGGGTTTCAGTCTGATCGAATTGACCATCGTTGTGGCCATCATGGCAGTGCTGGCCTCCTCGGCGGTACCGCTATACGAGCTGACGGCAAAACGCGAAAAAGAGCAGGAACTGCGGGTGGCATTACGGCAGATTCGAGAGGCGCTTGATGCATACAAACGCGCGGTGAATGACGGTCGGGTTGCGCGCGAAGCTGAGAAATCCG
>Ga0134128_10005550_pt1 | contig 15289 bp, 11 predicted proteins | sample KB31754_FD_96462 | JGI IMG/M metagenome (GOLD analysis project Ga0134128, IMG submission 96462) | Terrestrial soil microbial communities with excess Nitrogen fertilizer from Kellogg Biological Station, Michigan, USA - KB3-175-4 | ecosystem: Environmental > Terrestrial > Soil > Unclassified ... | reverse complement strand
GGATGCAGATAGAATACTACGGAATCTCCGGGAACTCCTTCAATACAGCCATTTATGTGAATGGACCCCGTATCTGCTTTTATATCTCCGGCAAAAAATGCAGCGAAAATGAACAGAACCACAACAAAAACTTTACGAAACCTTGATTTATCTTCTTTCATTGTATGAACTTTTAAAGTTTGAACATTATTACCGTGGATTTTGTTGCAGACCACTCAATTTTACTTCGTCAGGCGGCATTGGATAAACGTACCTGTTATCAGCCGGAGGAAGTTTATAGACAGTACCATTGAGGAAGCGGGTTAATGTAACAGATCTTGCAGGTTCTGTGTTCAACCTTCGTAATTCCTGCCACCGCAAATTGCCGGTAAATGGCAGTTCTTTTCTCCTTTCATTGATAATTATATCTATTGCTTCGCCTGTGTCTGCTGCATTCAAAGAAGTAAAGGAGCCGCTTACATATCTTTCAGACAGCAACTTATTAAGCACGTCCATTGATGCTGACAGATTTCCTAACCTTGCATTGGATTCAGCATTGATCAACATGATCTCATTTGTTGCTATTCCATTAAACAAGGGTACAGATCCTGAGTAAGCTCCGGTAAAAAGATGATCTTGCCCGCTGCTAACGAAAAGCATTGCCGGCCTGAGGTCACCGGCCTGATATGACTGATATAGCATTGTATCTACCTTCGGGAATACACTGGTACTATAAATAAGAGAGGTACCGTAAAAGGTGATTTCAGGATTCTTTGGCTGAAGGCCCGGCAGCTTAAAATATCCGTTAGAATCAAGGCTGTTAAAGTCCAGCAAAGAATTTCTTTTTTCCAAATACTTTTCTGACCAGGAAAGGCTTTGGTCGTATTGCCGGCGGTTAAAATATATCCTTGCCAACAATCCTTCCACTGCTGCCTTTGAAGGCCTCGTAAGATATACCGGCGTTTCCGGCAAGAGTGTTTCAGCCTGCTTAAGATCTTCTATAATTCTATCATAAGTTTCCTGAACAGAACTTCTTTTGGAAGCCACATTTACATCTGCAGAAAGCCGTAAAGGAATGCCCAGATCGGAAGAAGCAGATGCAGAATCCCAGGGTTTTGCAAATAACTCTGCGAGGTCATAAAAAACATACGCCCTATAAAATAAAGCACTGCCTTTTACATTATTGTACTGATCTTGCTGAACAGTAGAAGGGGTTATATTATTTAAACCTTCTAAAACAATGTTGGTGTAGGCAACTGTTTTATATGCCGCATCCCAGTCAAAGCAGGTGATGCCTTCAAATATATCCGGTGCCCATATATACGCATTTCGTTCGGCGGAAGTATAAGCCTCCTGCCATGAGCTATAAGAAAGGTAATAGTTATCAGACCCGAGGAAACCCAGTTCCGGATAATTAAAATTCATAGCATCAGTATTATCAAGAATAGCTTGCAGGTCAGGCAGAGATTTCGGAATCAGATCGGATTTGTTCGATTTTACATTGAGCCAATCATGTTTATTACATGAAATAGCTGTGGCAACAATCAAAATGAACAGGAATATATTTTTCATTTCTTTTAGTTTAAGCTTTTAAAAATTGGCTTTTATGCCAAATGCAATTGTTTTTGGAGCAGGGTAAATACGGCCGGTGCCGCCGTTATCGAGATAATCAGGGTCGATGCCGCTTTTGTTGGCCCGCCATAAAATACCCAGGTTGTTGGCATATACATAAATCCCTAAGTGAGTGAAAGGAAACTTTTTCATATTGAGTTGTTCAAGATCGTAGCTCAGGCTGATATCCTGTAACCTAATGTGATCCGCTTTTTCTATCAATACTTCTGAACCGTGATAAAAATTGTTACGATTTACGTCGCCAGGGTAAGTAACAGACGGGACAGAAGTATGTTTTTCGTCTCCCGGCTGTTGCCATCTGTTGATAAAATCCGCATTTACAGTGCTTCCGTTAATAACCTGGCTATAAATAAGAGAAGTTGAAGATTTCCTGAAGTAATACCCGCCTTTATAGAGAATGTTCACCGAGACACTAAACCCTTTAAAGGAAAAGGTGTTACGGATCGAGCCAAAAACTGTCGGTCGTGAAGAACCACTAAAAACAAGGCTATCTACAGGAGTGCCGGAAATTATCGCCTGGTAATCAGTGCTGGATTTGCCGTTAAGATAACCTATCGGATCACCGGTTTGAGGATCAAGGCCTCCCCATTTATAGCTGTAGACTCCATATAAAGGCTTGCCCGGTATGCCTATAAGACCCGTATATTCAATTGTTCCGACAGAATTATTGCCCGTGAGGGTGGAAGGCAAATAGTCATTGTCGAAAGTGATCACCTTATCTTTAATAAAACTAAGCAGCAGCGTTGTGTTCCAACGCAACTTTTTATTAATGTTGGTACTTGTGAGAGATAAGTCTATTCCTTTTGTTACCGTTTCCGCCGCGTTTCCCTTATAAGATGTAAATCCGGTAGAAGGGGGAAGTGGCGCATTTTCTATAAGATCAGTTCCCCGTTTGCTGTAAATCTCAAATGTTCCGTTAAGGATATTTTTGAAGGCTGAGAAATCAAGACCATAATTAATGTTCCGGATCTTTTCCCACCTGAGGTCCTGGTTGGGCGGGTTACTGATTGATGCACTCATAGCTCCTGTGTTATAATCTGTGCCAAGTGTTGCAGTTAGATATGCGGAACCATTATAGACGTTCCCGTTATAACCATAAGTAGCCCTTGCTTTTAATAATGATAACCACGGGATATGGTAAAACTTCTCGTTGCTTATTGTCCAGCCAACACCTGCTGACCAGAAAGGTGTTATCTGGTCGTTGGTTCGTACTCCATAAATATTGGCGCCGTCCTGTCTTGCGCTGCCAGAGATGAGATACCTGTTTTTGAAGGAGTAAGCTACATTGGCAAAAAGCGATAAAAACCTTTGAGTAGAGCCTGACACATCTGTAGTAAGTGGTTGAATGGGGCCAAAACCTGCCGGGTTTATGGGAAAGTATGAATTGAAATCAATATTGGATACTGAGGTTCCGACTTCGTTATTATAGCCAAAAAGCCCATATCCGTCATATATTGTCTTAACCTGCCTTATTTCATAACCCGCAATCGCATTAAGCTGCCCGCTTTTTCCCAATTGGTTCGCGTAATCAAGTTGTCCTCTTACATTCCAGGATACCAGCGAATTGTTGCGATCAATTAACATTCCGCCCGGCGGAACAGGGTATGTAAACGTGCCTGTTACCGGATCCAATACAGCATACCTGTTAACCATATCCCTTGCCATGTAAGATTCAGGGCTGTAATAATTGCGTGTGGCAGCATCCTGTTTTTCATACTGGAAACTCACTGATGCTTTAAGCTGAACCGGCAACCGGTAACTTATGTTGCCGCGCAGAATAATATCTCCAATATCGGAGGTGTTATCCGCATTTTTTATTTCATCCAGCGGGCGGTAATGCCAGTCGAGAAATCCTATGCCCTGCATGCTATCCACATAGGCTGTAGAATAATTCCTCACGATAGGCAGTGAATTACCGGCTGCATCTTTAAACTGTGCATATGGATAAACGGTTCCGTATTTTCCACCTGTTGTAAGATTTCCAAAAGCATTGGCTGTTGTGTTAAAAACATTTGTTACCCGGGTGTATATGATGCCGGTAACAATTTCAAGATTTTTTACCGGTCTAAATGTATTATAACTGTTCAGGCTAATACGGCTGTTATTATCTGCTACCAGGTTTTGAAGAGCCTTGTCGTATCCGAATGAGAAGAAATAGGTAGCTTTTTCTGTACCCCCGCTCAGAGATGCAGATTCCTGGAATTTCGTGCTTTTGCGGTAAACGTATTTTGAAAAGTCGTTCCTTACGTCCAGTGTCTTTAATGCATTTATCTGTTTTGCTGCTTCTGCATCCGGCAGCAATCCTGCTCTTTGCAAAGAAAATATCTGCACAGCCGGAGAAATGGGTGGCATTGCATAACTTTTAAGGTCGCGGTCGAAATATCCCTGGTCAAACAGGTATTTTTCTGCATCAATAAAAGCCGGAGATCTTAAAAAATATTGGGAGTAAAAAAGATCAGGTTTATCACCTCTTGTGATACTGCTGTTTAGTTCTATCTGAAGAGGTTGACCGACGTGACCCTTTTTTGTAGTAATAACAATAACGCCATTACCTGCTCTTGATCCCCAGATAGAAGCTGCCGCAGCGTCTTTAAGTACGGTAACACTTTCCACATCATTGGGATTAATGTTATTAATATCACCCTCATAAGGAAAATTATCCAGTACGATCAGCGGATCAGCGCTGATGTTGGCATCAAGCGTGCTTCTTCCCCTGATAGAAATACCCAGCTTTTCATTTGACATCCTGGAAGCATTGGAAAGATTTCCTGAATTAAATACAAGACCACTGGTAACCCCCTCAAGCCGGTCGATGATATTGCTACTTACTCTTCTGTTAAGGAGCTTGTTATTTATTTCTACAAATGAACCGGTAGCCCGTTCTTTGGGCAAGGTTTGATAACCGGTATTTACAATTACATCTTCTAATTGAACAGCCGTATCCTGAAGTACAATTAGTAATGGCGAAGAAGTGTTTTGAGATATAGAGATCCTTTTTGAAATGAAACCTATATGACTTATCGTGACAACATCATTTGAAGCAGAAAGTCGGAATGAAAAAATACCTGAATCGTTGGTTGCAGTCGCAACTGATTGATGTGACAGTGTGATAGTGGCGCCGGCAACCGGTAAATCATTTGATGCGGATATTACTTTTCCGGAGATGATTTTATCCGGTGTTACCTCCTGTGCTTTTATAGAAAGTGAGGGCAATAGCATCCCCACTAACCCTATTATATATTTCATGAAACATAATTATGGTAATAAAGAAATTGGTTGAAAGAAATGCTAACAGTGGCTGCCCGGCCTTCGCCAAAGGCAGCCGTTGCCTTCTTTGCTACATGAGAAAAATGCAGGAAGGCACTGTCAGAAAACGTGTATAACAAACATGGTTACACGAAAAAGTGCGTATAACGACAATGCATACACGAAAATTTATTACTCGGGATTGCGTGGCTTGGTTGCATATTGAATTACCATTAAGCTTTCAACCTCGTTGGCCAAACGCCACTGGGTCAAATGCAGAACCCGAGGGGCTACAGGATACTGCTGAAATAACAGTATCGATGGTTTTTCCCAATATTCTTTGATGCATTTGTATCTTTTGAAAATATAATTCTGGAAGTAGCGAAAGATGGTTTTGAGGGTGATGGTGCCGGAAAGGAGGAGATAGAAACAGCGGCACAAATAAATCAATGATTGATACAACCAGCTATTTGGAAACAATAAATTTTTATATGGTTGCAATGTTCTCATCCTTTTATTTTGGATGAGTCTTTGGTAACAGGGAAACGCAAAAAAATGAAAGTGCGAAACCCAACTTACCTGTCAGCGAGGTCGTAGGAGACCTTAAGTACAAGATAAGAGGGCTCGCACCATAAAAGTACGAGCCTTTCACTTATCGGCCTTGTACTTATTGAAATTTCCTACGTTTCGCTAACAAGACTCAGTGATTAGCTTTATTCTATATGAATTTGACTAATTTCAAAATCAAAAATAATAGTTTGGTTTAATTCGACCAAATTATTTTTACAAGTCGTCGTCACTTTTATAAAAAAAAGATATGGACGAAATAAGAAAACATAAAATTCTTGAAGCTTTTGGTAAATATTTAAAAGTTCGCCGGGAAAAAGTTTTGAAAGAAAAGAACCTTTTAAAGTTTTCTTATTCTTCCAATCTTGACAATAGTAGATTAGGCAAAATTGAAAAAGGAGAAATTGATTTTCAGTTTGAAACTCTTCTTGAGATAGCTGAAACCTATAAACTAACTGATAAAGCAATCTTAGGGTTCAAATTTGCAATCGAAGAGTAAGGATTGCAAATAATTATTTTCGATTGTTCTATGTCGTTGTGCTTATTTATTTTCAGCAAGAGAAGAAATAAAGCAATTTTACTTCCTTTAAAATAATATTCGTTTATGCATTCCTGTTATATATGGGGATCACTTCTCTAATCTCGTTTATGCATTGCAGTTATAAGACTATAAATTTCGTTTATGCATGACTGTTATGCGCGATAATTTTATAGTAAACGGAGAAATAAGGGGGATTTTTATTTTTTCAGGTAAGAAAGTATTAGGAGTTTATAAAGGCGTTTGTGCATGGCTGTTATAGTTGTTTTATTGAATGCTTTAGGCAAACTCACTTTTTTGGTTTATTGTTGTATAATGATAGTCAATCTTGTTTTTTTAAGAAGTGTTTCCATTTAGGAGTAATTTTTTACAGCCAGCCTCAATGATAGATAGAACGATATTAGACAATCTTACGTATGCCACTTTATTAAGTCTTGACGGAGGAAAATCCTCCGGTTCAGGTTTTTTTCTAAACCTTAATGATGTTGACTTTTTAATTACGGCGAGACATGTTTTGTTCGATAATGATAAATTAAGATGTGAAACATTAATTATTTCATCTCAAAATTCTCGTGGTCAAATTGACGACTCAAAAATGTTTGAGTTAGATATGACAAAAGCACAAGTAATTGACAGTAAAACTGATGATATTGCCGCCATTCCATTTGGGTCTATCGAAAAATCAGATTTTAATGAACATATAAGTATTGTACAGGAAGGAAATTCAAAAACTTTTTCAATCAGTCATAAACAGACAAGATTATTAGAAGAAATAGGTATGGCAAATGATGTTTATTTAGTCGGGTTTCCCACTTCGCTAATTTTTCAAAACTCCAAACATTTTGACCCAGGAAAACCGCTGCTAAGAAAAGGAATTATTGCCGGCATAAATACAGAGGATAATACTTTCATTATTGATTGTTCAGCGTATTATGGAAATAGCGGAGGGCCTGTTTTGGAGTTGTGTGAAGATAACGCACTTAGAATAATCGGAATTGTTTCAAGATATATTCCGTTTGTAATTGAGTGGAAAAACAATAGAGAAATGTCCGTAACTCATACAGAGTTTTTAAATTCAGGCTATTCTGTTTGCGTTCCAATTAATGCTGTTTTTAAACTAATTAATGGCTAAATTTACAAATTATGATTTTAGCTTCAAATAGGAATCCGAAGTTGAATAGTTCTATTAACCCAAGACTAAATAGTTCTATTAATCCGCGGCTAAATAGTTCTATTAATCCACGATTAAACAGTTCTATTAATCCACGGCTAAATAGTTCTATCAACCCACGATTAAATAGTTCTATCAACCCACGATTAAATAGTTCTATCAACCCACGATTAAACAGTTCTATCAACCCACGATTAAACAGTTCTATCAATCCACGATTAAATAGTTCTATTAATCCTCGGCTTAACACTTCTTTTCAGGGCAAATTCATTTTTGATCTAGACAATAATACTATAGCATTTATTGTAAACGTAAATGAAAGAGTAATTCAAGTTTTTGATTTTGATAATCAAAATATAATGTTTGGAGTTTTAAATGCCAAACAAGGGTATGCCTTGTTTAATTTGGATAATGAATTTATTGCACATTTTGAAACTGATTCTAAAAATGGTTTTAATCAATTTGATTTGGATAATAATTGGACTGCTATAGTGAAATAAAATACGCTTAAACCCTCTAAATGTGAAACAGTATTTTTTTACACTAGGCTATTTTAAAACATCTTTGTTAGATGCTTTTTTCGAATTGCCAGAAATCATGAGTGATTTATCTCATCCCCAGTATGAAAACTTACAAAAAGATATAGAAAACATAAATGCTGAAGATTTAAGAAAGTATGTTGAAAAAAACAAAATAGAAAGGTTCATAGAAAGATTTGACAATAAACATTTAGCAAAATGTAGATTTTACCTTATTGATAAAATTCGAAATCAAATTTCTGCTGACAGACTTGAAACTTTGGGAGATCCAAATTTATTAGCGCCCTATTCCTCAGCCAATCTTAATGACCTAAACATTTTAGAAAACAATCTCGTTTCTACGGCCAATTTTATTTTACTTGGACCGTAAAAGAGTAAAATTATTTCAAGTAGACCAAGAACTAGACAAGTTTGCCTTCATGAAATTAATTACAAGCTTTATGGTTTGGAACCATGATGTTTTTGATTAATTTCAATTGACTAACTGCAACTTACAAAATTTGGCGATAGCTAACAATCGTAACCTTTATGCAGGCACATCAACTACTAAGAATGATCTAAGGTATTATACATCGTAAAAACCACCTGTTTGTTGCATGCTTCTTGCTGAACACTTGCTAACCTCTGCTGCCATATAGCTAAGCCATGCAACATGCCTGCAACAAACCAGCAACAGGGTAACTGGAGGAAACGGCGCAAGCAGCAGGAAAACAGGACGAATCTCTGGTTATTGCCTTAACAAGTTAACAACCCTTCTATTAAGGCATTAAATAGTTTTATAGTACTTCCTCAAACAGATTTGTGATTGCGGTTCCAGGATTCCGGAACTTAATATAGTTGGATTATCGATCTTAGGGACCTTGTAATTTCGGTAACTAATTATTCAATGTGCAATACTTCATAATACATTTCTAGCAAACCCAATTGGCAAATTTCACCTTCGCCCTTGTTATATATAGAATGGGCCAAAGGAGAATTTTCATAAATGGTAATAATTCCATTTCGATCTGCTTTGTTATTTTGTCCAGTTTGGATCTTACTAAATTTGACTTTCAGAATTTTCCCTTCAGGATTTCTTATAGTAACGATAGACCTGAAAGTAACTTTTTGCTTTATATCTGCTCTTTGTGTAACAGGAACAATTTTATCTTCCAGAAACACTCCAGCCATTGTTTCGGGAACTAGCTGGCTTTCCTTATTGTCAACTTCGCATATAAAATCAAGAAGTTTTTTTAGTTCCTTTTCTTCCGAAGAAAACCAATTTGTTGACCATATCCGGTGAAATATAAACCCCTGCTTTTCAAGCTGTGATTGCCTAAACATATCCCATGCCCAGGCTTCATTACTGTTATGATATTTAGCTCCATCACATTCAATAGCAATGAATGGTTTACCGGTAACTTTGGACTTAATGATTAAATCAATTCGAAAACCGCCAATCCGAAACTGTTGTTGAATTCGTGCATCTCCTATTTTTTCAGCAAGACGGTAATAAACTTCTTCTTCGAAAGGAGACTCTGAACCTGTATAATTGTCCTGAACATCATAAGATCGTGATTCACAATTTTCGTATAACTGATGTAAGAGCGAATCTTTCACTTCAATGTTGTTATCACTAACCGCTTTAGCGTATGCGAGGTAGGCGTAAAAAATTCCCCTACCTGTGTTTTTTGATTTTTGTAATAAAGTTGAATATTGCCCGATAAAATCGTGAGGGATCGAACAACAAACATAAATTTTGAATTTTGCTCTGGTAATAATAACATTAAGCAGCTTATATCCTTTTTCCTGCACTATTGGTCCAAAGTTTTGTCTGAAAGTGCCATCAGGTCTTTTGCCAAATGTTGTTGAAATTATCATTATATCACGCTCGTCGCCCTGAATGTTTTCTAAATTTTTTACAAATAGATCTGCTCCCAAATCTGCAATCTTTTTATCATGTTCCGGATTTTGTTGTCTTACTCTAATAATTTCTTCAAGAATTAAATTTCTTTGATACAAATTAAAGGTAGCAACTCCTACAGATGGATATTTGCCATCTTCAAAAGGCTTTATATGATTTAAGAGAATATCAATCACTTGTCGTGCTTCATCTCTGTTTACCTGGTCTTCATAAATGCCCTCTACTTCAATAAATTGAATTGGTTTGTATTCATGTTTTGCTGGCATTGGTATCAAACGCTTGCCATAAAACGCATAGTTAGAAAAATCAATAAGAAAAGGATGCTGTGACCGGTAATGAATTTTCAAATAGGAATGCCGGTAATTACAATTTTCTGCGTAAGCCAGAAGTGATTCTGAATCTGCCAGATCGAGCGAATTATTTAATGCATTTCTAGATTTTTCTGTTTCCAGTTCCAACTTCTCTTCTTCGTAGTCTTCCTCTGTTGGATTGAGCAAAGCACTGCCACCCTGGAAATAATTTGACGGTGGCATTTGCTGACTGTCTCCTGATACTACCTTTATTTTGCCCCGTAACAGCGACGGAAATGTATCTTCTAGTCTAAGCTGACTTGCTTCGTCAAAAATTACGATGTCAAACAATCCTTCGGTTAAGGGTATAATTGAGCTACACACCGAGGGGCTTATCATCACGACTGGGAAAAAATCGGTAAATAATTTAAAATCAGTTTTAATAATTTTTCGCAGCGAGTTTCTTCTTTCACCACGGCCACCACGTTTGTTAAAAAGGCTAATTGGATTGCCACCAGCTCCTAATAAATCTTTTACTGATTGCTGTTGGTTGCCTGTCCATTTACTAAGGGTATTACGAATTTGATTTACTTTGAATTCCTCTTTTGCATCCTTTAATTCCATAAGATCATAACTATCTTTTGGTAAATTTTTTAACTTGCTTTCTCCAATAGCCAGTAGCCAGTAATAATACCAACCTGTGAAAGTTCTTTCCCAATCATCACAATTCATTTCAATCAAGGATTTTATTACGACTTGGTTTAAAGGAGTGAGACTTATGAAGAATTTTCGCCACTCAAAGTATTCTATAAAACTCTGGATATTATCGGAAATTACTTGCATTTCAGAAATCAAAGTTTCCGTGTCAGCAATCTTCTGATTATGATCTTCTCCTATTGTCAAGGGACGTTTTAGGATGTTCTCATTGTTGAGAGCAGAAATGATCTCCTGAAACGATGATTCTGTTTTTTTAAGGTTATGTAGGTTTTTGTAGTAATGGGAATGAACTTCACTGGACGAAAAACTTTGTTTATAAACTTTCTTAAATAAATCTTGTTTTTTAAGTTGATCTGATACTTTTCGTAATTCGCCAATTTTTAAACGGTGTGTCTTATTTTCATTTTCAGATACAACTAATTGTTTGTCCTTTCCCAGAAAAACGAGAAAGTCCCGGAAACCATTCTCTATTTTGGTAATGTCTTCAATAGAACTCTTAAAATGAGGATGTAAGCAATCTGAGGAAAATTCATTTATATAAGCTTCTTTAATCTCCTTCTCATGTTGTAGATTATGTAGCAATAATTGTAAACGTTCGATTTTGGCCAAAAGATTAGATGCATCGTCAGACGGTACAACCGGTATTTTTTTATCCTGAGTAATATGTTTAATTAGTTTTTGAAATGACTTTTCAGTCTCAAATATATCCGAAGTGTTTTCATACTGCTTGTGCATGAAATCGGAACTCATGCGATTTATATAATCCTCTTTTACCTTTATATTCTTTTCATACCAATTGTCTGCCAGGGATTCAAGTAGGTTGATATTGTCAATAAAAACGCTTAATGTTTTATAATTCTTTTCTTCAGGATATTTATGATCAAAATAATTTAAGCTACGGTGAATTTCTTTAACCTCAGAAATGCTTTCCATCAATTTTAGCCGGTTATCCTTTAACTCTCTGTACCTTTTTGATAGAAGCTGAAAAAAGTTTATTTTAATCTTCGAAAACTGATTATTGTTATAATAAAGCTCTCCGAATTTCTCAACGTTGGAATTTGCAAACAATTGATATTCCCTGATTTTTTGCTTTAATTGCCAATAGTATGAATCATAATGATTGTCAAGCCACTGCTTATAATTATTAACGGCTGTTTCCAAATCCTTAACGAAATTCTCGACGGTCTCTTTTGTCGTTAAATAGAAATTGTTAAGCCAATTATTGTACGTGCTTAAATTTGCATTTAGTTCAACGTTTAAACCATCAACTTTTTCAGCAGTTGATTCGTAAAAATTGTCCAGCCACTTTTCATAACAGGAAAGGTCGTTTACAAGCAGGGCCTTTACGTTTTCAAGTTTGGCCGAAGTATTCTTTTCAATTTCTCTAAGTTTTAGTTCTGCTGCTCTTGATATTTCATTGGCGAATATTTCATCATTAAGAATTTCCAGAGGATGATCAAGCCGTCTTATTTGATTAAAAAGTCTTTTTGCAATTTTTATACAGTTTACTATTTCCGGTAATTCTGTTTCATCGTTATGAAATTTGAATTGTTTATAATCAAGCGTTCTATTTAATTCTGAGAAGTCAATGGCACGATGGACTTTTAAAAATTCTCCAACTACTTGTGTCCACCTTTTTCCATTGTAAATAGTTTTAGCCAGGTCTTGGTGTTGCTCGTTTACAGATTGTGATTTAATTTCTACTGTTTGGCGGATATTCTCGTAAAATACTTCCGGGTATTCAGTCAATTGAAAAAGAACACTTAACCGATCCCTTACTGAATTTACAATAGCATCCCTGTCTTTACTGATATCTTCAATAACTGCGGCCAAAGATCCAAGTTGATCATTTTCATTGTGTAGGTTTTTCTTAATTACATCTAATGCAGTTTTTTTTTCGCAAACCACCAGACATTTTAAATTATTTGCCAAAGCATTTGTAATAAGTGCAGTCAACGATTGGCTTTTGCCCGTGCCGGGTGGCCCTTGGATTATTTTTTTTGGCTCAATTCCTAAAGTTGATAAAATCTCTTGTTGGCTGGGATCGGTCTCAATTGCACTATGTACCGTTCCAGGAAAACTACTCACTTTTAGCTTCTCAAATTCAAATTCAGAGAATCTTTCGATGATCCTGTCAATATCTGTAATTATGCTTTCTTTTTGAGTTTTGTACAATCCAAAGACACCTCCGAAATATACCCATGGTGAATTATTTGAAATGGATTCCAGGTTGATTGCATCCGGTATTGCCTTTAAAGATTCCTGAAGCTTTGTAAAAAGATTCTCTTTATCTGAAGAAGTTCTTTCGCCATTAAGAGATTTCAATATCTTGTAACATTCATCTACCAACTCATTTTTATCAATAATTGCATCCTCAAGAAGTTCTTCATTAATTTGAAGTATCGAAATATTTTCATCTGTTTTTAGAAATGAAAGTAATACTTCATTTAAGCCAACAGAATGTATCTCCTCATCTTTAATTTGCCCGGCTTCATTTTTTATCTTGTTTCGAAGAATGGCCCACGTGTTAACTTTGTTTGTCGATTTTATTAATTCCAGTTGCCAAATAAATATTGGTGCTTTGATAATTTTAGTGGGATCGCGACGGGATGGTTTTATTAAAATTGGAAAACCAAACCCAAAGGTTTTAATACCATGTTCTTTATAGTTGTCTTCATTTTCAATAAATAAAGAGTTCAAACGCTTTGAGAGAAGTCCCAATCGTTTATGGTCGTCTACGGGGATTGAATTAAAATCGACTTTATCAAAGGAAATAGGAAATTCAAAGCAAGCTTTGGACAGAAGTTGATTGAAAAATTTTTCAGCAAGTTTAGGTTCTATAAAATCAAGATTGGTAAAATCCAAACGAGTAGCATATCTTCCGGGAAGAGCATTGAGGTGAATAGAGCGTATATTACCACCCTTTAGTTTTTCTCTCAATGCTCTTAGAAACAATAGATCAGTCATAATTCTATTCTGGAATTATTAAATACATAAAAAGAGTTACTATAGAAATGGATCGGCTTACTTAAGAAAGTCAATTAGCGTTTTTAAAATTACTAAATAAAATAAAAGTTTAAGACTTTTATTTTAAAAATATTGAATCATGCAGTTATCAGCGACGCTAGTTTTAAAAGATTCGTAGTAAGGTTTTATTAAAAAGCCAGGCACTTGAAACAGTGAGCTGCAAAGTAATATTCTTGTACATACTTTATTGCACGATTAAAGTTTCTTTCAGGAATGGAGATATGAGGGTATGTGGAGTTCGGTGAATAAAATTATGAAAAGGGTTATAGATTTTGAAACAAGTAATCTTCTTATCTTATCCTTTATAGATTTTTTCATTATGCCATTCAATGAATCTCTCATTAGGCCAGTCTATTTCTTTAATGGGGAGATCTAATAATTCCTTTCCATGATATTGATAATATTCTTTCCCATTCTGATATTCTTCTTTTATACGTGAACTTATTTCTACTTCCCGATCCTTTGTTATATTCCGAAGATTATGATGATTGATTTGGTGAAAATTAATATAATACTTTTCAGAGCTTAGTTCCCTGCGGGAAACCCCGCTTAGAGAGTATGTCACTTCAAAATTCCGGCAGAATTTAGTAAACCTGTAAAAGGACTTCATTTTCTAAATAAAGAGTAAGGCGAACTTGTTTTGCTTTCAATCACTCAAAAAAGGCGTGGGGAAACATTTTGTTGGCAGCCGTTTCTATAAACCTCGCTCAAATCTTGAAAAGTAGTCATTGATTGACTTTGCCGGATTTTCTTTTAACCAGTCTTCTAAGTTCGATTCGTCAACATTCTCTTGTCCGTTGGACTGAAAGTCATTGTGTCGTCCAATGTAAGAGTATTGTTGGTGAAATGTAGTCGCTGGTGCTTTATTTTCCGATTTGTCAAAACCTGTTAAAAATAGTAAGAATGAAAACAGTCCAGTGAGGTAAAGTCCAAGTCCAAAATTATATAATATTTCATCTGTCGGTGTGGAAGGTACTAATGTGTAAATTAAATGAAAATATCTCATAACCGATACATATATAAAGACACTCACACCAGTTCCATATAGTCCACTTATTAAATATATCCAGGCATTTTGATTTGAGTTTCTGTAGCTATTGTAAAAGGCATATCCTGCTGTAAAAACTGATAGATAAAGTAATATTGTCGATGGAACCCATGCCAGTCCTGATACCGAATACATCAACTTGTCTGTCTGAAAATCAACCCAATTAAACATGCAAGCTATTATTATCCCTATTGATAAAATGCCACGAATAAGATTCATAAATTGCAGTATATATATTATTTATTAACTTTTACCATTTGTACTTACAATCTTTGCATTGATAAGTGCTTTTCAGTTTATTAGCTGCTAATACGCCCCACATCAATGCAGAACCAAGTTTACTTCCAGTACTTATTTTTTGAACATTTGTGGATTTACAATTTGGACACTTAATTGAAGTGTTGATTGGCTTTCCACAATGGGGACAACTTTCTGCTGAATCAGAAATTTCTTTATTACAATCAGGGCAAGTAATTAATCCCATAAACTAAATTTTTAATTAAATGTAGACTAAAAATATTCTTTTTCTTTTATTCATTTTTTAGAAACCACTCATGAGGGAAATATTTCTCTCACCCCTTATAAATTTTTTCATTATGCCATTCAATGAATCTCTCATTAGGCCTGTCTAT
>Ga0134128_10005547_pt1 | contig 15292 bp, 13 predicted proteins | sample KB31754_FD_96462 | JGI IMG/M metagenome (GOLD analysis project Ga0134128, IMG submission 96462) | Terrestrial soil microbial communities with excess Nitrogen fertilizer from Kellogg Biological Station, Michigan, USA - KB3-175-4 | ecosystem: Environmental > Terrestrial > Soil > Unclassified ... | reverse complement strand
CCGCCGGAGCCGACGGCGGGGCGATTCCCGTCACGATCGGCGCGTTTAGTCGCGCTCTGACGGGCGGCGACGAAATCACGCCGCCCCGATTTCTCGTGATCGCCCATGCCGGAGAAGGCGGGCAAATCGGCGCGGTCGTGCAAGTCCAGCGCTGAGGCGAGCGCCTCGGTCCGCATCCGGGACCGCATTTTGCTGTTGCATGAGCGGCGCATGCGGCGTTCGCGCGCCGTTGGCGTGCTCGTCCGGTGCGGCGTGTGCAGACGCACAGGCGCAAAAGCGCCGCCGGATCGGCTTCTGGCTTGTCGCCGTGCCAGTGCTTGCGTTGCTGGCCGTGCCGTCGCTCGCGCCGCTGTTCTACTGAAAGGGAGTCACGATGCGCAAGATGTTGGTCACGGTCCTGCTTGCAGCGCTCCCGCTCGCCACCGTTGCCGCACCGGTTACAACGGTTGTGCTCGATGTTCAGAACATGACGTGCGAGCTGTGCCCGATTAGGGTCAGGAAATCGCTCGACAAGGTTGCGGGCGTGGCAGATACCAGGGTCGACTTCGCGGCGAAAACGGCCACCGTCAGATTCGATCCTGACCGGGCGAACGTCGCGGCGTTGATCGCGGCGACGACCAACGCCGGTTATCCGTCGTCACCGCATCACTGAGCAGGCACCGCGTGGTCGTTCTCGACTCGGTGCTGACGTGCCCGAACTGCGGTTTCGCCAGGCTGGAACACATGCCAACCGATGCGTGCCAGTTTTTCTACGAGTGTCACGGCTGCGCAACGGTGCTGCGCCCGCAGTCAGGCGATTGCTGCGTGTTCTGTTCGTACGGCAGCGTTGCCTGTCCTCCCATTCAGCAGCACGGCTCGGCGTGTTGCCGCTCGCCAGGGAATTAGCGCTTCCCCGCGGTTGTTCACGCATTGCCACTTGCGGAGGATGCCATGCTGCGAAGAAACCGTACGTCATCTCGCTCGCTCACGCGTCACGTCGACACCCACGTTCCCGCAAACGCCATCGCGCACGCAGCCCGGCCCGAATTCCGGGCGAAAGCGCTGCCGCTGATTCTCGCGACGTCGCTCGGCATCGCGATGGGCGGCTTCATCGCCGCAAGAGATGTTGCGCGTGCAGCGCCGGCCGCCAGCGCCACGCAACACCGTGCGAACGCCGGCATCCGTGCCGCTCCGGCAGGCACCGGCGATATTTCCGGCAAGACGTTCGAGGCACAGGTTGCCGCCAACACGAGCCAATTGTTCGACGAAGGCCGCAACACGTTCCGCTTCGACACCTTCGGGGACGAAGCCTACTGGGGCGACACGCTGAAGCTGCATCAGGCGATCGAAGGCGCGGGCTTCGGCGGCGTCGGCTCGGGGATCACACCGCGTGCGGCGCTCGATCTCGGCTTGAAGGTCGATGCCGACGCGCTGTCAGGCATCAATGGCCGCTTGCGAAGCGGACAAATCGATCTCGACAGCCCGGCGGCCACGCTCGCGTTGCTCAAGGCGAATGCGGTGGTCGGCTTGACGGGCTTCTTCAACGAGGATGGATCGCTCAAGTCGGTTGGCATCCAGTGCGCGTTATGCCATTCCACCGTCGACAATTCGGTCGCCTTCGGCATCGGCCATCGCCTCGATGGCTGGGCCAATCGCGATCTTGACGTCGGCAAGATCATCGCCTCGGCGCCGGATCTTTCGTCGGTCGCGACGCTTCTGGGCATCAGCATCCCGGCGGTCAAGAGCGTGCTGAATAGCTGGGGGCCGGGGAAATTCGACGCCGAGCTGTTCCTCGACGGCAAGGCGTTCAATCCGAAACAGATGTCGCACGGTGTGACCACCGGAACGAACGTTTCCGGTGCGACCTTGATACCGAATGCCTACGGACTTGCCGGTTTCAATCAGCACACGTGGACGGGTGCATGGGGCACCGTCACGTACTGGAATGCCTTCGTCGCGAACCTGGAAATGCACGGAAAGGGACGCTTCTTCGATCCGCGGCTCAACAACCCGGCGCAATTCCCGATCGCGGCTGCCAATGGCTTCGGCGACCTGCCACACATCAATCCCGACGACGATCGCATTACGGCGAAGCTGCCCGCATTGCACTTCTATCAGCTCGCGCTTCCCGCGCCGACGCCGCGACCCGGCATCGACTTCGACCCGACCGCCGCCGCTCGCGGCGACGAGCTTTTCAGTGGCAAGGCTGGATGCAACAACTGCCACGTCGATCCGCTGTGGACCGAGCCCGGCTGGAATCTGCACAAGCCCGAAGAGATCGGCATCGACAGCTTCGAGGCCGATCGCGCGCCCGATCATGCCTACAAGACGATGAACCTCAACGGCCTGTTCGTTCGCGAGAACGGCTTGTTCATGCAGCCCGCGAACAAGGGCCGGTTCTTCCACGACGGCCGGTTCGCAACGCTCGCGGGTGTCGTCGATCACTACGACATCTTCTTCAAGCTCAACCTCTCCGATCAGGAGAAGCACGATCTCATCGAATATCTGAAATCGCTTCCCGAGGCGGAGTCTTCAAGTGAAGGGTCGAAGTGAATCCGGTCATTGCACCCGGTGCTTCCAGGTGGCGGCATACGTCGCGTCGATCGTGATGCCGAACGCGACATGCGCGATCGGCCTGATGACGTCACGCGTGATCGCAAACCACGGCAGCGCCATGTGAACCGGTACGTGTTGACGACACGGAGGACGAGACCGAAGAGCGCACCGGCGACGATCGCCGCGCGTGGGGTTCGGCGTTTTGGACCGATGCGCACGGAGCCGCGCTACGACAGGGAGTAAAGCAAAGGCGTCATCTGTTTGCTCGGCATTGCCCATGGATTGCACATGCTCCTTCGTCGCGTTGCGAGCGCGCGTTTGATGACTGTCGCCGATGCGTCCGCGAAGCGGGAAGGCGCACCCATGCTTCGCTTGCTGCTCATGTTCGCGATGCTGATCGCCGTGCTGCCGAACCGTACGGATGCGCACCCTTCGTTCGCGACGCGGGATAGCGCGGTCTCGATTCGGCCAAGCGACGTGACGTCCGAGGCCGGTCCGAAGCAGCGCGCGGCGCGGATCTTCTTTTCGGATCGAAGGCTCGTCACGCAGCATGGTGAGACCGTGCAGTTCTATACCGACGTGTTGCGCGACAGGACGGTCCTCATCCACTTCATCTTCACGCAATGCACGGACTCGTGCCCGACGCAGACCGCCCGGGTCGCGGCGGTGCAATCGCTGCTCCCCGACGCGGCGAGGCGCCGCATCGCCTTCGTGTCGATCAGCGTCGACCCCGAGCACGACACGCCGCAGGCACTCGACGAATATGCAACGCGGTTTGGCGCACGGCCGGGCTGGACGTTCCTGACGGGAAGCAAGGCGAACGTCGACGACGTCCTGCGACGCGTGGGACAGCTCGCGCCGTCGCGCGAATCGCATACCACGCTGTTCATCCTCGGCAACGTCAAATCGGGTCACTGGATCAAGGTGCATCCCGATGCCGACCCCAAGGATATCGCCGCCTATCTGCTTTCGCTGGCGGCGGAAACCGGCGCCGACATGGAACGGCGCTGATTGCAGTGCAAGGCATTGCGTTGATTAACCCGCGAGGAGGAGAGTGCGATGCGACCCTTGATGAAGTTCGCCCTGGCGAGCGCGTTCGTGTGTGCGGCGACGACAGCGACTGCGGCAGAAAAGATCTCGATCCGCGATTACTGCGATGCCAGTGATCCCGCGTGGGCGCCGACCGGCGGCTGCGTGCTGGAAGAGGGCGATGTGACCGTCGCCGAATTCAATGCGCTGCTGACTTCGATGCTGAGCACCGCGGTGGTCGGACATCCCGCATGGCGCTTTCAGCCGTCGTTCACCGAGATCGAGCCCGGCGATTCCGTTCGCGTCAGCAACGACGGTGGCCGGCCGCATACGTTCACCGAAGTGGCTCAATTCGGAGGCGGCATGATTCCCCCGCTCAGCAAGGGTCTCATCGAAGCGCCCGAATGCGCGACGGCGACCGTGATTCCCGCCGGAGGGCGTACCGTGATTCGTGGGCTCGCGGAGGGCACGCACCTGTTCCAATGCTGCATCCATCCATGGATGCACGAACTGGTGAAGGTGCAGCGCGAAGCCGACCGCTGATATTGCCGCGCATCGCTCGCGGGAAACGGCTCCGCCCGACGTTGCGGAGCCGCATCACGCGTGTCCCGCGACGAAAGACCCGCACTGATCATCGGCGGCGTCGGGCCTTACCGACGCTGTCGCGCGCTCAGTGCTTCGCCGTGTTTACCTTCGCGAGCGCCAATTTGAGCGCGTTCGCCAGCTTGCTCGCGTCGTCGTTGGCCCAGAAGTGCATGAAGAACAGACGGGGCCGATCGTCGAGCATGTGGTTGTGCAGCGCCGTCACCTCGATGCCGTTCTCGCGCAGCGCCTTCAACACCGGGTTCACCTCGCTCGCGGTCAGCACGAAGTCGCCGGTCACCGCTGCCTTTCCCGGACCGGTCGGTTGAAAGTTGATGCCGATCGCCGAACCCATCGCTTCCGGGACGTCCATTCCGCCGTCCTTGATCCGTTCGGCGCGCGCGATGCTGATTTGGTACACGCCACCGCTCACCTTGCCTTTGTGTCCGATCGCACGGTCGATGGCAGCCGTGTCGAGGTCGATTTCCGGACTCGAAGCTGCGCTTGCGGGGGCCGCATTTCCGAACGGCGTCCTGCTCTGGCCGAGCGCATCGTGGAGGGTAGTGGCGAGCTTCACCGGATCACCGCGACCGAGTACGTGCATGTAGAGCGTGAACGGTTCGTTGCGCAGCAGGTGGTTGTGCAACGCGGTGATCGCGATTTCGCCTTCCTCGAGCTTCTTCATCACCGGATTGACTTCGGTCGGCAGGAGCACGAGGTCGCCCATGACCATCCCCCGGTCACCATGCTTCGTGAATGCGAGCCAGGAGCCGAGCGCCAGCGCAGGCTTGATCTCGACGCCATCGAGCGTGACCTTGAGATCGGTACGCGGAAGACCGACGCGATAGACCTCTCCCTGTGCTGTTCCTTTCTTGCCCAGCGCCTTGCCGACGGCACTCATCCACGCGGGATCAGCCGCTGCGGCCGACATTGCGAGGCTCGCGGCGAACGTCAGCACGGTCAATCGAAACGACGCTTTGATCATGACACTCCTCCTTGGGCCGCTGACCCAATGCGGGAGCAGATCTTGGACGCGCGCCGCGTCTTGAAACGGGGAGTCTGCCGAAAATCCCCGTAAGCGACTAAGACTCGATCCCGGCGCGTTTGTTCGTCGGGCGATCGTGCTCGAGGTCCGCAAGCACGTTCTCGACCGCGCTGCATTTCGGCGGTCTGGCGAGATGACGATCGACGCTCGGTTTCGCGGTGCCGTCCGACGAAAGACAGTCGGCGAAACCGCGGTCAACCGGCATAATTCGGGCTCGTTTCCCCGCGGGCCATCGACATGCCACGTACGCCGGTCCATCTCGTCGCTGCCGTGCTCATCGACGCACGCATGAAGAGTTTCGCCACGGCTGTCTGCTTGACCGTCGCAATCACCGGTTTCGACTGTGCCGCGGCGCAGACGCTGCGCGAGCTCTCGGACCTGTCGCTCGAAGAGCTTTCGCAAGTCGAGATTACGTCGGTGTCGAAGCGACCCGAGCCGCTCGGCAATGCGGCCGCGGCCGTCTACGTGATCACGAACGACGACATTCTCCGTTCGGGCGTGACGAGCCTCGCCGAAGCGCTGCGCCTTGCGCCGAACCTGGAGGTGGCCCGGGTCGACGCGCAGACGTACAACATCTCGGCGCGCGGAATGAATTCGGTCAACGCGTCGAACAAGCTGCTCGTTCTCGTCGACGGGCGCAGCATCTACACGCCGTTTTTCACCAGCGTGTTCTGGGATCAGCAGACGGTGATGCTCGACGACATCGAGCGCATCGAAGTGATCAGCGGCCCGGGTGGCACGCTCTACGGCTCGAACGCGGTCAACGGCGTCATCAACATCATCACGAAGAACTCGGCCGACACGCAGGGCGGCTTGATCGATGCCAAGGTCGGCAACCTCGTGCAGCGCGGCGACGGCCGCTACGGCGGCAAGCTCGGCAACGGCGGCACCTATCGCGTCTATGCATTGGGCTTCGGCGAAGGCCACACGGACCGGCAGGACGGCAGCAGCGCGATGGATGCATGGAACGGCAAGCAGGCCGGCTTCCGCAGCGATTTCAGAGCGCTCGACGGCGCGTTCGCCGTCCAGGGCGACTTCTACGAGAACCTGATCGACACGCCCGGCGGGCGCCGCAGCGGCGGCAACGTGCTCGGCCGGTTCACGACGCGCGTGCTCGGCTCGTCGCTCGAAGTGCAGGCGTACTACGACCAGCAGGATCGCGCGACCGTCGATGCCAACGGCGGGCGCGCCGCCGAGAAGGTCAGGACCTACGACGTGCAAGCGCAGGACATCGTCGTATTCGGTGCGCATCAAATCGTCTGGGGCGTCGGCCAGCGGACGTGGATCGACCGCTTCACGAACACGGCGAATCCGTTCGTGCTCGTTCCCGAGAGCCAGACGCTCAACCTGACGAACGTCTTCGGACAGGACACGATCGCCGTGCGTGACGATTTGTCGCTGACGCTCGGCACGAAGTTCGAGTACAGCGACTTCAGCGGCTGGGAAGTGATGCCGAGCGCGCGTGCCGGCTGGCGCGTCGATTCCAGGAATTTCTTCTGGGGCGCCATTTCGCGCGCCGTGCGCACGCCGTCACGTCTCGAGCGCGATTTGACCGCACCCGGGATCGTCAATCAGTCGCCCGATTTCGAATCGGAGAAGCTCGTTGCGTACGAGGCCGGCTGGCGATCGCAATTGACGTCGGATGCGTCGCTGTCGGTGTCGCTGTTTTACAACGATTACGGCGATCTTCGCACGACGAAGCCGAATCCGGTCACGTTCCTGCCCGTCACGTTCGGCAACGGATGGGAGGGCCATACCTATGGCGCCGATGTCTGGGGGAGCGTGAGCCCACTGCCGTGGTGGCGGCTCGATGCCGGCTTCGAAGTCCTGCGCAAGCGCTTTCACCTGAAGCCCGGCGAAGTGGATATCGCCGGCATCCAGACGGTGCTCGGTCACGATCCGGGGCATCAGGTCTTCCTGCACTCGTACATGGACGTCGCGCCCCACATGCAGCTCTACGTCGGGTTGCGCCAGGTAGGCGCGCTGTCCGACGTCGGCGTGCCGTCGTACTTCGAGGCCGATCTGCGCCTCGCGTGGCGCGTGCGGCCCGATCTCGAGATCTCGATCGCCGGATACAACCTCGTGCATGCGCACCACGCCGAGGCGACGGCGCCTCCGATCCAGGAAATTCCACGCAGCGGTTACGTCGGGGCTCGGTGGAGCTTCTGAGCGTGACGCGCAACGCGTGCATCGTCGCCGCGACGCGCCTGCTGCTCGTCGCAATCGCTGCGTGCCTGCCGGCGCTTGCGGCGACCCCCGCATGCGCCGAGACGCCATCCGTCGAGTACGCGGTGAAGGCGACGTATCTCTACAAGTTCGCGCCGTTCGTCGAATGGCCGGCCGGCGCGTTCGAACCGTCGGACCCGCTCGTGATCTGCGTCGTCGGCAGCGACCCCGTCGCCGATCTCGTCGACGAGGCGGTGAGGGGGCAGGCCGCGCTGGGCCATCCGATCGAAGTCCTGCATCTTTCCGCGTCCTCCCGCGAGGCGAGATGTCATATCCTCTATGTCGCGCTGCCGGGTGCCGCAGCGGCGAGCGCCCTCGAGCGCGTGCGCGGCACGCCGGTTCTGACAGTGACCGACGATGCGCATGAACTGCGGGCGACGGGCATCGTCAATTTCGTCGTGCAGGACAATCGCGTGCGCTTCGAGATCGATCTGCACGCCGCCGCGGAAAATCACCTCGTCATCAGCTCGAAGCTTCTGAACCTTGCAAGCCGCGTATACCCCAAGCCGTAGGCAATGATCGAGGAACGACGAACGGACGATCTGCACGCGATCCTCGGCATGGAGCGCAAGAACTTCATGCCGTTCGTCGCGGCGGCGGGTGTCCTGCTGCTCCTGCTCGCAGGCGCGGTGATCGTGCTCTACAACGAGCAGGTGTATCGCGAGGCGAAGACGCAGCAGGTCGAAGCGCAAAGCCGCGTCCTCGCGTCGACGGTCAGCGCGGCGCTCGCGTTCGACGACAGGAAAGCGGCGCAAGAATACGTGAAGGCCCTCGCCGTCGATCCGCAGATCCAGATGGCGGCGGTATACGGTGCGCACGGCGAGCTCTTCGCGAGCTATTCGCGGACGGCCGATGCAGCGGTTCCGGCCAGAATCGGCGAGGCCGCACCGACGATCACCGGCGAGCAACTCGTCGTCACGACGCCGGTCAAGCAGGGGATGGCACCGCTCGGCACCGTCTATCTGCGCACGACGATCGATCCGATTTCGCGGCGCTTCGAGCGCTACGCGGTGCTCGCGCTGCTGGTGACGATGGCATCGCTGATTTTCGTGCTGCTCGGCATCGGGCAACGGCAACTCGCGGCGGTCAACGAGCGGCTGCGCAGGCAGGGCCTCGATCTCGTCGACGCCAACGAGAAGCTTCTTGCGCAGATCGAGCAGCGCGAGAATGCCGAAGCTGCGCTTCGACAGGTGCAGAAGATGGAAGCGATGGGGCAGCTCACCGGCGGCATCGCGCACGACTTCAACAATCTGCTGCAGGTCATCGTCGGCAATCTCGAGGTGCTGCAACGGCGCAATCTGGTCGAGGGCGACGACGCGAAGCGGATGATCGCCGCGGCGGCGCGCGGCGCCCAGCGTGCGTCGACGCTCACGCAGCGGCTCCTTGCCTTTGCGCGCCGTCAGCCGCTCAATCCGAAGCCGGTCGACGTCAACAAGCTCGTCAACGGGATGTCGGAGCTCCTGCATCGCACGCTCGGCGAATCGATCACGATCGAAGCGGTGCTGGCCGGTGGTATCTGGCGCGTCAATGCCGATGCGAACCAGCTCGAGAACGCGCTTCTGAACCTCGCCGTCAACGCGCGCGACGCAATGGAGAAGGGCGGCAAGCTGACGATCGAGACCGCGAACACTTACCTCGACGAGGCGTATGCGCAGGCGAACGAAGTCCGTCCGGGACAGTACGTGCTGATCGCCGTGACCGATACCGGATCGGGAATGCCCGGCGACGTGCTGTCGAAGGCATTCGAGCCGTTCTTCACGACGAAGGACGTCGGCAAGGGTTCGGGCCTCGGCTTGTCGCAGGTGTACGGCTTCATCAAGCAGTCCGAAGGCCACGCGAAGATCTACAGCGAGCCGGGCGAGGGCACGACGATCAAGCTGTATCTGCCGCGATTCATGTCACCGAGCGATGTCGCCGAGCCGTTGCCCGAAGCGGGCGCGCTGCCGGCGGGACACAGCGACCGGCTCGTGCTCGTCGTCGAGGACGACGACGACGTCCGCGCGCACGCCGTCGGCATGTTGAACGAGCTGGGCTATTCGGTGCTCGAAGCCGGCGATGGCGCAGCGGCGTTACAGGCGCTGGACGCGCACCCCGACGTCAAGCTGCTGTTCACCGACGTCGGCCTGCCCGGCGGCCTCAACGGCCGCCAACTTGCCGACGAGGCGCGCCGCCGATATCCGAAACTGCTGGTGCTCTACACGACCGGTTACGCCCGAAACGCAATCGTGCATCAGGGCCGCCTCGATCCCGGCGTCGACCTGATCACGAAGCCGTTCACGTTCGCCGCGCTGGCGACGAAGGTCAACGCGGTGTTCGACGGACGCGACGATTCGCGCCGGGCGCCTGCGCTGTGAAGCACGAGGAGAAGATCGCGATGAACGACGCGAACCGCCTTGTCGTCGACGTCGTCTCGGATGTCGTGTGCCCGTGGTGCTTCATCGGCAAGCGCAAGCTCGAGATTGCGCTCGCGGAGTTGCGAACGGCGGAGCCGTCGGTCGATGTCACCGTTCGCTGGCACCCGTTCGAGCTCAACCCTGATCTGCGGGCGCAGGGCATTGCGCGTACCGAGTATCTCGAGCACAAATGGGGCAGTGTCGCGCGCGCCAACGAAAGCTACGTTCGCGTGCGCGAGGCCGGCGAGCGTGTCGGGATCGCGTTCCACCTCGATCGAATAGCGCTGCAGCCGAACACGGGCGATGCGCATCGGCTGATCGCCTGGGCCCAGCAACGAGGCGACGCGAATGCGCTCGTCGAGCGGCTTTTCGGTGCCTACTTTCTCGAAGGCCGATTCGTCGGCGACCGCGGTGAACTCGCGCGGCTCGCAGCGGAAACAGGGCTCGCCGAAGACGACGCACGTGCGATGCTCGACTCCGATGCGTTGCGCGACGTGGTTGCGAACGAAAGCTGCGAGGCGCTCGACGTCGGCGTGCGCGGCGTCCCCTTCTTCATTTTCAACGGCCGGCTCGCCGTGTCGGGTGCGCAGGAGCCGGCGACGCTGCTGTCGGCGATCGACGCTTCGCGGCGCCAGGATTCCGAACCGGTTGGAGCCGGATGAGTGCAGCGGCAACGGCCGGAGCGCGCATCCCCATTGCAGACAGCGCGACGGGACGAACCCGTCTGCCATTTCCTCTGGCAACGCGCGACGGATTGCGACTACTGCGCCTATTAGGCGATGAGTGCACGGGCACGAGCGAACGGCGCTCGCCGCCGGGTTCTCCCGCGTCGAGCATGTCGAGCATTTCGAATTGCGGTCGCAAACAAACGGCATGCCGTTCTCGACACCGCACGTCGCGTTGTCGGCGTACGCTTGACCTCCATCGGCGGCGAGCAGCCACATTCAGACGAAGCGGCCGTCGCGCGATGAAGATCAAGGAGGGGCGCTGATCGCCTCGAGCGCGCGGGTCGAGTCGGACACCCAGCCGAAGATGCCGCCCTGCGCCTTGATCATTTCCAGCGCGACGCGCTGGAATTCGGGGAAGTACGATCCGACGCAGTCGGCGAGCACGACGCATTCGTAGCCGCGATCGTTCGCCTCGCGCACGGTCGTGTTCACGCACACCTCCGTCGTCACGCCGCACACGATGAGCGACTTGATGCCGCGGTTGTGCAGGATCAGGTCGAGGTCGGTTGCGCAGAACGCCCCCTTGCCCGGCTTGTCGACGACGACCTCGCCCTGCGCCGGTGCAAGCTCGCGCACGATATCGTGGCCGGGCTCGCCGCGAATCAGGATGCGGCCCATCGGTCCACGATCGCCGATCCGCTTGTCGCCGCGGCCTCGCACGATCTTCGTCGGCGGACAATCGGCGAGATCGGGACTGTGACCCTCGCGCGTATGAATGATCATCATCTCTCGCGCACGCGCCTGTTCGAGCACCCGCCTGCACGGCGCGATGACTGCCTGGAGCGGCGACACGTCGTTGCCGAGCGCTTCGCCGAAACCCCCGCGCTCGACGAAATCGCGCTGCATGTCGATGATCACAAGCGCCGTCGTCCGCGGATCGAACTCGAATTCGTACGGCTCGGCCTGCATCTTCGCAATGCTCATGGCGATACTCCCTGCGCGCTCACGTATTCGCGATCGGCTCCATCGCCGTCGTTGCGAGCGCAAGGCACGTGACGCCGAACAGCGCGTAGCCGAGCGCGACGAGCGGCGACACCGCCCAGCCCAGTTGCGGGCCGTGGATCAGGCCGACGAACGCGAGAATCGCGCCGGCGAATGCCCAGACGGCTGCGCTGCGCAGTCTCCTCTCGATGATGAATGCGGCAATCGCGCCGAGAATCATGCCGGCGAGCACCGATCCTCCGCCGAGCGATTCGAGCCCCTTGTAGAGCACGCCGGTGGCCGCGAGCTTCGCCTCGCCGAGCTGCGCTGCCGACGTTCCTGCGGCGGCGAGCGCGCCATCGATCTGCGTCTTCGCCCACTCGGCGATGTTCGGAATCAACGCGAGCACGACGGCCGGCGCGTGATTCTTCGGCGTCGTCTGGAACGCCTGCCCGCCGATGACGAGGCCGATGTAGAGCAGGATCGGCAGGATTGCGACGAGCGGAATCAGCGCAAGCAGCAACGCGGTCAGGCCCAGGAAGCAGACGATCGCGATCGCGATGCCGGTCGCGAGCGAATAACCGATGCGACCACCGACGGCCTTCCAGCCCGGATGTCCGATGTAGACCGCGGGCGGAAAAGGACTGCCGAGCATCGAGCCGACGATCGCGCCGATGCCGTCGGCCAGCAGAATCTTGCGCAGGTTGTAGTTATCGCCGGCCGCCGAGGCGCTCTCGACGTTGTTCATCCCTTCGGTGAAGTTGTAGATGCCGAGCGGGATCGCGGTGACGAGCAGCGGCGCCACCTGCGCGAGCCCTTGCCAGACGTCGCCTGAGAACAGCGGAATGCGCAAGCCGAATTGCGCGAACGACTTCGCGACCGCGGATCCCTGCATGTAGTCGCTCCAGCCGACGAGCGACACGACCCACCCGATCACCGAGCCGACAATCACGGCGGCAAGGCCGCCCGGCACGCCGCCCGGAAGCCGGATGTTCGCCGTCCACGCGACGAGCACGATCGCGAGGCAGACGAGACCGATCCACGGCACTTCCCATATCTGGAACGCGGGGCGCATCGAGATGAACGCGATCGAGATGCCGGCGAGCGTGCCGAGCATCGCCGCGCGTGGCGTGAGCGCACGGATCGACGGTCCGACGAATGCGCCGATCAGCACGATGACGCCGATGATGAAGCACCATGCGAGGCCCGCGCGCCATGCGACGAGCGGATCCTTCGTCGCGAGATACGTCGGCAGCATGATCAGGAACACGACGATGAACATGTGCGGCACGCTCGGCCCGTACGGCATCGCGGTCACGTCGTCGCGCCGTTCCTGCTTCGAGAGCTGCCATGCGAGATACGCGTAGAACAGGTTGCCGAGCGGGAGCGCGATGCCGAGCGCCGGCAGGATGCGACCGAACACCGTGTCGGCCGGAAGCTGCACGACACCGAGGCAAAGCCCGGTCAGCACGATCACGTTCAGCAGGACGTTGGTGAAAAGTCCGAAGAATCCGTTGAGGTCGCCGGCCACCCAGAGCCTTGGAGTCGAAACGATCTCGTTCGCGGTCGTTGCCATGTCGTGGTCTCCCTTTATCGAAGCTGCGAGGCGACGTACGCCCGCCAGCCGCCATACGACGTGATCTCGCGCTGTCCCGCGCAAAGGAACGGCTCGCCGAGAACGCCGAGCACGATCGACCCGTCGCGCAAGACGACCTTGCCGATCGCCAGTCCCGGCGGCTCGTTCATCAACAGCGTCGCGAGCCCTGCAACCGGAACGCGCCATAGCTCGAGCGCGACGCGCGCGCCTTCGCCCGGCGTGCGCATCATCGCCGGGTGCCGATCGCCGATCGACCAGAGCCGGTAGCACGCATCCGTTTCATCCTCGCGCACGAACGTCGCGCCGATCGAGACGAGATTCGCGTTGAGCTCGAGGCCGCGCATCAGCGTCCCGTTGACCGCGACGAGCACGTCATCCGATTTCATGCGGGGACTTCCGCGGTTTCCATCGCGCCGATCCACGTACCCGTTTCGCCGCGGAGCGCACGCGCGATGTTTTCCGGATTCGTGATCACGCCGCGGCCGCCCGGGCGGCGCTTCACGAACGTGAGCAGCGCCTCGACTTTTGGCCGCATGCTGCCGTCGCCGAAGTGTCCCTCGGCCGCATAGCGCTCGGCCTCATTGACGCTAACGTGATCGAGCCATTGCTGATCGGGTTGACCGAAGCGAATCGCGACGCGCTCGACGCCGGTCGGAATGACCAGCAGGTCAGCGTTCATGTCGATCGCGAGGAGCGCCGACGCGCGATCCTTGTCGACGACCGCTTCGACGCCGGCGAGCTCGCCGTCCGGGGTCTGCTCGACCGCGATGCCGCCGCCGCCGCACGCGATGACGAGAACGCCGTCGCGCACGAGCTTCGCGATGATCGGCGTCTCGACGATGCGCAGCGGTGAAGGCGAGGCGATCGTGCGCCGCCAGCCGCGGCCGGCGTCGTGCATGATCGACCAGCCGAGCTCGCGCGCCAGCCTTCGCGCGACGTCTTCGCTCATGAACGAGCCGATCGGCTTGTCGGGATGCGCGAACGCAGGGTCGCCGCGGTCGACGAGGGTTTGCGTCACGACGGTGACGACCGGCTTGTCGATGCCGCGCCGGCGCAGCGCGTTGCCAAGCGCGTTCTGAAACATGAAGCCGATCGCGCCTTGCGTGTCGCCCACCGCGTAGCGGACGGGCACCGTCGGCACCTGGCCGTCGGCGATTTCCGAGCGGCGCAGGATGAAGCCGACCTGCGGCCCGTTGCCGTGCGTGAGCACCACCTGGTAGCCGCCGGCGACCATGTCGACGACGTGCTCGGCCGTCGTGCAAACCGCGTCGTACTGATCGTTCAGCGCGCTGTGCGCGTCGTCGCGAATCAGCGCGTTGCCGCCGACGGCGACGACGACGACCGGACTTTTGCTCATGGGGCCCCCAGGCTTTCGGCAAGCGCTCGCACCGCGGCGGTGAAGCACGCCATCGGCGCCGTTGTCACACCGGCTCCGATCTGACCGACGCCCGGCTCGCGGTGAGCGATGCCGCTGTTGATCACCGGCAGGATGCCGCGATCGACCACCTTGCGCGCGTCGATGCCGGCGGCGACGCCCGCGAAGTCGAGCGCCGGCAGCGTGAACGACGCATTGGTGCCGAGCGTGATCCCGCGCATCCGCAGGCTGTGGTGAAGCGCATCGGTGGCACTGCCGCCGACGAACTTGACGATCGCAGGCGCTGCCGCCATCGCGAAGCCGCCGACACCCGCGGTTTCGGTGATCGCGGAATCGCCGAGGTCGGCGGCCGCGTCGGCGCGCGAGAACCCCGGGAAGTACAGGCCATCCACCGGGTTCGCCGGCGCCTGGAACCAGCGATCGCCGGCACCCGAAAGACGCACGCCGAAATTGACGCCGTTGCGCGACATCGCCGTGACGAGCGAACTCGATTCGACGCCGGCCGCGGCATCCAGCATCGCCTTGCAGGCGGCCATCGACAGATTGAGGAAGAAGTGATCGTTGGCGTCGATGAAGCGAAGGGCCGCGGCGGCGCGCTCGCGCGACTCGGCCGTCGCGAGCACCGCGGGCGCGAAGCGCTTGAACAATAGCGCCGTCGCCGCGGCGTTGCGGTTGTGCACTTCGTCGCCCATGTTCAGCGCCTGCGCCATCAGCGGCTTCAATTCGACGGCGCCAAGCGTCGCGAGCGCATCACGCAACGTTGGGGCGACGTCGGTGGCGATGAAACGCAAGCGCTCGATGACGTCGCGACTGTGCGCCCCGAAGCGCAGCACCTTGCCGAGGCCTTCGTTGAAATTGCTG
>Ga0134128_10005546_pt1 | contig 15293 bp, 10 predicted proteins | sample KB31754_FD_96462 | JGI IMG/M metagenome (GOLD analysis project Ga0134128, IMG submission 96462) | Terrestrial soil microbial communities with excess Nitrogen fertilizer from Kellogg Biological Station, Michigan, USA - KB3-175-4 | ecosystem: Environmental > Terrestrial > Soil > Unclassified ... | reverse complement strand
ATCGCGCTGCCGCTTTACGGCCGGTATACCGCGCACGACGTATCCGTCTCCCACACACGGACGGATGATACTTTTGAGCCCTTCAGCCCGCTCTGAATCTCATCACAGAAGTACTTAGCCAGATTTTCGGCCGACGGATTCAATTCGTCGAACGGCTTTAGATCGTTGATGAACTGGTGATCGAAATATTCGCTGGTCTGCCGCAGAACTCTTTTCAGCTCGACAAAATCCACCAGCAGTCCGGCATCGTTCAACTCGGGGCCTTCCACGCTCACCTGCACGCGATAATTATGGCCGTGCACGTTTTCGCATTTGCCGCGGTAATTCCGCAAGGCGTGTCCGGCTGCGAAAGTATGTTCCACGAAAACTTCAAACATCGAAAAAGTTTTTAACGTCCTGTATATCGGTAGTAAAGCGGTACGGTGGAAGGCTGTCGAAGAACACTTGCCCGTACCGAAGCTTAGTAATTCTATTATCCAGCAGGACCAATACGCCGCGATCCGACTGGCTACGAATCAACCGTCCGAAGCCCTGTTTGAGCGTCAGGGCCGCCTGGGGAACCTGATACTCGTAGAACGGATTGCCACCGTTCTCGCGAACCGCATCCACGCGCGCCGCAACTACCGGATCGCTTGGCACGGCGAAGGGCAGGCGGTCGATAATCACACAGCTTAACCGGTCGCCCTGCACATCGACACCCTGCCAGAAGCTCGATGTCGCAAACAGCACCGCGTTCGGCGTGTTGCGAAACCGGTTGAGGATCACGCTCCGGGGCGCCGTTCCTTGCAGCAGCGCCGGAAACGGCAGCCGATCGGCAAGTTGCTCGTAAACCTGCCGCATCTGGCTATAGCTGGTGAACAGAACGAACGCACGTCCGCGCGACGCTTCCAGTATTGCTTCAATTTCCGCCGCGGCAAGAGCCGTGAAGCCCCCGGCCCGCGGCTCCGGGAGATGCTGCGGAACATACAGCAGCGCCTGGTCCGCGTAGTCGAACAGGCTTTCCACGCTGAGCGTGCGGGCATCGTTCAAGCCGAGCCGGCTTTGCGTGAAATGAAAATCGCCGCCGACAGTCAGCGTAGCGGACGTCAAAATCACGGTATCGACCTTGTCGATCAGCCTCTCGGTGAGCGCCCGGGAAACATCGATGGGTGTCGCTTGCAAATAGGTTCCGCGGCCGCGCCGCTCTATCCAATACACGAATGTGCGGTCGCCCGCTTCCATCCAGAATTCGATGGCTTGCCGAAGTAGTTTCGCTCGCCGCAACAGCGGAACGGTTTCCTCAATGGCGCGAGGCGCCAGTTCCAGTTGCGTCGTTACAAGATCGATCGCGATCAGCAATTCGCGATAGGAATCGCCGTGCCGTTCGAGAAAATTCTCGTGATCGCGAAAGCCTTGGCGGCCTTCGCCGGGGAAGAGCCGGAACAATTCCTCGGCACGGTCCCCTAAATAGATCAGCGCCCGGTCGAGGTCGCCAGTCGCAAACTGCTTCCGCCGTGCAATTGCGGCAACGTCCCTGGCGAGTTCCTGAAATTGCAGGCTGCTCACGCTCATGCCGAAATACTGGCCGGCGACGTCTTCAATTTCGTGCGCTTCGTCGAACAGCACGGCTGCATAGTCGGGCAGGATGCCGCTTCCGTACGCTTCATCCCGAACCGCCAAATCCGCAAAAAACAAGTGATGATTGACGATGATAATGTCGCTCTGCGCCGCCCGGCGATGCATCGCGGTAAGGAAGCAGCGATCGAACTGCTTGCACATCTGGCCCGAGCAAAGATCTTTCCGCGCGTCGAGCTTGGACCAGACCGCGCTGGATTCGGGCAGGTCTGTCAACTCGGCGCGGTCGCCGGTTTCCGTGGTCTGCTCCCATTCGCGGACGATCCGAAATTCACTAACCTCGTCCACTCCGTTCAGGATTGGCTCGCGCTCGGCATCGTACACCTTTTGGCGGCACAGGTAATTGGCGCGGCCTTTCATGTAGCAGACCGCGAGCGGCTGTTCGAACAACGTCTGTAGGAAGGGAATGTCCTTGAAGAAAAGTTGCTCCTGCAGATTCTTCGTGCCTGTTGAAATGACGACGCGCTTGCCGGAGAGAATCGCAGGCACAAGGTAGGCGAGCGTTTTCCCGGTGCCCGTTCCGGCTTCAACGATGAGATGCCGCCGCTCGGCGAGAGCGGACTCCACCGCTTCCGCCATCTCCAACTGACCGGGCCGGTGTTCGTAATTGGGATGCGCCTGCGCCAGCATCCCGTTGCGGGCAAAGAACTGCCTGACCTTTGGAAGCTTTACGGAACTGCCCACGAGTGCAGTCTCAGTGTAGTACGAGCAGGGTAGCGAGGCCTGGCTTGCAGCGCAATCGAGCAAGCGGCCGAAGCATGCGCCAGCCGCAATTTCGGAGTTGCGGTATTTCAACGCTTTACGGCATAGTGGTGTTGGAGTTCGATGTAATCCGCTTCCCAGCTACTTTCCGTCCGCCAAAGGGTGTGGGCCGCGCTGTCGAGGCGGAGACTCGCATCGAATGGACGGGCAGATATCGAGATGGCGGAAGAAATCCTGTACTTTACCGAACTCCTCGGCCTGAAGGTGTTCGACCTCAAAGGCCGGAAAATCGGCACTCTCCGCGATGCGGCTCTCGTCCCTCTGATCGACCCTCTTCGAGTTGACCGCTTCCTGGTCGGCGCGGGGCCGGCTTGGTTCAGCATTCGACACGACCAGGTCCAATCCATTTCTTTCGAAGGAATCCGTCTAAGCGATGAGCGGTTGACGCCCTATCATTCCGATGAATACATGCTGCGTATGGGGCGCGATCTGCTCGACCAGCAAGTCATCGATGCCCAGGGCCGCAAAGTCGTCCGCGTGAACGATATTACGTTTCTGATGAAACGGCACGACGGCAGGGACTTCCTTCACGTCATGGAAGTGGATATCGGCATCCGCAGTATGTTCCGCCGCATACTGCATGGCCTATTGCCGCCTCGTCTCGTCCGGCGCCTGCAAACCCGTATCCACCCGCACTCCATTCGCTGGGAATTTTGTAACGTACTCGAACCCGATCCGCAACGGCGGGTTCGTCTGAACATCTCGAACCGATTGCTCGAGAAAATGCACCCGGCCGATCTTGCCGATATCGTCGAGAAGCTGAGCCCAGAGGATCGCGAGGCGCTTATCAGAGCGTTAGACAGCGGGACCGCTGCCGAGGCTTTGAGCGAGGTGGCTCCCGACATCCAGGCCAGCATCCTGGAATCGCTCGGTTCCGAGAAGGCAGCCGAGATTCTGGAAGAAATGGCGCCCGACCAGGTCGCGGATGTGCTCAACGAGATGGAGGAGGGCAGGTCCGAAGAAATTCTCGACGAAATGGAACCCGAGGATAAGCACGAGCTGGAAGAGCTTCGCGAATTCCGCGAAGACACGGCCGGCGGCCTGATGAATACGGAATACATTGGGCTGCCCGAGACAGCAACGGTGTCCGACGCAATGGCTTCTCTGCGGCACAACGAAGAAAACCTCGACAATATCTATTACCTGTTCCTCGTCGATGCCGACGAGCGCTTGACCGGCACAGTGCCCCTGGCGCGATTGTTCCTCGCCGCGAGCGAGTCACCGCTGAAAGATCTGTCGACGGAGCCGGTCTCGGTGGCGCTTGATGAACGTAAGGACCGAATTGCGGAGGTCTTCGACAAATACAACCTGCTGGCGCTGCCTGTCACCGACGAGGAGCACCGCATGGCCGGCGTTATTTCCGTCGATGATATTGTCAACGTGCTCAGGCGGCGGTGAGCTTCCTGGCGGAAGGCCGCCTGGGAGGCCGCCGCAGAGCCAGCACTGCCCCACCAAGTGCCCCAGTGGCCGGACCGACCAGGCATTCCAGGGCCATGCTTGATTCTCGAATTTTCAAGAGCGCCGTTTTCCGCATTACGTAGAATCGTTAGTTGGGCGCCTCGGACTGAAGCGCGGCATACGCACACAGAGTGGCTAATTCGAGCGAAATTCAGAATCCAGTTAAGCCGGGCGTAAACCCCTGGCTTATCGCCGTCACGGTGATGCTTGCCACCTTCATGGAGGTGCTGGATACGAGCATCGCCAACGTGGCGCTGCCTCACATCGCCGGAAGCCTCTCGGCGGATGTCGATGAAAGCACCTGGGTGCTGACCTCCTATCTGGTTTCGAATGCGATCGTATTGCCGCTGACCGGCTGGTTTTCCACTCTATTTGGGCGCAAGCGCTTCTACATGACTTGCGTGGTCATTTTTACTATCAGCTCGTTCTTTTGCGGGCTAGCTCCAAATCTGCTGCTGCTCGTTTTCTTTCGCGTCATCCAAGGCGCCGGCGGAGGCGGTCTGCAGCCCGTCTCTCAAGCCATTCTTGTCGAGAGCTTTGATAAGACCAAGCAGGGCATGGCGATGGCGGTCTATGGCATGGGTGTCGTTGTCGCGCCCATTATCGGCCCGACATTGGGCGGGTGGATCACCGACAATTTCAGTTGGAGATGGATTTTCTTTATCAACATTCCGATCGGCATCTTGTCCATCCTGATGACTTCAGCGCTGGTGCGGGACCCACCCTATCTGGTGCGCAAAACGTTCAAGACCGGATTGAAAATCGACTTTATTGGCCTCGGCCTGCTGACCGTCGGGCTTGGCTTTACACAGATTGCGCTCGACAAAGGCGAGCGTGACGATTGGTTCGGATCGCACTTCATCGTGTGGTGCGTGGTGATCGCCATCTGCGGGCTTGTCGGATTGGTCGTCTGGGAGCTTCGTCAGAAAGACCCCATTATCGATCTGCGGCTTCTTAAAGATCGCAACTTCACGGTGGCGGCCTTCACCATGTTTGCGCTCGGCGTCGTATTGTATGGGACTACCGTGCTGCTGCCCATCCTGGTGCAGACATTGATGGGCTATACGGCGGAGCTGAGCGGGTTGGTGCTTTCACCCGGAGCCATCATCACGATGCTTAGTATGCCGCTGGTAGGCAAATTACTTAGCAAGTATGAGGCGCGCTGGCTCGTGGTGTTCGGGCTGTTGGTGCTCGCAACGGGCATGTTCCAGCTATCGCGCCTGAACCTTGAAACGAATTTCGGCACATTCGTCTACACGTGGATGATCTCGCGCGGCGGACTCGGATTTCTCTTCGTGCCCATCAACGTCATGGCTTTCAATTTCATCCCGAGAGAAAAAACGAACAACGCCAGCGGCCTGATCAACCTGGCTCGAAATATCGGAGGCAGCATCGGCATTTCGGCGGTGACCACCATACAAAGCCGCATGAGCCAGAAACACCAGGGCATGCTTGTGGAGCATCTGTCCCCATACAATCTCAACTACCAGCACGCATTACAGAGCATGGCCGCAGCTTTGCAGGCGGAGGGCGCGAGCGCGGCACAGGCCCTTGAACAAGCACGCGCCATGCTGTATCAGGAACTCGTCAGACAATCCGCAATGCTTGCGTACGTGGACGTGTTCTGGCTGTTGGGCGCTACTTGCATCGCGATGATCCCGCTGATGTTCCTGATGAAACGCACCCGCCCGCACAAGGGGCCAATTGCGGCCCATTAGATTAGCGGCATCTCCCCGGCACGCCGAAGGCGATGAGAATCATTGAGGCCCAGCGGCCTAGGTATGCCTCGCCCCGACAACAAACAACGGTTTCCGTAGCGCGCCGGGTCTGCTGCTCCGTTTGTTATCCTGAAATTTCCGGCGTTTGATTGACATCCAAGCGCCGTTTGTGTCTCCCGCCATGTACATCCGAAAGCAACGCTTACTGACCCCTGGTCCCACCCCTCTTTTACCTGCCGCGCTCCACGCAATGATGGGTTCGGACATCCACCACCGCACCGAGGATTTCCGAAAGTTGTACAAGCAGGTGCTCTCCGACTTGCAAGAAGTGATCGGGACGTCGAACGACGTGATCGTGCTGGTGTCGTCCGGTTCAGGCGGCCTCGAAGCCGCCACGCAGAACTTCTTCACTCCCGGCGACGAGGTGCTGGTCTGCTCGGCCGGAAAGTTTGGCGAGCGCTGGGTCGAGATCATGAAGGCATGGGGCATGAAGGCCACCGTGCTGACCGCGCCCTACGGCGATGTCGTGAAACCCGAAGCGGTTGAAGCGGCGCTTGCGCAGAATAAAAACATCAAAGGCGTGTTCGTACAAGCGTCGGAAACGTCCACCGGCGCGGCGCACGACGTGAAAGCGATGGGACTGGCTGTCAAGAAAACAAACGCCATTTTCGTCGTCGATTCGATTACCGGTCTTGGCACCATGCCGCTCGACGTCGAAGGCTGGGGGCTCGATATCGTAATCGGCGGATCGCAAAAGGCATTTATGATTCCGCCGGGGCTTGCCTTCGTCGCAGTCAGTCCGAAAGCGTGGAAACTCGCCGAGAGCGCCAAGGCGCCTCATTTTTATTTCGATCTCAAGAAAGAAAAGAAGAACGCGGCCACGGGCGAATCGGCATGGACGCCGAACACATCGCTGCTGCTCGCTCTTGCTGAGGCGCTGAAATATATCAAGCAGCTTGGCATGCCGAATCTGATCGCCAACGCGCAAATGCTTGCGACGGCGACCCGGGCCGCGGTCACGGAACTCGGCTTGGAAGTATTCTCCAGCTCGCCGGGCTCGTCCGTCACCGCGGTGCGCGCGCCGGCCGGCATGGATTCCGGCGTGATCGTGAAAGAATTCCGCAACCGTTTCAACGCGATCATCGCCAATGGCCAGGGCTCGATGAAGGGACAGATCTTCCGCATCGCGCACCTGGGGTTTTTCGATTTCCACGACCTGTTTGCCGTCGTCGCGGAACTCGAGCTGATTCTGGCCGCCAATGGCCACCCGGTCTCATTCGGGAAAGGCGTAGCGGCCGTGCAGAATGTCTATGCGGAAGCGGCGCTTCCCAAAGAAGCGCTGGCGGTGAGCTAGTTCAAAATCATGAAAATTCTTGTTGCCGAACCGCTGGCTCCAGCCGGCGTGGAGTTGCTACGCAACCAGCCGGGCTGGGACGTGGTGATCTCGAATCCGAAGGAATATGACGCACATCTTGCTGATTCGGATGCGCTGATTGTTCGCAGCGCCGTCAAGGTCACGAAAGACGTACTGGCGAAAGCGCCAAAACTGCGGGTGATCGGACGCGCGGGCGTTGGTGTCGATAATGTCGATCTGGAAGCGGCAACAGCGGCCGGCGTCCTGGTGATGAACACGCCGGGCGGCAATGCCGTGTCGGTGGCGGAGCACACGCTGGCGCTGATGCTCTCCATGGCGCGTTCCGTGCCGCAGGCCAGCAGTTCGACACGCTCGGGCAAGTGGGAGAAGAAGAAATTCCTAGGCAACGAATTGCGCGGCAAAACGCTGGGGGTTGTCGGACTCGGCAGCATCGGCCGTGAAGTCGTTAAGCGCGCCAAAGCGTTCGAGATGAAGGTTGTCGCGCACGATCCGTACGTCAGCCCCCAAAGCGCGGCTGCTCTTGAAGTGCAGTTGTTGACCTTGCCCGAACTTTACAAGCAGAGCGACTACATCACGCTGCACGTCGCGCTGACCCCAGAGACGGACCACATGCTGAACGCCGAGGCGTTCGGACAAATGAAGCACGGCATTCGCATCGTGAACTGCGCTCGCGGCGAACTGGTCGATTTCAAGGCGCTTGAAAACGCCCTCGCGGCGGGCATTGTGGCCGGCGCCGCCCTGGACGTCTTCGAAAAGGAGCCTCCAGGCGAACATCCGCTCTTTGCAATCGACACGGTTGTCGCAACGCCCCATATCGCCGGATCGACGGAAGAGGCGCAAGAGATCGTGGGCGTCCGCATCGTAGAGCAGATGATCGAATATCTGCAGAACGGCGCGGCGATCAATGCGGTCAACATGCCGTCGATGACGGCGGAGCAGTACCGCACGCTCGGCCCGTATGCGGATCTCGCGGAACGGCTCGGGCAGTTCCTCAGCCATATCAGCGAAGGCAATCCACAAACGGTGCGCATCTACTACTTTGGCCGGATTGCGGAGAATAACACGCAACTTCTGCGCAATGCCGGACTGGCTGGGGTGCTCAGCCGCTCACTCGAATACAAAGCTAATGTCGTAAACGCAATGCAGATCGCGAATCAGCGCGGCTTCACCGTGGTCGAGCAGCGCGAACCGCATCAAACACCGATGGATTCGATTCGCATCGAGCTTGAAACAGACGCCAAGACCTCTAGCGTAGAGGGCGCCGTGGTAATTGGCCGTCCTCGTCTGCTGCAAGTGGATGGCATTCCCTGCGAAGCGACTCTCGATGGCAACCTGATGTATTCGAAGAACGAAGACGTCCCCGGCGTCATCGGCTATCTCGGAACGGTGTTGGGCCGCAATGGCATTAACATCGCGAACTTCGCGTTGGGCCGCCAGGATGCTGCGCAAGCCGCGGAGCGCAAAGCGAGCGAACCGCTGCAAGCCATCTCGATTATCGAAACCGACGAACCGGTTCCCGACAGCGTGATCAGCCAGTTGTTCGAACACAAAGCCGTGAGATTTGTGCGGCGAGTTGTGTTCCGGAATCATTAGCTGGGTTAATCTCTCAGACTTGCAACGTTGGAGTAGGCGGATGTTCCCCCACTGTTTCCCGCCCTCACGCGATAAAACACAGGCCTCGAATTATTCAGTTCGCCTGTCGCTAAATAGGATTCGGCATTGCCAGATAACTTCGAGATAGATTGCCACGCCCCCTTGTGCCCGACGCGGCGCTCAATGGAAATAAAATCCGGATAACCTCCGTGAGCCTTCCAAGTGAGTTGAACTCCGCCGGCCGCCTTACTCATGTTTAGTTCGCTCGGAGCCTCCGGCAATTCCGGCCAGTCGAAAAAGCCGCCATCAGCGATCGCCTGCACGCTGTCAGTTAGCGGCACGGCATCAAGAGTATCGGTACTTCCGGGCTTCCAAGAAAGCTTAGTGATTCTTCCGGATCGAACATCAACCAGAACGGGCCGCCGAATTCCGGAACCCGATATTCGAAGCGTGATGTTCCGGGCGCGGAATTGATCTCCGGGCTTGCTCAAAATGGGAAGCCAGTACGCGACAATCGCCTTGCCGTTTGAAGATCGGAATGGATAGACGCACACGGGCGGAGAAGACGGATCGGTTTCAACGGTGATAGATGAATCGAGCCGCGTATCGGAGAACAGCGTGTTTGTATTCCGCAGGGCCGTGAACGCCGGACGCGGCGTGAAATCGTTGGGCCGGAACATAAGCCCATGCAGCATGCCGAAATCGTCACTCTCGTTCCCCTCGGTAGCGCCGGCAAGCAGCCAGACAAACGTGCGGACGCCCTCTGCTCTATCGATAATCATGCCTCTGGGAATGTATTTCGCCTGCACCGATTCGTCCGAATTCGTCCACGAGGGAAGGCCATCATTAAATTCGTCATCCCAGAAGACGAGATTTTTCCGGATTCCCGGATAGCCGCGCACCATATCACGCAAAGGTTTTGCGGAGGCATTGGTGTCTCCGTGTCCGTCCGTCGCTTCCGGGTTCAGATTGTGGCCGTAATCGGGATAGTTGTGATAGGCGAAGACATCGATCGCGGCGGCGCAATCGCAGGCATCCAGCGCCCGTTTGGCGAAATCGACGTCGGCGCCGGCGAGTCCGCCAAACACGGCCTTCGCGTCTGGATCGGCGCCATGGATCGCAGCCGCCGACGCTTTGAATAGCTTTCCGTAGTCTTCAGGATTGGCGACAGGATTCCAATAGTCGATGTTGGGCTCATTCCATATCTCGTAATATTCAACGCGGCCATGGAAATGATTGACCATCCAAGTTACATATTTCGTGAAAGCCACGATCTGCTCGTCTGTCGTTGGCGGCCAGAATACAGAGTAGATGCTTCGATCGGGATTGTGAAAGCTACCGAGCGCCGGCGCGATGCTTTGGGGAGCGCGCCCACTGGGAGAGGTATAGAGCGGATTGCCATACAACAACTGGATTTCGATATGCATCCGATTCTCGACGAGCGAGTCGATGTAATCATCGAGTTCAGGAACAACGGAATACTCTCCTCGTTTGCGCTCAACCCAATCCCAGCTTGTGTAATCGGAACTGTTCTCGTACTGGCCGATCCGGATGAAGTTTACGCCGCCATCGAACATACGGGTCCACCACCAGCGGTTCCAGGGGAGGTACGGGGCGCGAGGAAGATCCGAATTGATACCGAAACCATCGTCGATCTGGCTGGACCGGCGAGGGATCAAGTGATCCGACAAATCCTTTTCGGCGTTAAGGAGCCGCGGCCAGGGGAATAAAAAACAAGCGGCAAGGACCAGAGTCAAAAGTTTCGAGACAACCCACAATTGAGAACGAATCACTTTGCCTCCTTAATCGGCACAAGTCGGGATTCACGATATTATTACTCGTCACGGCAGTCGAAACCGTTTGCCCGTGTACTTCTCGACTGCATCGAGATCAAGTGAGATGCCAAGCCCGGGCCGTTCCGGTATGGGCAGCATGCCGCTCGCGTCCAATTCCCATTTGGTTTCGACGATCTCGTCAATGAATGGCGATCCTGTCAGATATTCGACCATGTCCGTGTGCTTACTGGCGGATGCGAGATGTAGGTCGGCGGCCAATCCTAAGGCAGTGTTCCATCCGTGTGGAATGAACCGGACGCCATTCTCCTCGGCCATCCAGGCAATTCTTCGCTCCTCCGAGATTCCCCCGACCTTCGTGACGTCCGGCTGCACAATATCGAAGGCGCCGCGCTGCAGCCAAGGAAGAAACGATTGACGGCGAGTCAGGACCTCCCCGCCCGCGATCGGTACAGGCGAGTTCTTTCTGAGAAGCAGATAATCGCGCAAGTTATCGGGAGCAAGCGGCTCTTCAAACCAGTACACGCCGTATCCGGCAAGCATCTCCGCCGTTCGCGCCGCCCACTTATAATCCTGATGCCAGAAAGCGTCGCTGGCTCCCGCATCCACCATGAGAGTGGATTGCGGCCCCACGGCTTCACGCGCGGCGCGAACGATCTGTTCATCCACAGTGTTGCTGCTCCGTCCAAATGGCCCCCAGCCGATCTTGAATGCTTGAAAGCCTTGCGCGCGAATCGAGTGAAGATGTTCCGACAGCCGCGCGGGCTCCTGCATCAGAAGCGAGGCATACGGCCTGACCCGATCGCGGTAGCGGCCGCCCAGCAACCTGCCAACCGGCTGGCCTGTGACTTTACCCAGGATGTCCCACATCGCGATATCGATCCCGCTAATTGTGTGGGTGAGGGCTCCACCGCGGCCGAGCCAGAACGTGTGCGCGTGAAGCTTTTCGCCGACTCGTTCGGGCTCGAGAGCATTTTCGCCGATACAGAGCGGCTCCAGAATTTCCAGGCTAGCCTGCACCAGGCGATCGTTTGTGAACGAGGAGCCCCAGCCTATAACACCTTCATCGGTAAAAACGGCAATCAACGTGTGAACGCAATCGTCCGGCTTGATCTCGTTCGCCCAGCCGCCCTCGGGCGTTGCTCCACGCAATCCCGCCGCTTGAATGTCTATGATTTTCATCTCTCTTGGTGTGCCCGATGGCAGCTCTGCTTGGGATCGGGATTTCAATAATGACAGATCACGACACGATCTCAAAATTCCGGCATGGAACGGGAACGAGCGAAGAAGAGCCGCCGGGAGCCGAGAAATTCGAAGGGTCCAGCCTTGCCCATCTCTTTGTAGAGCTATTGAAGCTGAGCTTCTTTTGTGCGATATAGGTAATGTACCGTTTCATTCCGGCGGCCTCTCCGAGTACCGCTCCAATAAATGTTCGATTTCTCACCTGAAGAGAGCCTGTTTGTTGCCGCTCTTCAGTCGCTTCCGATAGCTGCCGCAACGACGGATGTTCGCGGCACTATTCGTTCTATTAATGCCGCGCTGACGGCGCTTACCGGGTACACCCCTAAGGAAACGGTGGGGCAGCCAATCACTTTGCTCTCATCCGGCACGCCGGAATCCAGTTTCCCCGATATTATTCGACAGGCAATTCGATCTCACGAGCCTTGGCGGGGCGAACGGATCTGCCGGAGAAAAGCCGGAGATATTTTCACGGCCGAGCAGACCATAACATCAATCGAGAGCCGTGACGGCCAAATTCTTCGCGTTGTGGTGACAATCCAGGAGGTCGCCTGCGTCCGCCCTGACGGCGCCGAACGTACGGGCGTAGATCTGTTAGCGATCGAGGCGCAGCGTGACTTTGAGCTGTTCTTCAACCTCATACCGGACCTGGCTTGTATTGTCTCGACGGATGGCTACTTCAAAAAGGTGAACCCGGCTTGGGAAACCACTCTCGGTTACACGCGTGAGGAGGTGCTCGCAACCCCCATGATTGAGTTCATTCATCCAGATGATCTCGAGCGCACGGTGAATGAAGTTGCCAAGCAAAGCCGCGAGTACAGAACCAGCCACTTTGTGAATCGCTACCGCTGTAACGACGGCTCGTACAGAATATTCGACTGGAGAACCACGTTCAACAGAGACGATTCGACGCGCTTCGGCATTGCAAGAGATATCACCGAACAACGGCTATGGGAACAATCGCTACGGGAAAGCGAGGAACGCTTCCGCATTATGGCCGACAGTTGCCCGACCATCATCTGGATGAGTGACGCCATGGGTAAGACGCGGCTTACCAACCGGATCTGCCGCGAATTCTTCGGAACTACCTTCGAACAGGCGGATCACGATCAGTCGCGTTTACTCATTCATCCCGGCGATCACTCGGCATATGTCGGGAAATTCCTTTTCGCCCTGCGAGAGCGGGCCTCGTTTCGAGCCGAGGCGCGCGTCCGGCGTTCCGATGGTGAGTGGCGCTGGATCGCGTCACATGCGGAACCGCGCTTGTCGCTAAACGGTGAATTCCTGGGCCACGTGGGCATCAGTCTGGATATTACGGATCGTAAACAGAGCGAAGAGGCATTGCAAAAGGCGAAAGATGCCGCGGAAGCAGCAAATCGAGCCAAGGGCGAATTTCTGGCCAATATGAGCCATGAAATCCGGACGCCAATGAACGGGGTTATCGGATTGACGGAGTTAGCGCTCGATACCGACCTCACTGCAGAGCAGCGAGGATATCTGGAGGACGTCAAGAATTCCGCCGACTCACTCTTGAGGATCTTAAACGATATCCTGGACTTCTCTAAGATTGAAGCCGGGAAACTGGAATTCGAAGCAATCGAATTCGATCTGCGCCAAACTGTCGAGTCAACTTTAAAAGTTCTGGGCATTCGTGCGGCCGCGAAAAATCTGGAACTAGCCTGCGATTTTGACTCGCTTGTTCCCGGCAGAGTGCTTGGAGATCCTGGCCGGCTTCGACAGATTCTTATCAATCTAACCGGAAACGCGATCAAATTCACCGAGCGAGGGGAGGTTGTGATTCGAGTGGAGCGGTCGTCGGAGACTGCCGAGGACGTGGAATTGCATTTCAGTGTCAAGGATACCGGTATCGGGATTCCTTTGAACAAGCGGCGGTATGTGTTCGGCGCTTTTTCGCAAGCCGACAGCTCCTTAACCCGAACGTTCGGAGGCACCGGACTGGGACTAACCATCTCTTCTCAGTTGGCCGAAATGATGGGTGGACGGATCTGGTTGGAGAGCGAAGAAGGGAGAGGGTCTACATTTCACTTCACTGTGCACCTGGGTGTTGTACCGCCTCGGCCGGAAGAAGAGCGGCAGGCGGTTAGCGGCTTCCTCGATGGACTGCCCGTTCTGGTGGTGGACGACAATGACACGAGCCGGAGGATTCTCGACAAGTTGCTCTCCCACCGCGGATTAAAAACGGCATTGGCCGATTCAGGGCCGGCCGCGCTTAAGGCTCTGCAGGACGCCTCGGAGAGCGGGAATCCTTTCAAACTGATCGTTCTCGACGCTAGTATGCCTGGAATAGATGGCTTCACATTGACTCAGCGCATTCAGGCGAACCCGCACTTCGGCGGCGCCAAGATCGCGCTGCTCACCTCTGGCGCACAGCGCGGAGACGCCGGCCGTTGCCAGGCTCCAGGCGTTTCGGTATGTCTTGCCAAACCGGTGGGTGAGATGGAGCTTCTGGAGGCCATTGCTCGACTGTGGCAGCCGGCCGCGAGAACAGAAGCCCAGCCGGACCCAAGTCGGCGCCACACGGCCCAAACGGGAAAGACACCGTCCGCGCTTGCTTGTGTTGACGAGAATCGGTGAACAGCCCGGTAAAGACAGCGATCAACATGTGAACGCAATCGTCCGGCTTGATCTCGTTCGCCGAACCGTCTTCGGGGGGTAGCTCCACGTAGGCCCGCGGGGCTTGTATCTCCGTGATCTTTTGGCTGTTTGTATTACTACTGCCCGCGGATTCAAATCACTTGCTTGACGAGCCTAACGCTCTTCCTCCGTACTCCGTCGCAATAATCCCGCCAGAACTTCCGCGCAAGCAAGCGCAGCCTCCCAACCGTCGCCGGAATCTTCTAAGCTCCACCACGCTGACAATACGGCTTGCGCAACGCCCCACGCGAGTATTCGATCTTCTTGCAGCCCAAGCTCCTCGGCGAATATTTCGCCGCGCCTCCGCTGAATACGCGGATTCGTGAAAATCGAGGGAATCGGATTGCGCAAAAACGCGCCAGCTTCATACGCGGGCTCTCCGGAGACGCCCTTGGGGTCGATAGCAAGCCAGCCGCCTCCTTCCGTGGACAGGATGTTGAAGTGGTGAAGGTCTCCATGCAGCAGAACGGGAGATTCGCTCGACGAGAGTAGCTCCGCGAACAGAGATTCGGCCATTGCGACCAGCCGCGGCGGAAACGGACCGGTTCCGCCGCCGAACCGGAAGCGCAGTTTCTTCAGGCCGTCGGCCCATTGGGCGACCGTAGGGAACGAGCGCTCCGGCGGCAACGGACGCCATAGCATGCGCATCACGCTCGCGGCAATGCGCGTGGCCCGCTCCTCGTCTTCGAGAGAGGCGAGCATTTTTCCGGGCACGAGACGCTCCATCAGCACGAAACCCCGGCTGCGATCGAAATCGAGCAGCCGGACGGCGCCGCGGCCGTCATAATGCCGCAGCGCCTCGATGCCTGAGCTAAGCTCCGCATTCGGCACAGCGATTTTGAGCACAACCTGCCGTCCGGCGGCCGTACGCGCTGGAGCTACATAGCTGAATGAAAGCTCGAAGGGCGCCTCGACCGAAAGCCGCCAACGTGAAGCGCACTCCTCGATCAGCTCCGGAAGCGTCTCCAGCCAAGCGGCGCCATTTGGGAACGCGCCGATTACGTTATTTCTGAAAGCGGCCGGGAGATTATTAGCAGGCACGAGAGCAGCCATATATCTTGCCAGCCTCCTGTCTTTTATGACATT
>Ga0134128_10005545_pt1 | contig 15294 bp, 11 predicted proteins | sample KB31754_FD_96462 | JGI IMG/M metagenome (GOLD analysis project Ga0134128, IMG submission 96462) | Terrestrial soil microbial communities with excess Nitrogen fertilizer from Kellogg Biological Station, Michigan, USA - KB3-175-4 | ecosystem: Environmental > Terrestrial > Soil > Unclassified ... | reverse complement strand
GGCGCCGACGGCAAAGAAATCCGCGAAGTGCTCAACCTGAAAACGCTCGAATACCGTCCCTTCGCCAAGCCCTCGATCCCATCGCTCGACATGGCGAAGAACGCCGCCACATTGAAAGAACGCCTGCGTCTCCTGCTCGCCAACGACCCCCAAAGAGACAAGGCCGCCGCGTTCCTCTGGCCGCTTCTCTCCACGCTCTGGAACTTCTCCGCTGAACGCATCGGCGAAGCTGCGCATGACGCGCCGTCGATAGACCGCGCCATGCGCGCCGGCTTCAACTGGGAACTCGGCCCCTTTCAAATGTGGGACGCCGCAGGCGTGCGCTCGACCGTCGAGCGCATTAAGCAGATGCATCTGCCCGTCAGCCCCACCGTCGAGCAGCTACTCGATTCCGGCAACGATGCCTGGTACGCGCCCGATGGCCCGCACTGCTTTAACCCCGCCACCGGAGCCTGGGAGTTGATTCCCCATCAGCCCGGCCATGGCCGCGTAGCCAACTACCGCCGCGGCCGCCGTCCCGTCGGCTCCTGTATCATCCGCTCCAACTCTGCCGCATCGCTCGTCGATCTCGGCGACCACATCGCGTGCATCGAGTTGCATTCGCTCAAGAACGCCATCGGCGGCGATGTCGTGTCGCTGATCTCTTCCGTCCTCAAGCCAGATTCCGACGCTGTGCGCGACTTCGCCGGATTCGTCCTCTCAGGCGATCGCGAACACTTCAGCGTGGGCGCAAACCTGATGCAGCTTCTGCTCGCCGCGCAGGAAGGGGATTGGGACGAGGTTAACGCCGCCATCCGCGGTTTCCAGCAAATGACGCAGGCCATCAAGTTCTGCCCGCGTCCAGTCGTCGCCGCGCCCTTTGGCATGACGCTTGGCGGCGGCGCCGAAATGTGCCTGCACGCTACGCAGCGCCAGGCGCATGCCGAAACTTACATCGGACTGGTGGAAGCCGGTGTCGGCCTCATCCCCGGTGGCGGAGGCACCAAGGAAATGCTGCTGCGCGCCGTCGACTCGGCCGCCGCTCTACTTCCGCCCGACCCTCGCGGCCAGAATCCCGGCGCTTCACGCTTCGCCCAGTCCGCCGAGATGCTCACCGCGATACGCCGCACGCTTGAGACCATCGCGATGGCCAAGGTCTCAACATCTGCCGTCGACGCGCGCACCCTTGGCCTTCTCTCCCCCGCCGACCGCATCACCCTCAACCGCGAGCGCCTCCTGCTCGACGCCAAGGCAGAGGTCCAGGCCCTCATTGAGGCCGGCTACACGGCACCCGTTCCGCGCAGCGAAATTCCCGCCCCCGGCATCCCCGCCCTCGCCACCATGGAGATGGGCGTCTTCCTCATGGGCGAGGCCGGCTACGCCAGCGAGCACGACCAGAAGGTAGCGCGCTGGGCGGCATACATCCTGGCCGCAGGCCGCGTCACCGCCGGCTCGCTCGTCACCGAGCAGTACCTCCTCGACCTCGAGCGCGAAGCCTTCCTGAGCTTGTGCGGCGAACGCAAAACACAGGAGCGCATCGCCTTCACATTGAAGACGGGTAAGCCACTGCGAAACTAGCTGACAGTTAGCCGCTGTCGTCGGATGCCGCATTTGCACTCGCAAGCCGGCAGGCATACCCTTCTGCTCAGACTCCATCATGTCCTCGGCCGGCCGCAGAACGCGCTCTTTGCTGGTTTGCATGCTCGCCGTCTCTGCCGCCGCCGCGCAGCACAATGAGCAATCGCTCGCCAACCTGGTCACCCGCGGCGAGATCACGCTCGACGGCCTATCCCATTCCTACGTTATCCGCCATCTCCCGCCCGATTCCTTCCCCGATCTGCCGGAGCCAATCGCAAAAACCCTCGAGCAGCGCGCATGCCTCATCCCGCAGACCTACCAGGCTCACCATCCCGAAAACGCGGTCCGCGGCAGCTTTGAGCGCCCCGGGTCGCAAGACTGGGCCGTGCTCTGTACTGTTCAGGGGAACGTGTCGCTGCTCGTCTTTTTTGCGAGCGCGCCGGGCAATCCCCACGTCCTCGCCACGGTTCCAGAGACCGACCGCCTGCAGGATTACAGCTCCGCCCATGTTCTCGGATTCAACTGGGGCATCGACGCCGCGTCGCCGGAGGTCATTCACGACGCGCAGATTGGCCTCTCGCCTCGCCCGCCGCGTCCAGACCACGATGCCCTCGCCGACTCCATCGTCGACCGCACCACCATCTACCACTATTTCAAGAACGGCTCCTGGTCCCTGGTCGACCTTCCCGACTAGTCCCAATTTGACCTCCGCCCCATCCGCCATCTAACAATGAGCCAGTAGGGCAGTCGTTTCTATTGCCTGTTGCCGGATCCCTGTTGCCTGCTCCGAAGGAGCGTTCCATGCCCGAAGCCGTCCTTATCTCCTCCGTCCGCACTCCCGTCGGCCGCGCACCCAAAGGCACGCTGGCCACGACGCGCCCCGACGATCTGGGGGCGATCGCCATCTCCGCAGCCCTCGAACGCGTTCCCCAGCTCGACAAGGCAGAAGTCGAAGACGTCATCCTCGGCTGCGCGCAGCCCGAGGCCGAAGCCGGCTACAACATTGCGCGCTTCGCGGCCATCCGCGCCGGCCTGCCCGTTGAGGTGCCCGGAGTCACCGTCAACCGCCTCTGTTCGTCGGGCCTCGAAGCCATCGCGCAGGCAGACATGCGCATTCGCGTCGGCGGATGCAGGGTCGTCCTTGCAGGCGGCGCAGAATCCATGAGCCTCATTCCGATGGGCGGCTCCAAGCCCAGCCCTAATCCCTGGCTTGCCGAGCACTATCCTGCTTCGCTGCTCACCATGGGCCTCACTGCGGAACGCGTCGCCAAACACTACAACATCAGCCGCGAAGACCAGGACGCCTTCGCCCTGCGCAGCCATCGGCGCGCCATCGCCGCGCAGCAGGCCGGCCGCTTTGCCGACGAGCTCGTTCCCGTGACCGTCACCACTGCCCGGCCCACCGACAAGGCCGGGAAGCCTCGAGTGGAGGAAAGACTGTTCTCGGCCGACGAAGGCCCGCGCGCCGATACTTCGGCGGAAGCCCTCGCAAAACTCAAGCCCGTCTTCCACGCGCAGGGCACCGTCACTGCCGGTAATGCTTCGCAAACTTCCGACGGCGCTGCCGCCGCGGTTCTCATGGATTCCGACCGCGCTCGCGAACTCGGGATTCAGCCGCGTGCCCGCCTCGTCGCCTACGCCGCCACGGGCTGCCTGCCGGAGGAGATGGGCGTCGGTCCCATCTATGCCATTCCCAAAGCGCTCAAGATGGCCGGGCTCACCCTGAACGACATCGACCTGATCGAGCTCAACGAAGCGTTTGCCGCGCAAGCTCTCGCCGTCATCCGCACCCTCGGCATCGACCCTGAAAAAGTCAACGTCAACGGCGGCGCCATCGCCCTGGGCCACCCCTTGGGCTGCACTGGCGCAAAGCTCACCGCAACTTTGCTTAACGAAATGGACCGACGCAACGCGCGGTACGGCATGGTCACCATGTGCGTCGGTGGAGGCATGGGCGCAGCCGGCATCTTCGAGCGTTTCAGGTAAACGTTCGCGGAGGCCCTGACACTACGCAGCGGCGCTGCGCCGTCCCGCAATCACCCATCCCGCCGCCAGCAACGCCAGCAGCAGAATCAGGCACTGCGAAATCACGCAGTACAAGCACCACACCATCAACACAAACTTCTCGATGTAAGTGAGGTACAGCGCAAATCCCAGCCCAACGATCGATGCTGCGAGCGCGAGCTTACGCCGGCGAGCCAGTGCCAGCACGCCAAGCAGGGCATACCCCGCAATGCCAACAGCGGCCACCGGCACCGGACCCATCATCGCGAATGGACTGTGATTCACCACCCCGCAATCCCAGTGGGCGTTGATGTCGCAGGGCTGAACATCATTCGAGTAGTGAACGCGCAAGGCCAGGTACGATACCAGAATTCCCACGACGGCCAGCAATGCAATCAGGTAGCGCATGATTGCCCTCATGGTATCCCACGCCGACGGAGCAGGCTTGCCACAGTGCGCCGCCTCAGGCCCTTCCGCTACTTTGAACCCGGGTTTGCGTCCATGACTGTATGGACCGGCTCGATACAATACGGAACATGTCCCCGTTCTTCCGCCTCGTTTCCCATCGTGCGCTTCTGCCGCTGCTGCTTGCGCTGGCCGTTTTGACGGCCTGGTTGCCGGTGCAGCTTTGCGCGCAGGCCACCCATGTGCTTGACGCATCGGCGCTGCATCCGCCGGCCGGTGCTCGCGTCGCGATCGTCGAGTTCAGCGATCTTGAGTGCCCCGCCTGTGCGCACGCCAACCCTTTGCTCATGCAGGCCGTAGCGCAATACAAGATCCCGTGGGTTCGCCATGACATGGTGATTCCCGGACACCCCTGGAGCCCTGTGGCCTCGGTCGACGCGCGGTTCTTCGACAGCAAAGGCAACGGGCTCGGCGACGAGTACCGCAATGCCGTCTTTGCCAACCAGACCTATATCTACAACGTGAATGTGCTGATCCAGTTCACGCAGAAGTTCGCGCAGGACCACCATGTGACGCTGCCGTTCTCCATCGATCCGGAGGGCAAGCTGGAAGCAGCGGTCAAGGCCGATACGGAACTTGGGCGGCGGACCGGAGTGCTGCATACGCCGACCATCTTCATCGTCACGGAACACTCGAAGAGCGCACCCTACATCGAGGTTCAGAATCCCGACACCGATCTCTACAAGACGATCGACCAGGCGCTCGAGGATACGAAGGAGGCGGCTGCTCCGCCGCATCGGGCAGCTCGGCACAAATGACCTGAGCTGGGTTCAAATGACCTGATCTGGGCTTCAGGGAACTGAGTGCCGGAAGGCGGAGATGGCGCGCACGCAGCTCTCCTCTAGGGATGGCGGAGGCGGTCAGCGGCGGGAATCTGTGGAAAAACTAGAGATTCCGATTGGCTCAAATTCAATATAAGTCGCTCATAATAAGCGACTTAAAAGAATTTGCAAAAAAAGCAAAAAAATAAATTTTTTCTTTTTTCGCGTCGCTTTCTAAACGGCGAACTCCCGGATCTCTCCGAGAGCAAAACCAAAGTAGCATTGCCGCGAACTGGAGTATGTGACAGCGGTCACGGATGCTACTCGTTCCATTTTCCCTAGATCCGGCTTCGCCATCCGACGGGAGGGGCCGGTCGGGTGCCTGGCCCCTGCCCGGTGCCTGCCTGGCCCCTGCCTGGCCCGTGCGCGGCCCCTTCCTGACCCCGCCCTGACCCGTGCCTGCCCCGGCGGGGCCCGGGCCGGCCTCTGCCTCGGCGCTTGTCAGTTCCCGGTTCACGGCGGTCTGGCTGGCAGTTCCTGCCGCTTGTCTGGGCTGCCCTTATCTGGGCTGCACTGTCACCGTGACCGGGTGGGCCACCGAATAGGGCGAGCCCGGGGCTTCTTTTACTCCGCTGGAGGTGAAATTGAAGACGAAGACGCGGTTATCGGCGTTGCTGATCGCGTAGATGTGGTTTGCGTTGTCCCAGCGCACCATGTCGATGGGCGCCGTGGTCAGCAGGCCGGTTCGGGCGGTCACCTGGCCTGACGGGTTGAAGTTGAAGAGCTGCAATCCGGAGTCCCCGGCGACGGCGAGGACTTTGCCGGAGGGCGCCATGCTCATCCAGCGGACGTGAGTCACCTTGGTGGCGGGAGTGTTGTTATAGGTGCTGCTGGTTGCGATGTCGCCCGTGGTGGTGTTGATGGCATAGGTGGCGATGTGATCATTTCGGCTGTCGGGGTAGTAGACGTCGAGCGCGAAATGGTTCGTGGTATCGGCGGTGGGGTAAGCAAAGCACTCGGTCCAGTAGCTGTTGGTTGGCGGCGGGGTGGGGAAATTGAACTTCTCGTTGACGTTCTGGAGCGCCCCGTTTGACAGGCGTTTGTAAGCGGTCATGTCGGAAATGGCGAAATTGCAGTCTAAGTCGTAAGCCCAGACGTTATCTGCCGCAATGGTCATTGGCGCCACCAGGTACTCATCGCCCGTTGTGCTTCCCAGGTAGGAGAGTGCGCCGGTTGTGGTGTTCACTGCCCACGCCTGGTAGGCCTCCAGGGTGTTGCACTGGTAGTCCGACACGAACTGGTAAAGGCTGTGGCCGGTGTGATCGAGCGTCATGAAGCCGCCCTGGTTGCAGGTGTCGTTCGAACTGCCTTGGGTCTGGATGTCGGTTGCGCCAAGGGACTTCAAGGCGCCGGTGGACTCGATCTGAAAGCGATAAATGTTGCGGTAATCATCACTAGCCGCGTTATCGGAACCGAAGAGGAATTTCCCGTTCACCGCCATCCAGTTCAGGTTGAAGGACCACGGGGTGCCCGAGATTCGGGTCATCTGCCCGTTCGGGGCAACGCGGAACCCCACGACACGGTTATTCGATCCACTGTAATTGCTGGCGATGTAAACGAACGCTGAGGGGGTAGTCTGGGCGGCTGTTGGGATGGCGGGCGCGAGAAAGCCGGTTGTGCAGGCTGCGCAGACAATACCTAAGAAATAGTTGAGTTTGCGTGACATAGCAACTCCTGAAAGAGGGAGGTGCGTCACCGACCATCGTCTATCGTGCATTGGCTGGGCGCACTGTCCCAGCCGACTGAGAATCGCCGGTTGAGGAGGAATGTTGCTTTGTGCTCTGGTTTTTCGGTTGCTCCTGATTTGCGCTTGTTCCTGAAAGGAACGGAATGCCTGGCTGCCGGGTTGAGGAGCCAGGCACTTCCGATCTACTCCGACCGCAGCGCGACCAGGGGATCGATGCGCGACGCCCGCAGCGCCGGCACATATCCCGCGATCGCCGCCACCGCCAGCAGCGCCACGGCCATTGCGCAGTAGGTCACGGTATCCCATGGCGAGGTGGCAAACAGCAGCGACGCAATCAGGCGCGCCGTCTCAATCGACACGGCCGCGCCTAACACCACTCCGATGACCGCCAGCCGGAGCGTGCTCATCAGCACCCGTCTGCGCACATGCGACGCGCTCGCTCCGAGAGCCATCCGAATGCCGATCTCCTGCGTCTGCCTGGTCACGGAGTACGAGATCACGCCATAAATTCCCAGCGCCGCCAGCATCAGCCCCAGCCCGGCAAACGAGCCCACCAGCAGCATGAAAAACCGCCGCGGCGAATTGGCATGATCCACCAGCATCTGGATCGGCTTGAACTCCGCTGCGGTCTGGTGCGGATTGGCCTCGCGCAGCACCCGCATCACGCTCGCCGCCAGTTGCGCCGGCGGCAGCGTGGTGCGAACCACCATTTGCGACGACGAGGCAAACGACTGTGTGTCGGGATAGTAAATCTGCCAGCCGTTCTCGCCTTCCACGCTTTCGGCGTGCACATCTTCCGCCACGCCGATTACCACCGCGTCCGCTCCGTTCGTCCCCGCGAGCATCTGACCCACCGCATCGTTGTTGGGCCAGTGCGCATACCCCGCCAGAAACTTTGCATAAGCGCGATCGATCACCACCACGCGTTGCGTGTTCGCCCCGTCGCTCCAGTTGAAGTCGCGCCCGCGTACCTTCGTGCCCAGCGCACGCAGATATCCCGGGGACACCACATACACCAGCGGTCCCGATACATGCAGGTTGTCCGGCCGCTTCACGCCCTTGGGAAACGGCAACCCCCACGACCGGTTTCCCGCCAGGGGCAGAAAGTCCGTCATGCCCGCGGCTTCCACTCCCGGCAGCGCGTCGACGCGGTCGATCAGCGGCTGAAAATGCGCGGCGCGTCCCGCCAGAATCGCCTTCGCCGAAGCCTCCGTATTGCCGTTTCCCAGCGCCGGATTGTCGTCGTAGTCCACAGTCACAGCCGCTGCATGTTCCGGCTGAAATCCAAGGTCCACATCCAGGACTTTCAGGAAGCTCCGCAGCAGAAGCCCCGCGCCCACCAGCAGCATGCACGCCAGCGCCACTTCGCTCACCACCAGCACCGAGCGCACCCGTTCATGCTTGCGGCTCTGCCCCGAGCCCGCGCCGGAATCCTTCAGCGCCTCCTGAAGATTGCCCGCGGCGATGCGTACGCCGGGCAGCAGCCCGAAAAGGATCGCCGACACTGCGGCGATCAGCACCGTCCACCCGAGCGCTGCGCCGTCAATGTGCAGCTGGCTCAGCAGCGGCAGTGCAATCGCGCCCTGGTTCCGCAGCCACAAAACCAGAACCTCGGCGAGCACCAGGCCCACCACCGCGCCCGCTCCCGAAAGCACTACGCTCTCCGTCAAAAGCTGCCGCACAATGCGCCCGCGTCCGGCCCCCAGCGCCCCGCGCATGGCAAACTCCTTTGACCGCGACATCGCCCGCGCCAGCAGCAGGTTCGACAGGTTCACGCACGCAATCAGCAGGATCATGCCCACGGCCGCCCACAGCACCGTCAGCGACTGCCGCAGGCGCCCGGTCACATAATCCTTCAACTGCACCGGCACCACGGCGTCCTTGTAGTCCTTGCCGCAGCCGTTGGGATCGCGGTTGTTCCAGCACATGAACCTCTCGGCTTGCTTCGCATCGCCCACCGCCTGCCCCAGCGTCACCCCCGGCTTCATTCGCCCGACCATGGTGATGATGTTGCCCCAATCCCGCGGCGGCCCATACAGGTTCAGCGGAGTCAGCGCGTCCACCTTCGTCCCCGGCGCAAATACCGCGCCAAAGTCGAACGTCTTCGGCAGCACGCCAATCACCGTCGTTTGCTGCCCGTTGATATCGAACGCCTTGCCCACTATGTTCGGATCGGCGTTGAACTGCCGCCGCCACCAGGCATCCGTCAGCACAATCACCGGCGCCGCGCCGTTGCGTGCGTCCTCCGCCCGGAACAGCCGGCCCATCTCCGGCTGCACCCCGAGCACATTGAAGAAGTTCGCGATGACGTCGATACTGGTCGCCGGCAGCGGCGCGCCGTTCGCAATCTGCAGCTTGAGATTTCCCGGGCTTGAAAATGCGAAATATCCCGTCACGTCCTGGAACGACCGCGTGTTTGCGCGGAACTCGTCATACGCATCCGTCGAATAGGTCGCGCACGACAGGCCGCACTTCGCGGGCGGCGGCGCAATCCACACCAGCTCCTGCGCGTGGGGGAAGGGAAGCGGGCGCAGCATCAGCGTATTCACCACGCTGAACACCGCAATGTTGGCGCCGATCCCCAGCGCCAGAATCAGTACCGCCACCGTGGTGAATGCCGGATCGCGCATCAGCTTGCGCGCCGTGTACCGCACATCCTGCAGCAGAATATCCAGATGCATAAGACCTCGCGCCTCCCTGTGCTTCTCCCGCGCCTGTTGCACTCCGCCAAACTGAACCAGGGCCAGCCGACGTGCTTCCCGAGGGGGAAGGCCGCGCTCGACCATTTCGTCGATCGCGAGTTGTAGATTTGCTTCGAACTCCGCCTCGAGATCGGCATCGAGGGCACGTTTCGCGAAGAACGCCCACACCCGCCGGCGCAGGCGCCGCAGCCTGCTCATGCCTGTCCAGGCTCGGTGTCCGCGGCCGGGCCCATGGCAAACATGCGATCCATTAACTCGTTCAGCCGCTGCCAGTAGCGCGCGTCATCCGCCAGCCGCTGCCGGCCTTCCTCCGTAATGGAATAAAACTTGGCCTTGCGATTGTTCCCGGAAACGCCCCAAGCGGAGGCGATCCAGCCGCGCTGCTCAAGACGGACGAGGGCGGCATAGATCGTTCCCTGGTTGAGCAGTACTTCGTTGCCGCTTACCTGCTCAATGCGGCGAGCGATGCCGTAGCCGTGCAGCGACCCCATGGCCGCAAGGGTCTGCAGAACCATCAGGTCCAGGGTCCCCTGCAGCAAGTCCAGTTTTTCCGGGCTCATGTCTCTCCTGTGGCAGTACCACACAAGAATGACACAACACCTGTGGTTGCGCCACAGGAAAATTTACGCGTGTCGATTGGGGCCGGAAAACACGAACAGCCGGGCCAAAGCCCGGCTGCCTCGATGAAAAGCTTTTGGGAGATTACGCCTTGGCGGTGGCCAGGGCCTTGAGGCGCGCGTTCAGGCGGCTCTTGTAGCGGGAAACGGTGTTCTTGTGAAACACGCCCTTCTGCACGCTCTTGTCCAGGGCGGAGACGGTGGCGCGATACTGCTCGCCGGCTGCCTTGGCGTCGCCCGCCGTCAGCGCTTCGCGCATGGCGCGCAGGGTGGTGCGCACGCGGCTGCGATTGGCACGGTTGACGTCAGTGCGGGTCACGGTCTGACGGGCGCGCTTGAGCGACGATACGTGATTAGCCATTCTTTGTTCCTTGATTCAGAAAGAGATGATGCGGTTGAGAATGCAGGGCAGGAGACGAGCCCGGCCGCATCCCTCGCAATTTCTTAGTCTACGGGAAAGGCGCGCGGGGGTCAATGCGCGGCGTGTTCGACCGTCACGTTGGAAAACGTCGCGGTCGCGAGGCCATTGGCATCGTGCGCGCACACGCCGAGGCCCACATAGACATCGCCCGTCATGGGGACGGTGTAGGTGGCAAAGGCGTCCATCGAGCCGTCGGGCTTTTGGGCATAGGCCGTGAACACGTTGCCTTTGCGCGTGAGCCTGAGGCGCGTCGATTTGTGCTCTGGAGCTGTCTTGTCCTCGGTCTGGTTGGCGGTGGTGGCGCGGTACTGCAGCGTGATGTGGCCGTCGGCGTGGATGGCGACGTCGGCGTAGGGCGACGCCGGATCGAGCGACTGCCGCACGATGAGCACCGCCTTGGCAAGCTGCTGTGCCGGCTGCGGCGTAAAGGCGATGTCGGCGGTGATGGTGACGTCGCCCCGCAGCTTGACCCAGTCGAAGTGGAAATCGTCGGCCGCGAACCACATGTCGGCTCCGCCGCCCGTCACTTTGTAGGTCTTTGCCGCTGGATCGTAGATGGACGAGCCGGGCTTGGTCGTGCCGATGTCTGCCGAATTGGTGAAAAGTCCCTGCTGACCCTGCTGCGCAGAAACGCCGGCAGCGGCGAGGCCGAAAACGGCGATACTGAGCATCGCGGCATTGCGGAAGCGGTTCATAGTGGACTCAATATACAGGGAACGCAAGAGTCGAAGCACAGAGAACGCATCAACGACATAGCCTGAGGGGTCGCGCAGAACTCCAACGGTGCCGCAGAACCGGCGTCAGCGCCGCGCCAGCGGCAATCAGCCCCACCACAGGTGGTTGTATTTCTCATGGAAACGCCGTATTCTATGGATGCAGACGAGTTTGTCCGCCGGATCGCCGTGAACCTGCCGGCTGGCGGAGAGATGAGTGGGCTTACAGCCCACTTTTTATTTGGCGCAAACCCCCCCGAAAAACCCGCGGCGGAATAAGCGGTTTCGGGAACCGGAAACACGGGTACGACCGCCGCAACTCGCGGCACATGAGGCAGATGGCAGCAGCACTGGATGCAATCCGAAACGCCGCGCAGCGGGTGGCCGCTTCGCACGGCCTCGACGTCGTGGACGTCGAATTTGCAGGCTCGGCGAAGGATCGCATCCTGCGCGTCTACCTCGAAAAGAACGCTGAAGGCCGCGAACGCCTCAAAGCCGCAATCGCTGCCGCCGGCGCTCAAGGCAAGGAAGAACTGCCGGAGGCCCTGCGGGAAGGAACACTGAGTCCCGAGCAGCTTTCCGGCGTAACGCATGAGGACTGCGTCGAATTCAGCCGCGACTTCGGCGTGCTGCTCGACGTCGAAGACCTGGTCCCAGGCCGCGAGTACACCCTGGAAGCTAGTTCCCCGGGGCTCGATCGCAAGCTGACCAGGGCAGAAGAATTTCAGCGGTTTGCGGGTTCGCTGGTGAAGGTGCAAACGTTCGAGCCGGTCCGCAACAACCGCCACTGGCAGGGCAGGCTGATGGCATTTCACCCGCACCTGGACGAAACCGGCGCACCCGGCATCACCATTGATCTGGGCGCAGTCAAACAAAACAGCAAGAGCCGGAAGACCGGCGTGAGCACGGTGGACCTTGCGCTTGGCAACATTGAAAAAGCGCAACTGATCCCGGAAATCTAAACGCAGGGAACAGGGAGCAGGGAACAGAACGACCTGCCGGCTGCGAAAGACGTAATCCGCAAGATGGAAGAACCGGCGCGATGTACACGCCGTAGCCCAGAGTGAAGAGAGTAAGAGACGTATGGCGAGCGCCTTGTACCAGAGCATCGAGCTTCTCAGCCGGGAAAAGGGCATTCAGCCCGAGATCGTCGTTGGAGCGGTCGAGGAGGCCATTGCCCTGGCTACGCGCAAGTACTACAAGACGCAGGAAAACATGCGCGGAGAGCTCAACAAGGAGACCGGCGAAATCACGGCCTACATTTACAAGACCGTGGTAGCCGGCGAAGACGAGGTCGAGGATCCCGTCAACCAGATTACTCTCGAAGAAGCCAACGAGCTGGCTCCCGGCGTCGAGGTGGGCAGTGAGATCCGCATGTACAGGGACACCACCCCACTCGGCCGCATTGCCGCACAACTGGCCAAGCAGGTCATCTTCCAGAAGGTCCGCGAAGCCGAGCGCGACACCGTCTTTCAGGAATACGCCCATCGCGAGAAGGAAGTCCTCAACGCCACGGTCAAGCGGATCGAAGGCCAGGACGTGATTTTCGACCTTGGGAAGGCGGAAGCACGCTGTCCCAAGCGCGAGCAGTCGCGTCTGGAATCCTTCTCCGTTGGCGAGCGCGTGCGCGTCGTGCTTCTTAAGGTTGACCGCGCCGCAAAGGGACCGCAGGTCATCGTCAGCCGCGCGGCGCCCGAGCTGGTGCAAAACCTGTTCCAGTCGGAAGTCCCGGAAATCTACGACAACACCGTAGTAATCCGCGCCATTGCACGCGAGGCAGGCGAGCGCACCAAGATCGCCGTCGTGAGCCGCGACAAGGATGTCGACCCGGTCGGCGCCTGCGTGGGCATGAAGGGCATGCGCGTGCAATCCATCATCCGCGAGCTGCGCGGCGAAAAGATTGACATTATCGAGTATTCCGAAGAAATCACCACGTTTGCTGAGAAGGCGCTGCAGCCGGCCAAGGTCAGCCGCGTCTCGATTACCGACCTCGGCGAAAAGCAGCTTGAAGTGATCGTGGACGATACGCAGCTTTCGCTGGCTATCGGCAAAAAGGGCCAGAACGTGCGCCTCGCGGCCAAGCTGCTGGGCTGGAAGATCGACATCAAGAGCGAGGAAGAGAAGCGCCAGGAAGTCGAGCAGCAGATGCAGGCGATGTCGGGCGGCCCGTCCACTCCCATCGAGCAGGTCACCGAGCTGGGCGAAGGCATTATCCAGAAACTCGTCACCGCAGGCATCACCACGGTCGAATCGCTGGCGGACATGACTCCCGAGCAGCTCGAAGAGATTCCGGGCATTGGCGAGAAGACACTGGAGCGCATCAGCGTTGCAGTGCGCCATTACTTCGGACACTTTGAAGAGGGCGAGGCCGGTGCACCCGAGACCGAGGCATCCGCGGAAGGCGCGGTCGCTGCCGAAGATGAAACGGCCGAAGCGTCTGAGGAATCCGTCGGCGAAGCAAGTGATCTTGCCGAAGAGTCCGCCGGGGAGTCCTCGGAAGCCGAAAACGCCGCTGCGCCGGGCGAAGAACAGAATCAAGCCGAGGCCGGCGAACCGGTCGCCGCTGGCGAAACGGCCGCGGAAGAGAACGAGTCAGGCAACAAAGATGAAGTGGCCGGGTAACGCGGTGCGCCGAATGCGCCACCGGTTTCCTGGACAATCAGGCAATAATGGAATTATCCCTGGCGGAAATTCCACGAGCAGCAGCCAATGCCATGAGGTAGCTATGAGCGCTTAGGGCTTTGGGTAGCAGGTTTTGAAAAGAGGCGGATGAGCAAGGTTCGGATCAACGATCTCGCGCGCGAGATGGAAGTCAAGAGCAAGCAGGTTCTTGACGTGCTGGTGGAACTCGGCCTGGGTGAGGGGAAGACTCACTCCAGCTCGATCGAAGACCACGAGGCGGAGAAGGTGCGTGCGCATTTTGGCCGCGGCGGCACCCGTGCATCGGGTCGCGCCGGCAGCGCTTCACGCTCCCCGGAGGGCATTCAGCCCAAAATTGACCTGTCGCACGTAAACAAGCCCGGCGACGTGGTCAAGGCAATCCTTGAGAAAAAGAAGGCAGAGGAAGAGGCAGCCCGGCGCAGTCATGCCCCGGCGCGCCCCGCCGCACCGGTTGCTGCCAAGCCCGAGGCCCCGGCTGTGGCAGCCAAGCCCGTGGTGACGGTGGCAGCTCCTCCCGCAGCCCCGGCCGCTCCGCGCAAAATTGTGCCGCAGGTGCGCCAGGCGCCGAATATCGTCTCGACCCCGGCGATCGCCTCCAAGCCACCCGCAGGTACTGTCGTCGCCAAGCCGCCTGCCGGAGCCGCTCCGTCGCCTCGACCGGCGGTCGCTTCCGCCACGCCCGCGGGAACCGTCGTGGTGAAGCCGCCGGCCACTCCGCGCCCCACTGAAGCCGCTCCCGCGCCGCCAGCCAAGCCTCCCGTTGTCGTGGTGGCTCCGCCGCCGGCCGCGCAGGCCCCCGCAGCACCCGCGCCGGTGCAGCAGGCGGCTGTGCCGGCTCAAGTCCCCACGTCCGCATCTGCTCCCGCTGCTCCGACGCCTGCCGCGTCTGAAGTGACTGCCGCGGCGCCCGCTCCCGTTGCGGAGCCCACGCAGCTCGCTTCCGCACCTGAAAGCTCTGTCGCGGAGCCCGCCGCGGAAGCTGCTTCACCGGCTCCTGTGGAATTGGAACCTGCTGCTCCTGAAGAACCGGCCGCCGCAGCCAGCCCGGCTCCCCCTGTGCGCCGTGTCGTCATGCCGCAGACCGGCCCTCGGCCCGTTTATAAGGCTCCTCCCGCACCGGCGAATCAGCCGATGGCGGCCGCGACGGGAAACCTGCAGCGCAATCGCCCCATCTTCGACCGGCGCGCCGGCGCTCCCACAGGTCAGCCCGGCGGCTATGCGCAACGCCCACAGGGTCAAAGCGCTCCCGGACAGTTCCCCGGCGGCCCGCGGCCCAAGCATCCCACCCGCACCACCCCCGGCGGATTCACGCCCGGCGGCCCGGGCGGCCCCGGTGCTCGCCCCGGCTTCGGCCAGCGGCCTGGCGGCGGCTTCGGTGCGCGTCCCGGCGGCGGCTTCGGCCAGCGTCCCGGTTTTGGGGGCGGACCCGGCGCAGGTGCCCCGCCCACCGGCGAAGCTCCGCGCCCGTCGCGCGGTCCCTCGGCTCCAAGAGGCCGCGGTCGGCAGCAGTACCCCAAGACCAAGGAAGGCCCGATGAAGGGCTTTGTCCCGCCGCCACGTTTTGGCGGGGCAGCCAACTTCTCTTCCGAGCCCCTGCCCATCACCCGCGAAATCACGGTGACGGAAGGCATCAGCGTCAAGGACCT
>Ga0134128_10005540_pt1 | contig 15305 bp, 13 predicted proteins | sample KB31754_FD_96462 | JGI IMG/M metagenome (GOLD analysis project Ga0134128, IMG submission 96462) | Terrestrial soil microbial communities with excess Nitrogen fertilizer from Kellogg Biological Station, Michigan, USA - KB3-175-4 | ecosystem: Environmental > Terrestrial > Soil > Unclassified ... | reverse complement strand
GTCGTCCGTCGCCTCGCCCGCCGCCTCGTAACCGAAGGCGATCATCTCGCCCGTCTCCGGGTCGAACTTCGGATGCGCCGTGAACGTGCGGCTCGTGAGCTTGCCGCGGAAATCATGATAGTCGTCGAGCGTGTCGAGAGTTGCGGGATCGAGCAAAACCGGAGGACTGTCTTCCTTCAGCGCGAGGAGCTTGCCGGCATGAAACACGACGTGTGTGTTCGCGGTCCCGCGTGAGAGCCCCTTGACCGAAGGATCGTCCGTGTACGGATTGCGATACATCCCGAACAGCGACCGCCGCGCCTCCTCCTGCGCCTTGAAGCGCTGTGTGCGCACATAGCGGCTCCTGAAGTCCACGTGGCCATTCGCGATGCGGAACATCGAGACGTGCCCCTCGCCATCGAATGGGATGTTATCGGGGCAGCGCGGCGGATACTGGTAGTCCGGCCCGACCCGATAGAACGCGCCGTTGAGCGCGGCGGGAATCTCGCCCTCGATCTCGCAATCGCGCAAATCCACCTCGGCGCGAAACGGTCCGCCGAAGCGCTTGAACATCGGATTGTCGGAGAATCGTACGGGCGTTGACTTGTGCAGTGCGTCTGCCTGTGGAGGCGAGTAGGGCTTGATGATGACATTCATAAGAACAGCTTCGCTCGAGATGTGAGGAGATCGTGAGTCGGTCGGGAGTTATTCTACGCGCGGACGGCGGGCCACTCGGCATTGGGCCCGGGCGCTTCGAGGCGCAGTGGGAACAGGGTTTGCTGGGCGTCTGGTGTCGCGGCCAACACTCGCGACGCACGATTCATGGACTCGCAGCCCTCGAAAGAGAAGCGTATTCCGGATGAGCTCGCGAGATATCTCAATGAGCTCAGGATGCGCGTTCACCGCTACCGCCGTTACGGGCTGCTGCCCGAAGGACGCGGCACGCTGCGCCTGCGGGCCCGCCGGGGCTCCGGACTGACGTGTCTGGTCTGCGGAGAGCCCGTGCTCGCGAGTGAGCCCGAGATCATCATCGAGTGCGAGCCGGACCCCGAGCTGCTGCCCGAGTCGCCGACTTACCGTTTGCATCATCTCTGCCACGTCATCTGGCTCACTGAGAGCCACCCCAAGCGCCGCCGCTAGTGTCAGGCGCTGGGCCGGGCGCGGCGGGCACATCACTCGGATCCTTCAGCTCCCACGGCAACCCAGGCGAGATCGGCGTTCGAGACGGAGCCGACCTCGAAGCGGCGCGCGCTCGCGCTCATGCGCGTGAGCGCCTGGGCGAGCGGCATCGGCGGCGGCGCGGCGGCGGCGCCGCGCTTCGCCTTGTGAAAGCGTACGGGATTGATGCGGGCGACGACGTAGTTGCGCAGGTACGGTGATTTGAAGCCACGTGCCGTGAGCGCCCCAACGATCCGTTTGACCTCGCGGTCGATCTCCTCGAGCCGCGCCGCGTGTCCCTCCCGGGACATGAGGCTCTTGGTGAGCGGCTGATCGCTGAAACGATCCACTTTCTTCAGCAAGGGCGCATACGCGCCGCCTCCGAAGCGGCCGTTCCGCTCGTACGCAATGCCGAGCGTCAGCAGCTCGGGTGCTTCGAGCTCTGCGGCATGTTCGCTCTCGCGCGCCCCGCGATCGCGCCTGGCGATCGCGCGCGCCATCCGGATCGATTCGAGACTGCGGTCTTTGAGGTTGTGCGCCTTCTCGGTATTGAGCGCGAGAATGCGGAACGCGAGCGCCTCGTCGGCCGAGATGAGCGCCGTGATGCGTTCTAGCCCGAGAAACTTCGAGGCGGCGAGCCGGTGCCTGCCGTTCGGCGTCCACCAGCGCTCGTCCTCGCCGCGAACGACGATCAGCGGATCGAGAAAGACGCCGGTCTCCTCGATCTTGTCGGCGAGGCGGCGCGCATGGGTCGGGGAGAGATCCCGCTGAAACGGAGTCGGCGCGACGGCGGCGAGCGGCAGTGAGGCGAGCAGCAGCGGGCGCCCGTCGAGCGGATCGCGATACGAACCGAGGACGATTCCACCGTCGGCGGCGACAAGCGCCGCGGTCTCGGCGATCGCCGGATCGGCCGGATCGAGCGGTACGTCCGCCGCGGCAGGACCGCGTGATCCGCCGCGCGGCGCGAGCTTGCCGCGACGCGTGCTCGCGCGAACGGAGCGCTTGGCGCTGCTGCCTCGTACGCGCGGATTCGATTTGCGCTTCAACGCGGCAGCCCCATCCATTGCTCGAGGGGCTCGACGCGGTTGCGGCTCACGGAGAGCCGCGCCCCGTTCTTCAGCTGCACGGCGTAGTCGCCGCCAGGCTCCCGCAGCAGGGTGTCGATGCGATCGAGCCGCACGATGACGCTCCGGTGGATCCGGAAGAACCGCGCGGGATCGAGCCGCTCCTCGAGGGTCTGCATCCGCTCACGGATGATGTAGGTCTTCTCGCCGACGTGAATTTCGGCGTAAGGACCGCTCGCGGTGATGTACTCGATCGTCTCGACCGGCACCACTCGCACCTGTCCGCGCATCTCGACGGCGATGCGCTCGAGATACGGCGACCCGCCGCGATGGCCGCCGGCTGGGGCACGCGGCACTCCGGTCGCCCCCGCGCTCGGTGCGCCTGCGGCCCCGGCCGGTTCGGCGGGCGTGCCGGACGCGCCGGCTGCCCCGGGTCCGCCCGCCGCGCCGGCCGCCGGCCAGGTGGCGGCTGCCGCCGCGGCGCGCGCCTCGCTTTGCAATAGCGCGCGGAGCTGTTCGGTGAGCCGGCCGACCTCCTTCAGCTCGATCATGTGGCGCGCGCGGCGGAAAGCCTGCTCGAAGCGCTCGTCGTCGAACGGCTTCACCAGATAATCGACTGCGGCGACATTGAAAGCCTGCAGTGCGAAGCGGTCGTAGGCCGTCACGAATATCGTCGGCGGCATGCGCTCGGCGCCCACGTCGCGCACCACATCGAATCCCGTGCGGCCGGGCATCTGCACATCGAGGAACACCAGATCGGGCTTGAGCTTCAAGATCGCCTCGACGGCCGCATCTCCGTCCTCGGCCGTGCCGGCGATCTCGATATGGCTTTCTTTGCGGAGCAGGTCCTCGAGGCGCTGTCTCGCGAGCGCCTCGTCGTCCGCGACGAGCACGCGAAGCGGGTGAGGGGCCGCCATGTCGCGGCAGGCTCCCTAAGCTTCGGCTGCGACCGCCGCTGTCCTTAGGTCGGCCGGAGTGTGGTACGGCAGCGAGACTTCAGCGACGAAGCCGCCGCCCTCGAATTCCCTGAGTGCGAGGCTCTGCTCGGCGCCGTAGAGCTGTGCGAGGCGCGCCCGCGTGTTGCGCAAGCCGACTCCCTCGCTCGCGGGCAGGCGGCCGTTGGCGAGGCCGGGCCCGTTGTCCTGCACGCTGAGCACCACGCGCTCTCCTTCGCGCCGGGCGCGTATCTCGATGCGCCCCGCACCGACCATCTTGCTCACTCCGTGCTTGACGGCGTTCTCGACGAGCGGCTGGAGGATGAGATTCGGGACGAGGGCTGCGCTCGCCTCCGGATCGGCGTGCATGCGCACGTGCAGCCGGCCCTGGAAGCGGATCTGCATTACCTCGAGGTAGCGGTCGATGAACGTGAGCTCGCGATTGAGCGGCACTTCGGGCTCGTCGGCCTCATCGAGGGAGGTGCGCAGCAACTCCGAGAGCCGCGCGATCATGCGGCGCACGCCGCGCGGATCGCGCTCGACCAGCGCCGAGATGGCATTCAGTGTGTTGAACAGGAAGTGGGGATTGAGCTGCGTGCGCAGTGCCGTGAGGCGTGCGTCGGCGAGTTGTGCCTGCAGCTGCGCTGCCTGCGCCTTGAGGTTCACCGCTTCCTCGCGCCTCACGCGGTAGTTGAGGAAGTAATTGCGCGCGTAGCCGGCGAAGAGCACCAGGACGTACACGAAGAAATCGTTCATGAACCACAGCGAGCGCAGCCGCATCACCGCCGCGATCTGCGGAGTGAGCGTCGTCGGCCAGTGATAGAGCTTGTAGCGCAGCAAGTTGGTCAGCACGTCCATGAAGATGCCGACGGCGAGGCCGAGCACCAGGATCATGGCGCGCGAGCGCCACCCCGAACGCTCGATCGGATAGAGGCTCGCCAGACGGAAAATCGGCGGTGTCAGCAGCGCCCACAGATAGGCGATCGCGAAGTCGAGGACGAGCGGCGCGACGAGGACGCGGGGCTTCAGCAGGATCAGCGAGTTCGCCGAGGAGAGTACGGCGATCAGGGTCCAGAACCCGAAGATGAGCGCGATTTCCGTGCGCGTGAACGGCGCGCGCTCCGGACAGGCCTCGGCGGCACTGGCAGGCGAGCCGAGCCCGACGCTGGAGCGCAGGAAGACATCTACACCGGTCGCGGCCATAGCTCCCTGGGCGTTCAGCGCTGACGGGGGGACCCGGACACGCAGCTAGCATAGGCGCGCGCAGGCGCCGGGTGCAAAGGGGCGTTGCGAGGCGCATACGGGGAAGCACGAGTTGCGGGAATCGAGTGTCGAGCGGCCGGCCGGTTGCGGCCCGGTCAATCGTCCGTGGGCACTGCGGAGGGAGGTTCCCGGGTGGGATCATACGTGCGCTTCACCGTGAGGCTCGGGACGCGACCGTCCTTTCCGAGCTCGATCGTCTCGATGAGCTGCTTACCGTCCGGCGAGAGCGCGAACGTCTCGGTAGCCCGCGGTCCAACTTGCGGTTTGAGGCTGATCCAGTAGGCACGCCCCTTCCACCCGGAGCGCTGGTCCGCCACCCCGCCCGGAACCGAGACGACGCTGCGCTCGCCGGGAACGTACGTGTGCGAGCTTTCGGCGTTCGAGATCACGATTTCCCCGGGACGCTGCTCGATCCGCAGCCAGTCGCCGTTTGCGAGCAGGCTCCTCTGCAGCGAGAGATCGGGGGCGAATACCATGGGTGGCGGGGCAAGGAGGGCGGCGTCGCTCCCATAGTCGCTCATCCCGACGCGGGCGCGGGGGCCTCCGCGAGCCTTGCGCGCATCTTTCATGAGCTCATCGAGTGCTTTGCGGCTGTCCGTGCTGTGCTGCGGGTCGAGCTTCCACGTACCTGCAATGTCGGTCCCCGCTGGAGGCTCGGTGGCTACGCGGCTCATATCCGCGCAGGCCGAAAGAGCGCCGGCGAAGCACAGCGCCGCTGCGCACGCCCAAAGCCTCTCCGGCAGATCAACGCTCGGACGGGCTCTGCGCGGCTCCAAGCGGCTGCTTGGGGAATTTGGTGAAAATGCTGGCAACCGTCTCGTCGATGGAAGCCTTGGGATGCTCGAGCGCTGCCCGGTTGACCCGGCTGACCGCTGAGGCGCTCCAGATTGCATCCTTGTTCTGCGCTTCGATGACATCGATTGTCAGTGTACCCTCTGTGTAGGCCTGGATGTCGTTCCAGCCCCCCACGCCCCACGGGCCTGGCCCGCCCCACCAGCCGGGACCCCAGCCCCAGCCCCAGCCGTAGCCCCATCCGTACCCGAAGCCGGAGCCCCAGCCCGGTCCCCAATACGGGCCGAGCTCTCCCCGCAGGCGATCGCGCGTCGAGGTATGAAAATCGATGAGCAGCTGCGGGTGATCGCTCTTGGTGAAGCCACGGGCCGCCATCTGGCTGTCGACGGCTGCCTCGAGATCGCGGGTCGTGATGCTGCGGTAGTTGCCGCGGTCCGTTCCGGGATGCTCGACATAGTTATAAGTGGTGTAGCGGCCCAGGTCGAGCTCGGGTGCGGACTGGGTGCGGATCTCCGGCGCCGCGACACAGGCCGCCAGAAGCGCCAGCATCGCGGCGGCGGTTATCGCGTTCCTAAGCGGGATCATGTGCGCTCCGCATGGCATGAGCTCTCAACGTTTGGATCGCGAAAAGGTTGACGGGTTCACCCACAGCCGCTCGATCCCATCGAAGAGCGCCTGGACCGCAAGGGCGAGCAGCGCCGCGGGAACGGCGCCCTCCAGAATGAGGCGCACGTCGTTCAGCCGGATCCCCGTCAGAATGGGCTGGCCGTAACCGCCTGCGCCGATCAGCGCACCGAGGGTCGCGGTCCCGATGTTGATCACCGCGGCTGTCTTGATGCCGGCGAGTATGGAGCGTGCGGCGAGCGGCAGCTCGATGAGCCGCAGCTGCGCCGAGTCGCTGAGACCGAGCGCGGCGGCGGACTCGATGAGGGGTCGCGGAATGCCGCCGAGCCCCGCGCACGTGCCGCGAATGATCGGCAGCAGGCTGTAGAGGAACAGTGCAAGCGCCGCCGGGGCAAACCCGATCCCGAGCAGCGGAATCATGAATACGAGCAGCGCGAGCGAGGGGATCGTCTGTACGACGCCGGCAGCGCCGAGCACGAGTCGGGCGAGCGCCGGCCGGCGCGCTGCGACGATCCCGAGCGGCAGGCCGATGAGGATTGCCGCCGCGAGCGACGCGCAGGTGAGCGCGAGCTGCTGCAGCGTGTACTCACCGAGCTCTCGCGGCCACGTGCGGGCTCGCGGTTGAACCGCGCCGCCGAAGAGCCCCGCGACGAACTGTGCGGCGACCTGCGACTCGGGGCGATGTCCGATCAATACGCTCGCATTGAGGCGAGCCATCGTCTGCGTATCGATTCGCCCCGAGAGAGGGGCGAGGGCCCGCCGGACGTCGGCGGGCAGCCCGGTGCGTGCGAGCAGGATCGCCGAATAGTCCGGGAAGAAGCCCCTGTCGTCCTCGAGCACCCGCAGTCGGTCACGCACGATCTCCGGATCGGTCGAGTACAGGTCCGTCACGTCGATGTCGCCGTGCTCGAGCGCGCGATAGGCGAGCTCGTGGTCGAGACCGCGCACGCTCTCCCCGCGAAGTCCGTAGGCGCGCTCGAGCCCGGACCAGCCATCCGCGCGGCTCAGGAATTCGTTCGAGAACCCGAAGCGCAGTCCCGCGGTGTGGGCAAGATCGCTGATCCGCCGCACACCGAGCCGCTGGGCCCTCTCGGGGAGCATCCCGAGCACGTACCGGTCCTCGAAGCCGAGCCGGGCGACGATCGCGAGCCCGTCTCGGCGCAGTTGCGCGGCGCGTGCCGCGCCCGTCCGCTCTGCATGACCGCCGGTGAGCGTGGTGGGGTCGGCCGGCGCCGTATGCCTGCTGTCGTTCCGCGGCTGCTCGCGTCCGAGCAGCTCCTGATCGAGCGTTCCCGTGTACTCCGGGTACACATCGATCTCCTGCGCTCGCAACGCATCGAACAGCACCCGGCTGCCGCCGAGTGCGCGCCGATGCACCGCGCGGATTCCTTCTCTCTGTAGAGTTTGTGTGACGATCTCGCCGAGGATGACGGACTCGGTGAAAGCCTTGGACCCGACGACGATCGGCTGGTCGGATGGATGCGCTTGAGTCGCACCGATCGTGCCGATGGCGGCAACGATCGCGGCGGTCAACCAGGTGCGGCTACGCACCTCAGCGTTCCATGCGCGTATGCGCCGCATTCTGCTCCTCGAGCAGCTCGCGCGCGCCGCGCTGGCTCGCGACGAATTCTCTGACGAACGCGCTTCGAGGCCGATCGAGCAGTTCCGCGAGCGAGCCCTGCTGCTCGATGCGACCCGCGCGGAGCAGGACGAGCGCATCACCGAGCACGCCCGCCTCTGCGATGTCGTGCGTGACGAGCACGACGGTGCGGTTGAGGCTCGCGAAGAGCTCCTTCAAATCGTGCTGCAGCTCGTGGCGAATCATCGGATCGAGGGCACCGAGCGGCTCATCGAGCAGCAGCAGCTCCGGATCGAGCATCAGCGCGCGCATGAGACTCACCCGCTGCCGCTGTCCGCCCGAGAGCTCATCGGGGGGGCGCGGGCTCACAGTCGCAGGGAGTTTGACGAGCTCGAGGAGCTCACGGTAGCGATCGTCGATGCGTCCGCGCTCCCATCCGAGATGACGCGCCATCAGCGTGACGTTGCCGCGCACGTCGAGGTGCGGGAAGAGGCCGCCCTCCTGGATCACATAGCCGATGCGCCGGCGCAGTCCCTCGAGGGTCGCTCCGCCCACCGTCCGGCCATCCACCTGTACCCGCCCGGCATCGGCCTGCACGAGCCCGACCGCAAGGCGCAGCAGCGTCGATTTGCCGCAGCCGCTCGGGCCTAGAAGGGCGGTCGTGCGGCCGCTTGCACACTCGAGCGTGATGCCATCGAGCGCGAGCAGGGGGCCGAAGCGCTTGGTGACGGCCTCATAGCGGAGCATGCCGGCGAGTATAGAGCCGGCGCGCGAGCCGTCGGGGCCGACGGCCTACTTCAGTGAGACGACGAGCTTGGCGCTGTGGCTGCGCCAGTTGATGGGTATCACGAACGAGCGCGCCCCGGGGAGCACCGGTGGCTCGCTGCGCTCTCCGGTGAGCACGCTCGGCACGGAGATCACGAACTCGTTCCCGAAATCCCGGCGCGCATTGCCCGAGATGGTGTTCGCCACCTCACCGACGAGATCGCGCATGTTCTCGTGGCTGAAGTCGTTCTCCTGCATTTTCATCAGCAGAACGGTCAGCATCGCCTTGGGCGCGGTGAAGTACACGACGCCCTCGCGGCGACCGGAGATGCTGATGATCCCCGTGTACTCATGCATCCCGGGGTTGCGATCGGTGACCAGGTAGGGCGAGCCGACCGTGGCGGGCTGCTGCGCCGCCACTTCGAAATAATTCGTCGTTCCTTCGACGAAGGTCTTCAGCTCCTGCTCCTGCAGCATCTCAAGCGCCCCGGATGAGCTCCGCGATCGCCTCGTTGAGCTGGCGATCGGTGAAGGGTTTGTTTAGGAAGCCGTTCGCTCCCTTCTCCATCGCATCGACTGCCGTCGCCTTGTCCGCGAGCGCCGAGATGACCAGGATGCGCACGGCGGGCTTCAGACGCACGATCTGCTCTATGCACTCGATGCCGTCCATCTGCGGCATCGTGAGATCCATCGTGACCAGATCGGGGTCGGTCCGCCGGAACAGCTCGATCGCCTCGACGCCGTTGGATGCGGCGCCGACCACCTCGAGCTCGTCGAACTGCTGCGAGCGCTCGATGCGGCGCCTCATGATGTTCGAATCATCCACGATGAGCAAGCGGAAAGACCGCCGCGCGTGGACTGCCCCACTTCCGTTCACCGCGCCCATGTGTGTTTGTTTGCGCTCGCCGCCGACCCGGCGTCGTCACGCGACGGCGGTATTCGCCCTCTGCGGGGAGAGGGGCAGGGAGATCTTGAAGCGCGTGAACTTGCCCGGGCTCGTGCTGACGCCGATCTTGCCTCCGAGCGCGTAGATGTTGCGCGCCACGACATCCATCCCGACGCCGCGGCCGGCATCCATCGAGACCTGGTCGCGCGTCGAGAAGCCGGGCCGGAAGATTATCGCCATCGCGGTGCGATTGTCCATGCCGTCCGCCTCCTGCTGAGTGACGAGCTGGCGGCGAACCGCAGCGGCTTTCAGCTGCTCGGGGGAGATGCCCGCGCCGTCATCCTCGAACGTGAGCTCGAATCCGTCGGCCTTGCGGTTGAACTCGACGCGTACGAGTCCGGTGTCGTCCTTGGTGTGAGCGCGGCGCACGTCCGCCGTCTCGATGCCGTGGACCGCCGCGTTGCGCAGCATCTGAATGAGCACGTCCTTCAGCGTTCCCCGGTAGGCGGCGGGCACGTCGGCCAGACCGCTCAGGTCGAGGCGAAGCTTCTTCTGATGGTCGCCCGCGAGCCGCGCCGCCAGATGTTGCAGGGTTTGAGCGAGCTCATCCGGGCGCCGCGGTGCCGGCCCGCCGTGCTCGGCGTGGCTCGCGGAACCCTGTGCGGCCGGGGCGGGCTCCCGCATGGAGCTGAAGCGTGCGGAGAGCTCGCGAACCGTCTTCAGGTGCGCCATGAGCTCGTCGAGCTTCACCACCAGGGGCAGGAATTCGTTGCCCGACAAGGCCGGGGCCTTCTTCAGGTCGGAGACCGAGTCCTCGAGCGCGTGCACGCGCTGCGCGACGGTCATGAGGTTGATGGCGGACGCCTCGCCTTTGATCGAGTGCAGCTCGCGGAACATCCCGTCGAGCTTCTTGCGGAAGTCGGCGTCCGTGCGCGCCGGCTCCTTCAGAATGGCGTTGATGAGGGTGAGGCCGGTCTCGGTCGCATCCAGGAACCCGCCGAGCTGCACCGGGTCGAGGTGCATGACGCCCATCATCATGTCCACCTGCGCGTTCGCGTTCTCCTGCGACTCCGCGAGCTCGCGCGCGAGCAGCACGCTCGAGGTGATGTCGCTCACGCTGACGAGCACGTGCTTGACGCCGCCTTTCGGGCCGAGCACGCGGTGGAAGTCGAACTGCAGGTAGCGAGTGTCCCGTCCGCTGCTTCCGTTTTCGACGTGGATTTCGAGCTGACCGAGCGGATTGATGCTCTTCATCAGGTTCTCGTGCGCCCGCTCGCCCCAGAGCAGTTTGATGTACTTCGTCGCGGTCGCGAGGGTCTGTGCCGACACGAGCCCCTCGAGCAGCTCCTCGAACGGCAGCCCCGCGAAGTCCTTGCGGCCGAAGAGTCTCGTGAGCGCGTGGGACCACACGGCGCCGATCCGATAGTCCGCATCGAGCAGGAAGAACCCCTCGCGCACCGTGCGGAGGATGTCGCGCGTCTGCTCCTCGGATTCGCGTGCGGCGCGCGCGAGCTTCGCTCCCGTCACCTGCAGATAGGCGGCCGCACCGGCGAGAATGAGTGCGATGAGCACACCTCCCGAGAGGAGCAGGCGCAGCTGCCCCGCCTCGTCGGTCGCCTCCGCCTGCAAGCGCGACGAGAGCGACACCAGGGCTCGCGTGAGCCGCGGAGAGGTCTCGCGCGCAAACAGCTGCGCGCGCTTGACGTTCGCGTAGTGCTCGCGCCCGCCGGCCGTGAACGTGCTGCCCTGATCGGTATCGATGTAGGGTTGGCCGGAGAACGAGGTGACCGGGTCGAGCACCGGCCCGTATTCGCCCCAGAGCCTCACCGCCTGCGCGAGCTCGCTCGAGCGGCCGATGCGCGAGGCTTCGAGTCTCTGCAGGTCGTGCTGGAAGGACCCGGTCGTGGCACGCAGGTCCGCGAGCGCCTGCCCGGAGTAGGCGCGCTCCTCGAGCCGGTCGCGCAGCTGTGTGATCTGCTGATTGAGGATCGCGGGATAGGACTGCAACCCGCTCGCGGTCTGCAGGCCGGCCACATCCACCGTCACGCGCGTGGCGAGCCGCGAGCCGATGAGGAGCACGACGCCCATCACCGCGGTGAGCAGCACGCCGACGCCTACCGTGATCGCCTCGCGCGCCCGATCCGCTCCGATCAGGGTGCCTGGTCCGGTTGCCGATGAGTTCGTCATGCTGCGCTCCAGTGCCGGCCGCTCGATCAGTTCTTCGGCGACTCAAAGCGGATGACCATGCGGGTCGGGATCTCCGTTGCGACGCCATTGATCACCGCGGGTTTGTAGCGCCAGTCTCTCACCGCCTTGGTCGCAGCCCCGTCGAAAATGTCCTCCGGCGTCGATTCGACCACGTGGACATCGCGCGTACGGCCGCGCTTGTCTATCGTGAACTCGACGGTCACGGAACCGGAGATATGGCGGTCGAGCGCCTGATCGGGGTATTCCGGCGCCACGTAATGTGTGCGCTGCGGGACGAAGCCCGGTGGGATCGCGGGTGCCGGGGACTGCACGGCCTGCGCAGGCGCTCGCGATCGGCCTGTGAGTAGATCCCCGACGGCCTGCAGGAGCACGGGGTCTGCGCCCCACTGCCGCGCGAGGGCGAGGTCGGTGCGCATCTCGTCAGCGCGCCCAGCCTTGGCCGAGCTCGTCGCACGCTCGAGGAGTCTGGTTGCGAGCTCGCGGCTCAAGGGAGCGAGCGAGGCATCGCCGGACCGCGCGCTCTTCAGCTGTGTCAGATAGAAAGCAGCGCTGTCGTTTGCAGGCTCGGTGAGGCGGCCGTCCGTCAAGCGCGCACGCGCGAGCTCGACGAGACGATCGGTTTGCGCGGCTGCGAGGCGCTGCTTGGCCGCCGCCAGATCGCGCTGGTAGGCGGCGAAGTCGGCGGAGCTCATGCCCGCCGAGCGCGCGTCGGCGACCCAGGACGACGCTTGGGCGGTCTGGCCGCCGATCGCAGCGTCGCGCGCCTTGCGCAGCAGTGCGGTTACCAGATCGCGGGAGGCGCGTTGCGTGTCGGGGTTGCTCGCGTCGGTCTGCTTGAGCTGCTGCACGTAGTACTTCGCGCTGTCGTTGGCCGGCTCGACCAGCCGGCCGTCGCGGATACGCGCGGCGACGAGGTCCGCGAGACGATTGATGCGGCTATCGCTCTGATGCTTCGCAAGCTCCGCCCGCCACTTCGCGAGCTCGCCTGCCGACAGGGCGCTCGACTGCTGCGCCTGGCGGATGAGCGCCGCCGCGCGGTCGATGTTGCCGCCGTTGAACGCAGCGCCGATCTGAGCCTCGAGCAGGCGACTCTCGAGCGAGCCGAGGCGTGCATCGCCCGGCGAGGCGATCTTCAGGTTCGCGAGGCTGCTCGCAGCCTCATCGAGCTTGCCGCCCGAGAGCGACTCGCCGAAGCGTGACACGAGCAGCGTCGCGAGCCGCCCCATACCATCGCGCGCCTCGCCGTTCGTCGGGTCGACCGCGAGGGCGGAGCGATAGTAGAGCAGTGCGCAGTTGGCTGCCGGCTCGGTGTAGCGGCGCTCGCGCATCGCCAAGCGCGCCTTCTCGAGGAGCGAATCGAGCGTGCCCTGAGCGGGAGCCTGAGCGGGAGCGATCTGTGGCTCGGCCGTTGGTGCAGAGGCCTCGCTGCGGGCCTCGTGCGCGGCGGCAGATTCAGCCTTCGGCGCCGCAGCGTGCGCAGCGGTGGCGTGCGGGTGCGCAGCGCCGTGTCCGAAGAACCAGTACGCGCCACCCGCGACTATCGCGGCGGCGACGGCTCCCGCGGCCCACAAGGCAACCTTGGGGGGCGTTGCGGGCGGCTCCGGCGGGACGTACGCCGTCTCGGCCGAGGGGGATATCGGCTCGGGGCTGAGTGGCGGCCGCGCTTCGAAGCGGAATTCGCCCGTGCGATCGGTGCGGGTGCTGCCGCTGCGCTTCGCCTGAGCTTCCGCGACAGCGCCCTCGAACACCGCCGCGGTCTCGCGCCGGTCGACGGGAATGGGCAGCACCGCGAAGACATTCGAGCTCTTCAGAGTTCCGGCGACGGTCTTCTCCGAATCGGTCGGTGCGAAGACGATGACCGGCACATGCGGCATTTGCGTGTGCGCGCGTTCGGCATCGCCCCGCAGATCCGCCGTATCCCGTGAATCGATCACGAGCAGCGGCGAGCGGCGCGAGCCCGCGAGCCGCTCGGATGCCGCCGCAAAGGAGTCGACCGGATGCACGGCGGCCTGACCGCCGAGGCATTCTCCGAGCTCGAGCAGGAAGTCATCGCGCTGCGTGATCGCGATCACCTCGCCGGCCGGTTTGGCTGCGGCGTGGGAACTCGAGCCTGCATCGGCCTCGACGGATCGGGATCCCGTGGATGGAGCTGAACTCGCCACTGTTGATTCTCCGTTCGCGGATGCGGCCGCGACCCGTGGAAGCAGGGCCCCGCCCTGGAACCGAACTATGGGAGGATAGTTTCCGCTGCGGACAAGGCCTTGCGTCAGTTCACAATAACGAGAGCTGGCGTCGCTGCGCGGAGACGAGGTGCCGAAAGTCTGCCCGGCGCGCCGGTTTCCCGGCTCGCGAGCCGGCCGAACGGCAGCGCTTGCGTGCCGTTTATGTCAGTGCTGCAGGCGCGCTCGTGGGGTCCGCGCCAGAACCGCAGTTTCCCCGGCATCGCGCTTGCGACTCACGCGGCATGGATGTGCAGCCACAGACGAGACGGCAGTGGCGACGCCTCGCCGAATTCATCTCGGAGATCGAGATAGCCATGCTGGTCACCGCGGAGCCCGACGGTCCGCTGCGCAGTCGACCGCTTCGCACGCTGCAGATGGATGCGGATGGCGCGCTGTGGTTCATGACGACGATCTCCTCGGCGAAGATCGGTGAGATGGACGCGCACCGGCGCGTCAGTTTGAGCTACATGCGTCCGGCGAGCGAGCGCTACGTGTGGGCATCGGGGATCACTCAAATCCTGCGCGACGATGATAAAGCCGGCGAGCTGTGGAGACCGGGGCTGCGTCCGTGGCTGCCTCATGGTCGCGACGACCCGGAAGCGGTGCTGCTCAAAGTCAGCATCGAGGAGGCGGAGTACTGGGACCCCGGTGGCGGGCGGATGATCCCGCTCATTACCGCCGCGCGCGAGCCCCACAGCGTGCGAATCAAATCTTCGGGCGCGCCGCGGCAGTCTCGCTAGCCTACCGAAAAAAAGCTGCGAGAGCACTCTTGATCGCACGCTCGAAGCGGCGGACGATGTTCGTGTGCGCCTGATGAGCGAACCGCGCGCACGATGAAGAACGTTCGCACGATGCGGAACGATCGCGCGATGCACGGTCGATGCGCACGATGCCAGCTCAAGGCGCTGCTCGCCCAACTGAAATGGGAATGCAATTTGCTTTGACAGAGTGAACAATCCGTTGTTGTGATCGTCTTAACGTAGTGGATGATGCGGTAATAGAGCGCCATCACATTCCGGGGGATGGGTTCGATTTAAGTTAAGGCCGTCGCTCGCGCGACGAACCGGAGGGAAGGCCGTGCAGAAGCCGCACCAACTCATGGGGGATCCGATGCTTCGAACCGAAGAGTTCCTCGAGTCCCTGAGCTCATTCAGTCGTCTGCACCGGGCGCAGCGGTGGGAAGGGACGTTCGGGGACTTTCTGAAGACGATCCTCCCCGAGCGCCCCGCAGCCCTCGCACGCACGAGCCATCAGTACATCTGGGACATGCTGCGCTGGCATGGGCAGAGCGCGAATCCAGAGGCAACGGAAGCCCTGAAGGCGCGCGAGCTCTTCAAGCGCGAGCTGTTCGGTATCGACGAGCCGCTCGCGCGCGTCGTCGAATACTTCAAGGCCGCGGCTGCGGGCTCGGATGTGGGCCGGCGGCTGCTGCTGCTCCTCGGACCTCCCTCGGGAGGCAAATCCACCCTCGCGATCCTGCTCAAGCGCGGTCTCGAGGAGTACAGCCGCACGGACGATGGCGCACTCTATGCCGTCAAGGGCTCGCCACTCAGGGAGAGTCCCCTCAATCTCATCCCGGCGAGCCTGAGGCCGGAGTTCCGCGAGCGCTACGGCGTCGATATACAAGGCGAGCTCTCGCCGTGGGCGCGGGACCTCGTCGAGCGACAGTACGAGGGCGATTTCGTTCGCGTTCCGGTTGAGCGGATCTTTTTGTCGGAGGCTTCCCGCGCGGGTATAGGAACTTATGCCCCGCACGACCCGACGACGGCCGACATCGCAGACCTCGTCGGCTCGGTCGATCTCGCCAAGGTCGCGCAGATCGGCGACGAG
>Ga0134128_10005539_pt1 | contig 15305 bp, 15 predicted proteins | sample KB31754_FD_96462 | JGI IMG/M metagenome (GOLD analysis project Ga0134128, IMG submission 96462) | Terrestrial soil microbial communities with excess Nitrogen fertilizer from Kellogg Biological Station, Michigan, USA - KB3-175-4 | ecosystem: Environmental > Terrestrial > Soil > Unclassified ... | reverse complement strand
GATGCCAGATCGAATTCCGACGCGCGCGACAGATGGGTGATGTCGCCGGTATGGATGGTGAGCGCGGGCCGCGCCTTCATCCCGTTCACCAGCGCGATGGTTTCTTTCAAGGTGCCGGCTACATCGGGGTTGGCATCTTTGTTGAAGCCGATATGGGTGTCGCTGATCTGCAGGAAAAGCGGCACGCCCGCGCTTTGCGCCAAGGCGTTGGACGAAAGCGCCATGGGCGCCAATGCCATTGGTGTAAGAATGCCGCCGGACAGGGTGAACAAGGTGCCCGCGCCGCCAAAGGCCAGGCATTTAAGCGCGCCGCGGCGCGAAGGGTCTGGATGATCGGTCATGAAGGCCTCGTGTTGGTTACGAGGCCAATACCGGGCGACGGCGCGGGTTATTCCCGGCTCTGACTCTTTTTTACCAGCGCGACAAAATGATCGAGTTCGCCCGGGTCCACATCCGACACCGCCGCCAGATCCAAATCATTCTGCTTCCACAGGATCATGCGATAGCCGTCACGCAGGCCGCTCGAAGGTAGCGACTGGCCGCGATCCGCCCAGGCGAAAAGGTTGATCACATGCGCGCCATGGCGATAGACGACCACCGCGGCGCGCGCGCCATGCACATAATCGGCGCGGCCGCCGACCAGAGTAAAGCCGTCCGCCTTGAAATCTTCGGCAGGCGGCGAGACGTCGGAATGGCCCGCGAACCAGGGCTTGACGGTGTGATGGTCGGACGAAGCGACGTCGATCAGATGTTCGCCCACCAGCGAACGCTGATGCGCTTCCGCCAGATCGCTCACCACGACCGCATTGCCGGGCAGGAACAGGAAGAAGGCCAGCGCCGCCGCAATCGCCATTCCACCCGCGCCGCTACCCGCGCCCAGCCAGAAGCGATCCTTCCGGCCGGGCGCCGGCATGGCCACAATTTTGGTTTCCCCATCCAGCGCCGCGCCAATTCTAGCCCGCAGTTCCGGGCTGGCGCGATGATAGGTGGCGCCCGCCATGATCGCTTTCATATCGGTATGATCCGCCGCCAGCGCCTGACATTCGGCGCAACTTTCCAGATGCGCTTCGGCTTGCAATGACTGCGCCGCGTCCAGTTCGCCATCCAGATAAGCCTGGGTTTGAAGGCTCTGGTTACACTCCATGCGCGCCTCCCGTCAGTTCCGCTTTGAGCAGGGCACGGCCCCGCGCCAGACGCGACATCACCGTACCTATGGGTGTGCCGGTGGCGGTGGCGATGTCGCGGTAAGACATTTCCTCCAGCTCCCGCAAAATCACCACTTCCCGAAATTCAACGGGCAGCGCGGCAATAGCTTTATCCAGCAGGCGATTGTCGCCGGATTGAATCGCCGTACCTTCCGGATTCGGTCCTTCGGCGGCGACCGGCGGCTGGTTCTCATCGTCCAGCGGCGCGGCGGCATGACGTTTTTTCTGTTCCAGCATGTCGCGATGGCAATTGCGCAGGATGGTCATGAGCCAAGGCTTCACCGCCTCGCCCCGGAAGCCGTCGAAACTGCGATAGGCGCGCAACATGGCGTCCTGCACGATATCGTCCGCCTCCGCGCCGCCCTTTGTCAGCCAGCGCGCAAGATTAGTGGCCGCGTCCAGATGCGGCATCGCCAACGCCTCGAAGCGGCGCCGCTTCTCATCCATTTTCGAGGCCGATCGAGTTCCCCTGACGGGCCGTTACGGGATGCAATACCGGGCGGTCGCGCATTTTATTCCCGCCCTCCCGAATTATTTCCGGCTGGCGGCGCGCGCGAAACGATCGAAGAGATAATGGCTATCCATCGGACCGGGCGAGGCTTCGGGATGGTATTGGACGCCGAACACGTCCCGGCCCTCCACAGCGATACCGCAATTGGTGCCGTCGAACAGGGAGACATGGGTTTCCTTGACACCCTTTGGCAAGGTGTCGCGGTCGACCGTGAAGCCGTGATTCATCGATACGATCTCCACCTTGCCGGTCTCCAGATCCTTCACCGGATGGTTGGCGCCATGATGGCCCTGCGCCATCTTCTTGGTCTTGGCGCCCAGCGCTAATGCCAGCATCTGATGGCCCAGACAGATGCCGAAGGTGGGCACGCCGCGATCCACCACGCCTTTGATGGTGGGGATGGCATATTCACCGGTCGCGGCGGGATCGCCGGGGCCATTCGACAACAGCACGCCATGGGGATCGTTGCGCATCACCTCGTCCAGCGTCGCGCCGGCAGGCACGACCGTGATGTCGGCGCCCTTGCTGGCGAGCAGGCGCAGGATGTTCCGCTTGACGCCATAATCGATCACCGTGGCGCGCCAGGTCTTTTCATTTTCTTTGCCGTAGCCGCTGCCCCAGGCCCATTCGGTCTCGTCCCATTTGTAGGTCTGGCGCGCGGTCACTTCCTTGGCGAGATCGAGACCTTCCAATCCGGAAAAGCCCTTGGCCTGTTTCAGCAGCGCGTCGCGGTCGGGCATGGCTATGTTTGATGAGGAAGAGGGGCCGGCGTTGGCGACGGCGCCATGCGGCATGCCCTTTTCGCGGATCAGGCTGGTCAGCGCGCGCGTGTCGATGCCCGCCACCGCGGGGATATTGTGGGATTTCAGCCAGCGGTCCAGCGCCGCCAAGCTGCGATAATTGGACGGATGCTCCGCATCGGCGCGCACGATCAGGCCTCGCACCACCGGCGTGATGGTCTCGATGTCCTCAGCATTGGTGCCGACGATGCCGATGTGAGGAAATGTGAAGGCCACGATCTGTCCGGCATAAGACGGATCGGACAGGATTTCCTGATAGCCGGTCATGGCGGTATTGAAGCAAACTTCGCCCACCGCCGTGCCGGGCGCGCCGAAGCCCGTGCCTTCGAAGAAGGTGCCGCCGGCCAACATCACACCCCCGCGCGAGACGGGTGCTTGGAGCTCTGCGTTCTGCATGGGAGGCGTCCTTGGATTTGCGGGAAAATAGGGACGCGGGCGCCCAGGGTCAACACGTCCGGCGTTCATATTACGCCTGCATTTTCAATGCGTTGTACTTATCCCCGGTTTCGCGTAGGTTCCTTCCTTTCCCAAAGGCTTGGAAACATGTCGCTTCGCCAGCAGCTCAACGATTCCATGAAGGACGCCATGAAGGCGAAAGACGCCAAGCGGCTGGCCACTCTGCGGCTGGTGCTGGCGGCGTTGAAGGACCGCGACATCGCGGCGCGTACCGAAACCAGCCGCGAGCTTCTGGGCGATGACGAAATTCTCTCGCTGCTCGCCAAGATGATCAAACAGCGCGACGAGTCCGCCATCGCTTTCGATGCCGGCAACCGCCCTGAACTGGCTGCCGGAGAGCGCGAGGAAATCGCCATCATCCGCTCCTTCATGCCGGCGCAGATGGATGAGGCTGGTGTTAAGGCGGCAGCGCAAAGCGTGATCGCGGAACTGGGCGCGACCTCGATCAAGGATATGGGCAAGGTGATGACGGCGATGAAGGAACGCTATGCCGGGCAGATGGATTTCGCCCGCGCCTCGGCCATCGTCAAAGAGGCTTTGTCGGCGCCGAAATAGTCACACGACAAAAGACAGCGCCTTGCCGATGATTATGCTCAAGGTCTTGATCGTGGCGATCTCATTGGCGCTGAATTTCCGCTTTTCCTGCCAATAGGCGCCGATCGCAGCCACCGGCTTGGTGTCGCCGATGGGTGTCATGATCATGCTTTTGACGAAGGTGGGCCGATAGGCATCGTGCGGGATGCGCGGATCGGCGAAGACATCTTCGATCACGGCGGTCTGAGCATTCATCATCGACCAGCCGGAGATGCAGGTGCTCAAAGGAAAACGTTGGCCCTTCCAAAGAGGCGCGATCGCGTCCTCCTCGACATAGTGGCAAAGATCGCCTTCGCGCAGCACGATGGTGATGCCGTCCGAACCGCAGATCGAGCGGGCGGTGGTGCGGATGGTTTCGATGGCTTGAGCCCGGCTTTCGGCTGCCGTCAGACGCTTTTCCACCCGCGACAGCATGAGACCTAAATCGTCGGCTTCATCATATAGGGTCATGCCACCCTCCCAGGTTGCATCCTATGAGGCGAGTCTTGCCGAATCATACACAGGCGCGGCCCGGATTTTAGCTGGGAACAGGATGATTTTGCCCCCTTTTCAGGGCTTTTCCCCTAAGGTGAAGCCATGCGGTATGGCGATGGCGTGTTGGAGGAGATCCGGCGGCGGACCGACCTGGTCCAGCTGGTGGGCCGCCGGGTCAAGCTCATCCGCAAGGGCCGGGTGATGTGGGGTTGTTGTCCCTTCCACGGCGAAAAATCCCCCAGCTTCAAGGTCGAAAATGAGCGCCATGCCTACAAATGCTTCGGCTGCGGCGCAGGCGGCGACGCCTTCAAGTGGCTGGTGGAAACCGAAGGCCTGAGTTTCCCTGAGGCGGTGGAGAAGCTGGCCGCCGAAGCCGGGGTGGAGCTTCCCAAATGGTCGCCGGACGACGAAGCGCGGGAACAGAAGCGCAAATCGCTTTACGAAATCGTGGAACTGGCGGCGCAATTCTACCAAGCCCAACTTTTGGAAAGCGGAGGACAGGAGGCGCGGGGCTATCTCAAGCGCCGTGGGCTGGACGGCGCGGCGGCCAAACAATTCCGTCTGGGCTATGCGCCCGCCTCAGGCCAGGCGCTGATCGAGTTCCTCAAGACCAAGAATGTCACCCAGGACGACATGCTGGCGGCAGGGCTGGCGCGGGCCGCCGAGGCCGGGCGTCCCATGCGAGATTTTTTCTTCAACCGGGTGATGTTCGCCATTACCGACGGGCGCGGGCGGGTGATCGCCTTTGGCGGCCGGGCGCTGGAGGAAGACGCCAAGCCCAAATACATCAATAGCGGCGAATCCACACTCTTTTCCAAAGGCTTCAATCTCTACAATTTCGCCACGGCCAGGGCAGCTGCGATCAAGGCCGGCACCGTCATCGTGGCTGAAGGCTATATGGACGTGATCGCGCTGGTGCGCGCCGGTTTCGCCCACGCCGTGGCGCCGCTGGGCACCGCATTGACCGCCGATCAGCTCCAGCTTTTGTGGAAGACCGCGCCGGAGCCGATTCTGGCGTTCGATGGCGACGCCGCCGGCCAGAAGGCGGCGCACCGGGCGGCGCATCTAGCGCTGCCCATGCTGAAAGCCGGCTATTCGCTTCGCTTCGCATTTTTGCCCGCGGGCGAAGATCCGGACAGTTTCATCGGCAAGGACGGGCCGGCGGCGATGCGCGCCTTGCTGGATGCGGCGTCGCCACTGTCGGAAGTGCTATGGCGGGCCGAGACCGAAGGCCGCGACTTTTCCACGCCGGAGCGCCGGGCGGGATTGGAGAAAGCGCTTGGGGCGCTCACCGCCCAGATCACCGACGCCAAGGTGGCGGACTATTACCGGCGCGACTTCGAACAAAAAATTTTCGACAATTTTAAACGACGGTCCCAGCCCCGGCGCCGCGAAGCAGCACCCTATCGGCCCCAAGCTTATGGTCAGGCCTCCAGGGGCGGCAAAATGCCCTTCCGGCCCCAGCCTGGCACGCCGGAAGCCGTGTCCCCGGCCGTCAAAACCAGCCTTTTGGCCCGGGCAGGCCTGGCTGGGCAGGCCCGGCAGGGGGCGCTCGCCCGCAAGGAGTTGGAACTCGCTGCCCTTCTTCTGGAGCAGCCGGCGCTGGCCCAGACCCATGGGGAGAAACTCGCCGAATTAAGCTTCCGCGACCCTTCGCTTGACAGGCTCCGCCACGAACTTCTAAACCTCGCCGCCTCCGGCTCCAGCCTTGAAAAACCGCCGGTTTTGAACCATTTCGTGCGTCTGGGAATGGCCGAATTGCTGACGCGTCTGAGCGCCGCTTCCAAACCCGGGCCCAATCCAGGGTCGGAATCCCTGCAGGAGGACGATACGGAAGCCCGCTTCCTGCGCGCCGCGGCCGATTTTCGCGCCCTGGCGGAATGGGAGCCGGAGCGCGAACGGGCGCTTCGGCGCTTCGCAGCCGAGGGGAGCGAGGATGCCTGGCGCGAGGCTGAGCGATATTTGCGGTCGCCCCACGAATAGCGGGGTTGCCGCGTTACCAACGTCGGAGCCCCTATTATAGGGGACATAGGATAGTAGAGCCGTGGTGAGTAAACCCGTCTTGAGCAAGAAAGCGTCCAAGTCTGCCAAGCCTGCGAAGAAGCAGGCCGCCAAACCCGCTGCCGCCAAGACCGCGGCGGTGAAGAAGTCGGCTAAGCCCGCGCCCAAGCCATCCAAGCCGGTGAAAGCGGCCAAACACCCGGTCAAGCCGGTCAAGGTTGTGCATGCCAAGGCCGCGCCCGCCAAAGCCGGCAAGGCCAAGCCCGAGCCTGAAGTAAAGGGCAAAAAGGGCCACGCCGCCAAACCCGATCCCAAGGCTGCCCTCAAGCCAGCCGTCGCCGCTGCCGCCCAGGCCGTCAAGCCGGTCGGCAAGATCGTGCCCAAAAAGCCGGGCGAAAACGAAACCCCCGGCGACGCCGACAGCCCGCTGCTGGATATGTCCGATGTGGGCGTGCGCAAGATGATCGCGCGCGCCAAGCAACGGGGCTATGTCACGTATGACGAACTGAACAAGGTGCTGCCTTCCGACAAGACTTCGTCGGAGCAGATCGAAGACACGATGGCGATGCTCAACGAGATGGGCATCAATGTCATCGAAAGCGAAGAAGCCGAAGAAGCCGAGGGCGAAAATCTTCCCGTCGTCGCGGAAGGCAGCAAGGCACTCGCCACCACACCCAAATCCGGCGAGCAATATGACCGTACCGACGATCCGGTGCGCATGTATCTGCGCGAAATGGGCTCGGTCGAGCTTCTGTCGCGCGAAGGCGAAATCGCCATCGCCAAGCGCATCGAGGCCGGCCGCGAGTTGATGATCGGCGCGCTTTGCGAAAGCCCGCTTACCTTCGAAGCGCTCACCGTGTGGCGCGACGAGTTGAACGAAGGCAAGGTTCTCTTGCGCGACATCATCGACCTGGAAGCCATGTATGGCGCCGGTCCCGATGGCTCGCCTGCGCCGGTGCCGCCGCCGGTCGGTCCCGACGGCAAGCCGCTCGCCCACGCGCCCGCCGAATTCAAGGCGCCGGAATTCAAGAAGCCGGAACCGCCCAAGCCCGAACCGAAACCCGCCCCCAAGCCGGCGGCGGACGGCGATGGTGAGGGGGATGGTGGTGAAGCCGCCGCCGCTGCTGACGGCGCCTCCGACGGCGATGATTTCGACGATGAAGGCAATCTGCCCTTGTCGGCGATGGAAGCCGCGCTGAAGCCGCAGGTGCTGGAAGCGCTGGACAATATCGCGGGCCTCTACAAGAAGCTGGGCAAACTGCAAGATGCCTCGGTGGAAGCGGCGCTTGGCGCCGACGAGCTTTCGTCGGGCCAGGAACGCCGCTTCAAGAAGCTGCGCGCCGAGACCATGGATTTGGTCAAGTCGCTCAAGCTCAACAACAATCGCATCGAAGCCCTGGTCGACCAGATGTACGGCATCAATCGCCGTCTGGTGTCGCTGGAAGGCAAGCTCTTGCGCCTGGCCGAAGCCCATGGCGTGGATCGCGCCGAATTCCTCAAGCAATATTTCGGCAACGAGCTCGACCCCAATTGGGCGCGCCGTGTGGGCCGTCTGACCGGCATCGGCTGGCATGATTTCGTCACCGAGGAACGCGAGAAGATCCGCGAACTCAGGGAAGAGATCCAGGCGCTGGCGCAGGAAACGCGCCAATCGGTCTCGGAATTCCGCCGCAACGTCCAGACGGTGCAGAAGGGCGAGCGCGAATCCGGCGTCGCCAAGAAGGAGATGATCGAGGCCAATCTGCGCCTGGTGATCTCCATCGCCAAGAAATACACCAATCGCGGCTTGCAATTCCTCGACCTGATCCAGGAAGGCAATATCGGCCTGATGAAGGCGGTCGATAAGTTCGAATATCGCCGCGGCTACAAATTCTCGACCTATGCCACCTGGTGGATCAGGCAGGCGATCACCCGTTCCATCGCCGATCAGGCGCGCACCATCCGCATCCCGGTGCACATGATCGAGACCATCAACAAGCTGGTGCGCACATCGCGCCAAATGCTGCACGAGATCGGCCGCGAGCCCACGCCGGAAGAGCTGGCGGAACGCCTGGCCATGCCGCTGGAAAAGGTGCGCAAGGTCCTCAAGATCGCCAAGGAGCCGATCAGCCTAGAAACGCCCATCGGCGACGAGGAAGATTCGCATCTGGGCGATTTCATCCAGGATCCCAATGTGGTCTTGCCGATTGACGCCGCCATCCAGGCCAATCTGCGCGAAACCACCACCCGGGTGCTGGCCACGCTCACCCCGCGCGAAGAACGCGTGCTGCGCATGCGCTTCGGCATCGGCATGAACACCGATCACACACTGGAAGAAGTGGGCCAGCAATTCAGCGTCACGCGTGAGCGTATTCGCCAGATCGAAGCCAAGGCGCTGCGCAAGCTGAAACATCCTTCCCGTTCCCGCAAACTCAGAAGCTTCCTCGACAACTAAGACTCCCATGGCACTCCGCGACGACCAGAAATTTTCCGAACGTATGAACACGGCCGCCAAGGCGCGCGCCGAAATGCTGGCAAAAGTCAAAGCCCGGGCGGAGGCCGCCAAGGCCACCGCGGATGAGCGCGCCAAGGAACGCGCCGCCATCGCCAAGGCGCGCGATGAGCGCCAGGCCGCCCGCGACGCCGAGAAAGCGCGGATCGCGGCCGAAGCCGAAGCCCGCCGTCTGGCCGAACAAGAGGCCAGGCGGGCGGCGGACGAAGAGGCCAAGATCGCCGCTGAGAAGGCGAAGGAAGAAGAACTGCAGAAGATGATGCGGCTTCTGGAAGAACAGAAAGCCGCCCGCGACGCCCGCTATGCGGCGCGTAAGGAGCGCCAAAAGAAGGGCCGCCGTTAGGCCCGGATCTTTGCGTCCTGAGTGCGTCGCGCGCATCCTCGCTGACGCTCGGCTAGGGCAAGCTTTTCTAAACTCGCTCGCGCTCGTTAAGAAAAGCTAAGCCTGCTCACGTGCTGTACGCACGCTCCGCGCGTCGCCTACGCTGTCGCTAGGCAACCCTGCTCAGGCCGCAAAATCTCTCAGGCCTTGCTTTGCAACGGTTTTGGCCGAAACTTTTCACTCCAAAATCTGCGGAAATCGTTTTAGATTCGCGCCGGGTTGAGCCTTGCTCGCCTTCCGTCGCGCTTGAGCTCCCGCTCGGCCCGGATTGATTCTTATCCCGCGGGAGCGGGCTGTTTTCTTGTGGGCTGGGGCACACAGGAGAGCGACATGGGCGTCGGCGAATATGCGAGCGCCTTCAAATATCCGGCGGAAGAGGAATGCCTGGTCCGGCGGCTGGGATCGGCGGTGATCGCCGCCTGGCCGGTCTTGCCCGAAGCGGTGCGCGAGAAATTGCTGGCCGAGGCAAAAAACGCGTGGGACCGCGAATTCTATGTCGCCAATCTTGGCGACCGGCTGGAAGCAATGGCCCGCCGGCGAACGCGTTGATTGGGCCGCACGACCGGACGCGCCGGCCGGCGCCTGCTTATTTTTGGTCGCACGGCCGAACGCAAAACCGATCGCAAGCCGTTGGCATGCTCTCACTTCTGCTGGCCGATGCTCCTCAGGCCATCCCAAACGCGGCCAACAGCACCATCACAATGCCGATGATGGAGACCGTCCAGACCACGGTGCGCACCACCGCGATGCCTAGGGCATAAACCGGCACATAGACCACACGCGCCCAAAAATAGAGTTCGGCGCCCAGCGCCGATCCGTTGCTTTGCCGGTGCAGCAACAGCACCAGGATCACCGAGACCGCGAACAGGCCGAAGGTCTCGCGGAAATTGCCGGCGGCGCGCGTCAGCCGACCGGCCACGTTGCTCAAGGGTTTTGGCGGCGGCTCGTCGCGCGAACTGAGATTGTAAGGAAGCCCGACATCGTTGCTGCCCGCCATCGCGGCAATCGCGATCTGCACCAGGCCCAGCACCACGCTCCATAACAGCATGGTGGTTTCTGTCATGCCCATCACTGCGTTCATGAACGCCCTCCCATTGTTATGATGAAATCATAACATGGACCGGGCGAGGCGTCAGGCATAGTTAAAGCTGATGCTGATTCGCGGCCGCTTGGCGGCGTTGGGCTCGACGCCATGGCGCAGCCAACTTTCCCATAACAGAAGCAAGCCCGGCTTTGGCGCGATGCTCACAAAGCTTTGATTTTCAGGACGCGCTGTCTTCTTCCGGGGCGGCGCCGCCATCAGCATGGCAAGGCGTGGGTCTTCGAAGCGGATGGAGCCCGCGCGTTCCGGCACAGTCACATAATAGGTGCCGCTGACCACGGAATGGGGATGAATATGCGGGCCATGGATGGCGCCCTTCTCCATCACATTGACCCACAGACTGTCCAATTTGAGCTTTTTCCCACCAAGGTCGAATTGCGCGTCACGCGCGAAGATCGCCACATGACGAGCGATGTCAGCCTCCAGTTCGGCGAAGACGCTGGCGCGGCGTGTGAGATCGTTCAGCGAAGCATAAGAAGTATAACCGCCATATCCGTGTTCGCGCGCCCAGCGGCGGCCTGCCTTGTCCTCGGCGGCAAGACCGAGACACGTCCTTTCCAGCGTGGCATTACGCCTGGGTATGAGGCGCGTTTGATAGAGGCGGGTGGCAAAAAGCGTCTGGAAAGCCATGGCGCGATCAGGAATTGTCCTTGCGGCGGCGGACTTCGCCAAACACCGCGGTGTCGCTAGCGTTTTCCATGCCGAGCGTTTTGCGGATCTCCGCCGAGTCGGCGCGCAGGAAAGGGTTTGTCTGTTTCTCGAGCCCGATGGTGGAGGGAATGGTGGGCTGGCCCTTGGCGCGGGCCGATTTCACCTCCGCCATGCGCGCCTTCAGCGCCGCGTTGCCCGGCTCGACGGTGAGCGCGAAGCGGCCATTGGCCTCGGTATATTCATGGCCGCAATAGATCTTGGTTGCATCCGGCAAAGACGCGAGTTTGGACAGGCTCTTCCACATGGTCGGCGCGTCGCCTTCGAACATTCGCCCGCAGCCCAACGCGAACAGCGTGTCGCCGGTGAAGGCATGGCCGTCGATCACGAAGGTGACGGCGCCGCGGGTGTGGCCTGGCACCTCCAGCACCCGCACTTCATGGCCCGCGAATTCCCAGCCGGAATGTTCGTCCACGCCGGTGTCGATGCCGGGAATGCGCGCCGCGTCCTTGCCCGGGCCTACGATCTCGGCACCATAAAACGCCTTCAGTTCCAGGTTGCCGCCGACATGGTCGATATGGTGATGGGTGTTGATGATCGTGCCCGGCCGCCAGCCCAGCCGGTCAAGCGCCGCTTTGACGGGCGCCGCTTCCGACGGATCGACCACGGCGCAATGTGCGCCCGACTTGACCAGATAGGCGTAATTATCACTGAGGCAGGGCACGATCTCGATCTGCATGACATGTTCCATTTTCGCGCAAAATGGGAGGATACCAGCAGGTCGGGATGCATTGAACCCTGTTGCGCTTCGGATTACCGATTAGAGGATGGACGCAAGCTCCCTCGGCGATTTCTATGACAGCCCGCTTGGGCAGCGGAGCCGTCGGCTTATCTTGCGCGCGCTGCGGCAAATCTGGCCCGACGTCCGGGGCCGGCGGCTGCTAGGCTATGGCTTCGCCGAACCCTATCTGCGCGCGTTCCAGCCCGAGGCCGAACGTTGCATCGCGGCCCTGCCCAGCGGGGCGGGCGGCGTACGCCCCTGGCCCCGGAACGCCAGCCTCACCGCCCTGGTGGAAGAAGACGCGCTGCCTTTTCCGGATGCTTTTTTCGATCTCATTCTGGTGGTGCATGGGTTGGAGGAATCCGAAGGGCTGCGGCCGCTTCTCCGCCAATTGTGGCAGGCCCTGGCGCCAGAGGGTCGTCTGCTTGTTGTCGCGCCCAACCGCACCAGCCTGTGGGCGCAGATCGAACGCTCGCCCTTCGCGCGCGGCAGACCCTTCTCCCGCAATGAATTGGACGGGCTCTTGAAAGGCGCGCTGTTCGTGCCCGAACAATGGCAGCGCGCGCTTTATGCGCCGCCGATCGCCAATCGGCCGCTGACCGGCAACGGCGCCGGATGGGAAAAGATCGGCTCGCGTTTTTTCTTCAGCCTGGGCGGCGTGCATATCGTGGAGGCTGGCAAGTCGCTCTATGCGCCGGCCACGCCCAAGCCTGTGCGCGTGCCTTCGCCGGCGCTGCTGAAACCGGCCGGCACGGAATAATTTATTTTTGTCTGGCTTGCGCACCGGTCGGCCGACAAAAGATCCACCGGATCTTTTGCAATCGGCCTCCACGGTGCTACGGCCACCGGGGCACGACCAAGCTTCTATTTTTTCCGCAGTAAGAAGATCGCGCCTTGGGCCAGAAGATTGGGACCCCAGGCGCCGGGCCGGATATCGCCGGAGACCTGATCGTCCTTGAGCGTTAGCGCGCGATCGATCGCGGCACCTTGGCTGCGGGCCAAATCCACGAAATCCGCCAGGGTGCAAAGGTGGATGTTGGGCGTGTCGTACCAGCTATAATCCAGCGCCTGTGTGCGCGGCATGCGTCCACCCGCCAGAAGCGCCAGGCGGACGCGCCAGTGGCCGAAATTGGGCAGCGATATCGCCACATGACGGCCGATACGCAGCAATTGCGCCAGCACTTGGGACGGCTTTTCCGTGGCCTGAATGGTCTGGCTGAGGATCACGAAATCGAACACCTGTTCGGGATATTCGGCCAGATCGGTGTCGGCGTCGCCCTGGACCACGGCAAGACCGCGCGCCACACAGGCATTCACATTCTGCTGCGACAATTCGATCCCGCGTCCGTCAACATTTTTGGTGCGCACCAGATATTCCAACAGCACGCCATCGCCGCAGCCCACATCCAAGACGCGCGCGCCGCTGGGAATCATTTCCGCAATGGCAGCGAGGTCGGCGCGAAGGTGAGCGTTTCCGCTCATGCCACGCCTTCCGCTGCCGCCACTGCGCTCAAGAAACCGCGCACCGTGTCGAACATCTCCGGTTCGTCCAGCAGGAAAGCGTCATGACCCTTGTCGGACTTGATCTCGACGAAGCTGACCTTGGCGGCGACCGCATTCAAGGCGTGCGCGATGCGTTTGTTCTCGGCGGTGGGAAACAGCCAGTCCGACGTGAAGGAAATGATGCAGAAGCGATTGGGCGAGTTGCGGAACGCATCCGCCAGATGCCCGGCATAATCCTCCGCCAGGTCGAAATAATCCATCGCACGGGTGATGTAGAGATAGGAATTGGCGTCAAAGCGGTCGACGAACGTCGCGCCCTGGTGATGGAGATAGGATTCGATCTGGAAATCCGGCTCGAACTGGAAGGACAAGGCCTCGCGGTTCTGCAGATTGCGCCCGAACTTCCGCTGCAGCGCCATCTCGGACAGATAGGTGATATGCGCCGCCATGCGCGCCACCGCCAGGCCTTTGGAGGGGCGCGTACCGTGTGCCTGATAGTCGCCGCCTTTCCAGTCTGGATCGGCCATGATCGCCTGACGGCCCACTTCATGGAAGGCGATGTTCTGGGCAGAATGGCGCGCGGCGCAGGCGATCGGCATCACGGCGCGCACGCGGTTCGGATAAGACGCCGCCCATTGCAGGGCTTGCATCCCGCCCATTGAGCCGCCGATCACCGCGAAGAGGCAATCGATGTGAAGCGCATCCAGCAGCATGGCCTGGGCGCGCACCATGTCGCGGACGGTGACCAACGGAAAATTCAGCGCGAAAGGCTTGCCGGTGGCGGGATCATTGTCGGCAGGCCCGGTCGTTCCCATGCAGCCGCCGATCACGTTGGCGCAAATGACGAAGAAGCGGTCGGTGTCGATGGGTTTTCCCGGTCCCACCATGCGGGTCCACCAGCCCGGCTTGCCCGTGAGGGGATGGTCGGAGGCGACGAACTGATCCCCTGTCAACGCATGGCAGATCAGGACGGCGTTGCTTTTGGCTTCGTTCAGCGCGCCATAGGTCATATAGGCGACGGAGAAGGGCGACAGCGTGCGGCCGCAATCCAGCTTCAGCGGCTTGTCGACGCCGAAATTCACCGCCTTGCCGGTCTCGGCGCTGGGCGCGCTCACTGGCCGTAAAAATCGCGGATTTGCCGTTTCGGTCATGCCAATCCAAGCCTCGGAACGGCGTAGCTAAGGTGGGTGCGCCCCCCTGTCAATCAATGTGGGGTTTGCGGCTGGTTGCGCTTTGCTTTTAAAGACCCCTGCCACTATCAATACGGCCCTTTTTTAAACCCCTCGGATGCTGCCATCTGAGGACTTTTTATGTCCTACCGCTTCGCTACTTGAGGACCCTATGACGCTTTCCCCCAAGCCCGGTGTTCTGGACATCACGCCCTATGTCGGCGGTCGCGCCGCTGTGGCGGGGGTGGAGCATGTGGTCAAGCTGTCGTCGAACGAGAGCCCCTTAGGCCCCAGCCCCCTGGCGGTGGAAGCGCTGCTTAAATCCGCGCGCGACCTGGAGCTTTACCCGGAGGGCAGCGCGGCAATCCTGCGGGATGCCATCGGTGAGGTCTATGGCCTGGACCCCAATCGCATTGTCTGCTCGGGCGATGGCTCGGACGCGCTCATCACCATGCTGGCCAACGCTTATCTCCGGCCGGGCGACGAAGTGTTGTTCGCCGAGCATGATTTCATCCTCTACAAGATCGCCACCTTCGCCAACAGCGCGACGCCGATCGAAATTCCCGATCCCAAATTGCGCTTCGATGTCGATGCGGCGCTCGCGCGCGTTAGCCCCAAGACCCGCATTGTGTTCATCGCCAATCCCAACAATCCCACGGGCTCCTACATCACGCATGAGGAAATGCGCCGCCTGCATGCGGAGCTTTCGCCGGACACGCTACTGGTGATCGACGCCGCCTACAGCGAATATGTGTGCAAGAACGACTATGAAGCCGGCATCGAGATGGTGTCGCGCTTCCCCAATGTGGCGATGACGCGAACCTTCTCGAAGATCCACGGCTTGGCCGGCATGCGCATTGGCTGGACCTATGCGCCGGCTGCCGTCTGCGATGTGCTGAACCGCATCCGGGGCCCGTTCAATGTCTCCATGCTGCAGCAGCATATGGCGGCGGCGGCGATCCGCGACCGCGCCCATGTCGAGCGCTCGGTCGCGCATAATGAGAAGTGGAAGGGCTGGCTGACGGCGGAGATCCGCAAGCTGGGTCTCACCGTCAACGAAAGTGTGACGAATTTCATTCAGATCCAATTTCCCAAGGGCGATGCCAAAAAAGCCGATGCCTTTCTCTCCAGCCGTGGTCTGATCCTGCGCGCCGTGGGCAATTACGGCTTGCCCGACGCCTTGCGCCT
>Ga0134128_10005538_pt1 | contig 15307 bp, 7 predicted proteins | sample KB31754_FD_96462 | JGI IMG/M metagenome (GOLD analysis project Ga0134128, IMG submission 96462) | Terrestrial soil microbial communities with excess Nitrogen fertilizer from Kellogg Biological Station, Michigan, USA - KB3-175-4 | ecosystem: Environmental > Terrestrial > Soil > Unclassified ... | reverse complement strand
ACGACACTTCCACCAGGCTCTTCCATGGAGCACGTTGCGCCACCGTGAAGGTCCAGTCCTGAGTTCTTGGCTCCTGATCGTCGGTTGGATCCAGCGCGGTGACAGCGCTCGGGACCGAAAGTCCCTGTCCGAATGCCTCCAGGGGTTTGAGGTCGGCGAGCCGGCCGTCCCACTCGGTGGATGGACACGGCTTCGTGGAGCTTCCGCAACCTGACGCGTTGATTGCGGGCGATGAGAAAGATCCGCGCACGATTCCATACGCGCCGTTCTGCACGTTCTGTTCGTCGTGGTAATGGTAGATACCGAAGCCTCCGCGAAGAACGGTTCGCCCAGTTCCAAGAAGGTCCCACGCAAACCCCACACGAGGACTGTAGAACAGGAGACGGCTTGAGGAGCCGGAGAGAGGGGTGGACGAGTGAACCTTATTCCATTCAATGCCCGGGAAGGTAGCTGTGGTGTTGTTGGCAGTGACCGAACCGCCCGTATTTTGTGAATACAGTGTCGGATACCAGGCAGCAAATCCGAAGCCCGTCGTGTCGACCCATGGACCCAGGTGTTCAAGGCGGAGTCCGTAATCGAGGGTCAACTTCCGGGAGACTTTCCACGAATCCGTTCCATAGAACGCCGTGCTAAGGAAACGGAAGGCGGGAACGACATCGAAATTCTGCTCCGTGTAGTTTGTCGTCTGCCCGATCAGCATATCCGCGTACGCATTACCGCTGGTCTGTGCTCCCCAATTGCTGTAAACAGCACTGCCGTTCACAGCCGCGTTGCCGGGCTGCTGGTTCCAGGTGCGCTCCCAGTAGAAGCCGAACTTCGCGGTATGCGTCTTCCAGACTTTGGAGATGTTGTCAGCCACGGAGGGCAGCGTCTTCTTCGCGAACACTGTGCCGTTTAGTTCAAACCCCGTGTTGAGCTGGTTCGAGATGCCATCGCCCCAGCCGGTCAGTTCCGGAAAAATAATGTGTGATTCGTCCGGGTGGCTGAAGAGCATGTTGTAGTTAATGCCCAGGCTTCCCCGCTCCACCTTCGACCGGTCTTTGAAGCTGTTCGGCAGGTTCAGGTAGACATAGTTGAAAATTACCTCGTTGGTGAGCGTCGGCGTGAACACCTTGGTCATGTTCGCCGTCACCACCTCGGAATGCGAAGCCTCGACGATCGGGCTCGGATACGGCGTCGTAGGATCGGCCCAGCTCTGGGCATTGCCGGTCCACAGAGTGTCCAGGCTATTCTCGTCGCTGTCGTTCTGATGGTTGTATTGCACGTACAGCTTAGTGGAGTTGCTGATGCTGAAGTCGATGCGACCACGATACTGGATCATGTTCGCGTACCGGGTGGGAGCACTGATGTAGTTGTATCCGCCATTTGACGCTGGATCGGCAGTAGGCAGCGGATAGGTATTCAGAAGCGCCTTGCCATTGGGGTCGATGGCTCCAGGGTTCAGAATTCCGTTGGCGTATCCGTTTCCGTTCGGCCCGCCTCCATTCGGCACGGCCTCAACAGCGTAGCCAAGCAGGTTGGCCATGTACCCGCCGTCGGTGAAATCGCCGTTGCGCTGTGCCGCAGTCGGAACTACAGCGTGGTAAATGCCGTTGTTCACGTCCTGCTTGTAGTACTCGGTTCCGAAGAAGAAGAACATCTTGTCGTGGTTGTGATTAAAATTGGTGCCCGGAATGAGTACCGGACCGCCGATGTTACCGCCAGGATAGAAGTACTTCGTCTGAGGCCGCGGCGCAATTTGTTGGCCCGTGGCTGGGTTCACGCCGGCGTTGTTATTCAGCCAGTCGTTGGCATCGAAGATGTAATAGCGCGAGTACATGTAAGCCTCGCCGTGGAACTGCTGGCCGCCGGATTTGCCAACCGTGTTGATGACCACCGGGCCTTTGGCGGAATCGGCGCCAAAGTTGGACGTCATCACCGTGACTTCCGAGGTCATTTCGGCGTTGGTGTTTTCCGCTTGGCCGCAGTTGCAACCGGGATCGACAATGTGCGCGCCATCGGCCGTGATATCGAGAGCCCCGGTGCGCTGACCATTGGCCGAGAAGCTTCCGATAGGACCGTGTCCGGTCGACTCATCCTGCGCCTGGTACGAACTCTGGTTCACCGCGCCGCTCGTCATCGCCATACCGGGCATGATCTTGATGAACTCGGCCGCGTTCTGGCCGATAATGGCGACGTTCTGCATGACCTCCTGCCCGATGGTGAACGACTTGTCACCGGAGTCGGTCGGCGTTATCTGATCGTTCGTAGCCGAAACCGTGATCGTCTCGGATGTGGCCCCTGGCTTGAGCCGGATGCTGCTCAGGCCACGGTGATCGCCCGATGAGAGAAGAATGTCCTTGCCTTCCCAGCTCTGGAAGCCCTGCATCTGGACCTTGACGCTGTAGGTGCCGGGTGGGACTGCAGCGAAGTTGAAAAAACCTTGACCATTGCTGATCGCATTGCGCTCGTCACCGCTGGCCTGGTTCTTAAGAATTACGGTCGCGCCGGGAACAACTGCGCCAGACGCGTCAAGGACCGTTCCGTCCAAAGTCGCGCTGCTCGATTGCGCTTTCGCGTTGATTCCCGAAAACAACAAGGGAATACTCAATGCAATCGCAATGAGACAGGATCCGGGGTTGGCGAATGGGTGCCTGAACAACTTCATACCTGTGCCTCCTGCAAGTCTTGAACTGACGTACACCTACGGTTCAATGTCGTCGCGCGATTCTGCGTCGGCGGACTGACGCATCCCGCTGAAGTAAAGGTTTTCCGGGCTGAGGGGAAGCTTGCTGACCTCACCAGGGAATTCCGACTTCCCGCAAACTACCGAGCGGGTAAATCGGTCTACTGCCAATTGGCCAGCATATATACCTCGCGGTTGATAGGAATGTCAACCAAAAGTATGAGTTCGGTTAATTTTCGAGTCGCTGCCCTCTTCTAAACACCGGTTTTTCAATGGATTTGCAGGCGCCGATCGCCTACGCCAGAAGCGTGGTGGCAAGCGCCGTTTCAAAAGTACGAGAACGATAGCCTGACTGGCTGACGTCGGAGTCCAGCCCCACCAACACGAACCATCGGGGTCAGGGCCAGTTTTGCTGCTCGCCTTTCAGCCGGCGATACTCTGACTGCTCCCGGCGCATATCGTCGGGGCGACCCACAGCACGGTAGGCGTTTGCCAGGTACAGGCGGATTTTCGGGCTGACCGGGTCGAGCCGCTCCGCGGCCACGTAGGCGTCCAGCGCGTGCGCATCATCTCCACTCGCGCGCAACGCTTCCCCGAGCGCCAGTTGTGCTCCCACTGACTCCGGGCTGAGTACCACGGCTTCTCGCGCGTACTTGAGAGCCAGTTCAGTTTTCCGCTCCACGATGTAGCGGAGTGCTAGCTGAACCCGGGCGGGAACGCTGTCTGGATTGACGCTCAGTTCAGCCAGGAATTCTGAAGCGCACTGCTCGGGGTGTCGGGCGCCCAGGAATGTGCCGTAAAAATAATGCACATTCGGGAACTTCGGGTATGCCGAGATCAGGCTCTTGAAGTCAGATTCAGCCTGTTCGGGAGTTGCCGTCGCAAGATCCCAGAATGCCTTTCCAGCCAGCCCTACGACGTCCTTTTGATCCGCCGGTACCTGGGAGGGCAGAATGGGCATGCGCAAAGAGGCCACGCCCGAGGCAAACATCATTTCGGGATTATTGTGCACTCTCAGCGCTACGCGGACAAACACTTCCTGCGCCACCTCGAACGCTCCCTGGCGGGTGAGAAGCATGGCCAGGTGATAGTTCGCGATGTCGAGCAACTCTCCGCCGGGTTCTCGCGCCGGAACCAGCATGTGTGCCTTCTTGAGGTGTTCGAAGGCGAGGTCGTACTGCTTCGTCTCGAATTCGCAAAGCCCGAGGAGCGCCCACCCCGGAGCCGCCGACGCATCCAGCGCCACCATGCGGGTGAGGGCATCGGCGCACTGGGGGTATTTGTCCTGCTGATAGGAGATCATCCCGATCGCCCACCAACCCTCGGCCCAGTCCGGCCGCAGTTTTACCGCTTCGGCGAACAGGCGCGCTGCATCGTCGTCGTGATTCGCGCCGTAGGCCTCCTGCGCCTGCTTCGATAGCTGATCGAACGATTGAGTCGGAGTCTGAGCGCCTGCTAACGCGGCCAGCAGCAGGATCGACACTGTGAACTTCACTTTGTCAGGCTCCGTCCTCGTGCCTCGTCCTGTTGCCGGATTGCAGCGTCCATCTTCTCAGCGATCTGCCTCTCACGGCGACCGTCCTCTGGCCGCCCGACACGAAAGTAGATCGTAGCTAGGCTTCTGTGCACTTCAAGGAAATCGGGGCTTTCTTTTTCGAGGGCTTCAAGAAGGGTCACTGCGCGTTTGTCATCACCCTGGTCCGAGCAGAGCCGTGCATATTGAAAGCGCGCGCGCGGATCCTTCGGCCTGGATTGCAGCGCTTGCTCCAGGTCCTTCTGCGCTTCGTCCAGTCTGCCTTGCTCCCTGAGCAGCGTTCCCAGCCACAGCCGCGCGTCAAAGTCGCTCTGGTCCAAAGCCACTGCTTTTCTAAACGAGTCCTCAGCCCCCTTCATATCCGAATCAAGGTAGGCGAGCCTTCCGCGAAGGCTATAAGCTTCCGACAAGTTGGGATTCAGTTGGAGAGCGCGGTTGACCTCGTCCATGGCAGCTTTCTTGTTATTGGCCTTTAGCTGGGTGTATGCCATCAGCATGTGGGCTTCTGCGCTGTCGCCCTTCTCCAGAAGCTTCTGAATGAGAACCGCCCCGCGGCTCGTCTGGCCATCGTGGAGCAGCGCCGTGCCAAGCAGGTAGTTCAACGCGGAATTGTCCGGATCTGAGGTGGACAGTGGATCGAGCAGCGCGATCACTCGGCCATTCTCCCCTTGGCGCAGGTAGCACTCCGCGAGCAGCAGAGTCACGCGCCGGTAGTTGGGATCGGACGGCGGCAGCGCGCTATAGACGGCTTCAAGATCGTGGACTGCTCCACCCACATCCCCCATCTTGTAGCTGGAAAGGGCGCGGTTGAGACGGATTCCGTTGTTTGAAGCATCAGCCTTCAGGGCGAGCGTGTACTCCTGAACGGCCTCCTCGTAATGGCCTTCTTGAGCCAGCGCGGCGCCCAGGTTGGAACGGACCGCCGGCACATCGGGATAGAGCTTCAGAAATTCGCGGTAAGCCTGAATCGCCTCGGAATAGTGGCCCGCCTGCTGAAGTTCCACCCCCCGGCGCAGCATCTGCCGGGCTGAATCTTCCTGGGCCGCACAGATTCCTGAGGCCAGCAGCAACAGAATGGTCAACCGCCTGAACACGTCGTCGTCACCCTTCGCTCAGTGTTGCGCTTCAGGCGAGCGCTGTCTACTGCACATCGAAGTCCACCTTCTGCTCCGCGGTCGCGACGCCCTGGGTGATGCCAAGACGAATCTCGTACGAGCCGGGAGTAAACTTGTCCGCCGGCAGATCGGCGATATACGGAATGCGGCCATCCTGCTCCGGAGAAGGAAGCGGCGCTCCCGCCGACCCGAGGTATTGCCCATTCTTATAGAAGGCCATCGTCATCTTCGGCGCATCTTTGATGGCGGGATCAGGATACACGCTGAAATAAAAGGGCAGGATGTTCCCAGGTCCTCCCTTGAGCGTGTTGCTCAGTGTCGGCACAACTTTTCCGCCGGGGAAATAGAACGGATTCAGCATCTGACTGTCGCTGAGCTTATCGGTTCGTCGGATGATGACTACATCGCTGACGGCGAGCTTCGAACTCGGAGCGGGCACCGTCAAGGGGGTCTTCTTCACCCCGAGCTTGTTGCCCTTGCGATCCATCACCGCTGCTTCGAGCATATAAGTGCCGGGCGCCAGTTCCGTCCGATAGGTCTGAATAAGAGCAGCCTGCTTGCGCGCCTCTACCGTGTCCTGCGGCACTTCCACAGAGAATTCCTTGCTGAACTTCTCCACGACTTCTCCCGCGGAGTTCCGCACCAGGATGAGCATTGGGACATCCAGAATCGCGCTCTTGCCGCCAGGTTGCGAAGCGAACGTCAATTCCTTCAGAGGAGCTTCGAGGGTCAACATATATTCGATCTTCGGTCCGCGCTCGCTGAACCGTTCCGCGGCGACATCGAAGGAGAGATCGGAAGCAGGTTGGGCGGACGTGAGGCCATTCAGCAGCGGCACTTCATAGGCAACCACCTGCTGCCCGCCCCTGAGTTGAGGCAGGGCATAGTAGCCGCTTCGGGTGTGGACAACAATGCCCGGCCTATCGACCTTCACGGAAATAGGATGGAACTTGCCATCGTACACCGAAATGTGAGGATCGTAGGTCGCCTCGTAGTAGCTGCGCACGTCCTCCATCACTGCGCGAAGTGGCGCCTTCACGTCGTTCGTGTCTCCAATCGCCGTACCACCTGTCTTCTGCGCCAGATCGGTGAGCCACATCAGCGAATTAGCGCGAATCCCGTTCTCGGCATTTTCATTGGACTCAGCCTGCAAGGGTGTAACTTTTTCCGTGCCCCCGGTCAGGTCGAGCCTGCGGCTCTCGCCGGCTGCGCCGCCCAACTGGTCGCGGCCTGCATCTCCCTGGCTCCAGGTGACGAGCCCTTTCGGATCCACCGTGTAGAACGTCACGTTCGCGCGGTTCGCGGCCCCTATCATGTAGTTGTACTGTTCCTTGACAGTTTCATTGATTAAGAGGTCCGGATCGAAGTACACAACCACTTTGCGCCCGGGTAGCTGGCCCTGCGCTTTGATCAGCGCGAGGAGCGCGTCAATGGTGCCATGGGCGCTCACATCGCGATCCGCCGCATCGGCTTCCTGCAGCATGTCATACTGCATCTTCGCCATCCGCCACCCCACTGACCCCTGAATCGCACCTGCGCTCGGGCCGCTGTTCGTGCCGCCAGTCAGGGTTGGAGGGGTAGCGGTATCACCAGAAAAACCGCTCTGCGAGTCCGGTTCCCCCTGCGAAAGCGTCTTGCGAAGTTCCGCCTTGATGACATCCGTGTTGTGCAGGTACTGCGGGAAAGACCACATGGTGGACTTATCCACGCTCTTCAGCAGAGCCGACCGATCGTTCGTAAACGACTGAATCATATTCAGTCGCTCGTCGATCACCATCACTGAGAAGTAGAGATTCTGCTCGGGAGCGGCATTCAGGATGTCTTGAAGCGCTTGGCGAAAAAATCGCTTGCCATCCAGATCCAGATCTTTGAAGACCAGAGTGACTAGGCGAAGCTCCTTTACCGGATCCAGCGCCGGGGGTGCCCCCGCGGTAGACGCAGCTGCCTCATTCGCCCCTGCATTCGAGCCTTCCAGAAATCGGAAGGAGTTAACGTGCTGCTCCACCCCATTGTCAATCACATGAATCTCTTCGGGCCGAATATCCCGAATCGTTTTGCCCTTTTTGTCGCGAAATACCATGTCCAGAGTTACTTCCTGGGTATTGAGGCGAAACTCCGGACCCTTGGTCTGAGTTCCCTCTGAATGCTGAGAAGACGCGGACTGCTGGGCAATAAGGCTGCATGCGGAAAAAAGGACCAGACCCAAACCAATGGCAAAGAGCTTCACGATTACGCCTCCCCTGGGAACTTGAGCGAACGCAATTATATACATGTCTAAAGTTGCATCGAAATCGTTTTAGCCGAGGAGAGCGTAAATCGTTGATGCGGTTGCACTGCATCCTTCGCAGGTGACGATGCTGCGAGGCATTCGGTATGATGAACCCCCAAAGTTAAGCGAGCTCCAGCAGACAGGCGGCAGATCCCGGTGAAGCCTGCGTGGGGGCATACATCAGCTCATGGATAGGGATATCTCCAGGTTTTTACGAATCATGAACGGCCGGGGCCAGTTGGTCAGATGCCTTGTGCTGGCAGTGAGCGTGCTGGCGATGTGTGGATACGCTGCAGGCGCGAACACGCAGCCCAAAACAGGACAGGCAACCGGATCCGACACCCAATCGTTCGAGCGGTTGGCTTCACGCGCACAGGCAGCCATGGCGGGAAACCGTGTTCCCGAGGCAATTCGCCTGTACGGCGAGGCCACGGCAGTTCGCCCGTCGTGGTCCGAAGGATGGTGGTGCCTCGGCACTCTCTATTTCGATAACAACCAGATGGCCAATGCTCGCAATGCCTTCCTGCGGTTTGTCTCTGTTGAGCACGGGCAGCCCGGACCCGGCTACGGTATGCTCGGCCTGAGCGAATATCAGTTGAAAAATTATCCGCTGGCACTGGCGGCGTTCGAGCGCGGTCGCCAGCTCGGCCTCGGTGATAATCCCGATTTTGTTCATCGAGTGCTCTACCTCGATGGCGTTGTGAATAACTTCCTGGGCCATCCCGAGGTCGCGCTCGTACGCCTGACGCTGGTGGCAAACCAGCTCGCGGCCGGGCACGCCGAGGCTCCCAGGCAGACCGTAATTGACGATTTGGAACTCCTCGACGCGTTTGGCCTGGCCGCCCTCCGCATCCAGAAATTGCCGCAGGATCTGTCAGGTGACCAGCGCTCGCTGGTTCGCCAGGCGGGCCACGCACAAGCGCTGATTGCACTTCAGGACCGCACTACAGCGGGAACGGAACTTAAGCACCTGGTAGCGCAACATCCTTCGGATCCAGGTGTGCACTATATGTACGGCGTGTATCTGCTGAAGGAAGATCCACCCTCGGCAATGGGCGAATTCCGCCGCGAGATCGAGGTTTCGCCGCGGAGCGCCGCAGCCTACATTCAGGTGGCGCTTGGGCATCTCGAAAACGCCGAATTCAAACAGGGACTGCCCTACGCCCAGAAGGCGACCGCTCTGGCGCCGGACAATTTTGTCGCGCACGTGGCGTGCGGCAGACTGCAGCTTGGACTGGGAGACACCCGGCGCGCCATACGCGAATTGCGAACGGCGGTCCGATTATCCCCGGGCAGCCCCGACGCTCACTTCGCGCTTTCGCGGGCGCTGACGGAGGCCGGCTCGAAGAATGAAGCAGCCAGGGAGCGCAAAGAGTTTGAGCGCCTCAAGGCGATATCGAACGCTGCTGATCGATAGTAGGATTTTGAATAGAGGCCCGGGGAAACAGAATAGGGTCTGCGCAGGAACCCGGCATCGAAGACGTCAGCACGGCTCTCCTTCCCCGTAACGAGACACTCACGAGGCATTCTGTGCAAGTGCCGGATTGTCGGACTTAGATGAAACGAGAGATGAATAGGCGACGGTTTTTGCAGTACTCCGGTTGGCTGGGTACCGGATTGCTCCTCCCCAGGCACATGCGCGCATCTGCCGCGCCGCTGCACATGAGATGGACGCCCGCCCCGGGCAGCAGCACGATTTCCTTCGAAGACATCACCGGAAAGTCCGGTGTCGATTTCAAGACCGATAGCTGCCCGACTCCAAACAAGAATCAGCCGGAGACCATGGTGGGCGGTGTAGGGCTGATCGATTTCGATAATGACGGCTACCTGGATCTGTTCTTCGTGAATGGGGCAGCCATCCCATCGCTGAAGAAGGATTCGCCGAAGTACTACAACCGCCTTTACCGCAACAATCGCGATGGCACCTTTACCGACGTTACTGAAAAAGCCGGACTGGCCGGAGATGGATACGACATGGGTGTAGCCGTCGGCGATTTCGATAATGATGGCTGGCCCGATATCTTCGTCGCCAGTGTCACCAAGAATTGCTTGTATCGCAATAATCACGACGGCACATTCACGGACGTGACCGACAAAGCTGGCGTGGGCATGCCCATGTACAAGGGCGAGAAGATGTGGAGTGCCGCCGCCGGGTGGGTGGACTACGATAACGACGGCAAACTCGACCTCTTCGTTTCGAACTACTGCCGGTGGCACGTGAACGGGGATCCCGTGTGCATGAGCGGCGGACGCGAACGAGCCTACTGCCATCCCAAGTTTTACGAGCCTCTGCCTTGCTCGCTCTATCACAACAACGGCGATGGCACGTTCACCGACGTCTCAGAGGAGACCGGCATCTCCAAGGTGCTCGGCAAAGGCATGGGAATCGGTTTCAACGACTACGACGGGGACGGCTTCATCGATATCTTCGTAGCCAACGACAACATGCCGAACTCGCTCTTCCACAATCTGAAAGGGAAGGCCTTCGAGGAGGTCGCACTTGATTCCGGCGTGGCGTATGCCGAATCGGGGAAGGCGGTCTCCGGCATGGGCGCGGAATTCCGCGATCTCGACAACGATGGCCTGCCCGACATCTGGCACACCGCAACGGAACTTGAGACATTCCCGTTGTTTCGCAACATCGGCAAAGGGATGTTCGTCGACTTTACCGGCAGAAGCGGGCTGGCACGCTATACGCTCGAAATGTCGGGCTGGGGCGATGCAGTGGCGGATTTTGACAACGATGGCCTCAAGGACCTGCTGGTCGCACGTGGTAATGTGCTCGATAACATTTCCGATTTCTCACCCCGCACCTTCGCCGAGCCGCTATCGATTTTCCGCAATCTGGGTGGTATGAAGTTTGAAGATGTATCCAAGCAGGCCGGCCCTGCCATTGAACTGGCAATGCCATATCGCGGCTGCGTTATCGGCGACCTGTTCAACAGCGGCAATCTCGACATCGTGACCACCGCCCTGAGCAGCCCTGCAAGAATCCTTCGCAATGTGACCGGGAAATCGGGCAACTGGGTGAAATTTCAACTCGTCGGGACGAAGAGCAACCGCATGGGTATCGGCGCACAGCTTAAAGTGACAACCGACGATGGAAGCAGCCAGTACGACGTGGTGTCGACCAGCGCCGGATACCAATCGTCACGAGATCACCGTGCGCACTTCGGTATCGGCCCGTTCAAGACCCTGAAGGAAGTTGAGATCAAGTGGCCCAGCGGAATCCGCCAGGTTCTCAAGAATGTGCCGGCGAACCAGATTCATCGCATCGAGGAAAGTTCCGCATCCTCCTAGGCCAGGGACGTCGACCCTTCTGACCGAGAAAGGAGCCGAACTATCCGATAACCGATTCGGTTGGCCGCCGGTCATACGAACAAGCGTTAGAATTGTGTCCCGGCTACTCCCATGCGATATTTGCTTCCCCTCCTGATCATTCTTCCCCTTGTGGCTCCTGCCCAGGCGCCCGAGCCGACCTTGCGCAGCACTACTTCTGAAGTCCTGCTGGATCTCGTGGTTCGCGATAAACATGCGCACATCATTCACGACCTGCGGCCTGACGAAGTTAAGGTCTTCGAAAATGGCGTTCCACAGAACGTACGGCACTTCGAGTTCGTCGATGGGCGTACCTCCACTCCGGCATCTCCGGGTCTCACTTCAGCCACCTCAGGCGAGGCGTCCCCTTCAGGCAGCAGCACGCCGGCCGCGCGTCCTACCGTGAACGACCTGCGTGACATTAGCGTCATTTCGGTGGTCATTGCTGACCTGGATCCGCGAGGCCGCAAGCTGACGTTGGATGCCATGCAAAAGTTTGTGCAAACAGAGATGCGGCCCAACACGTATGTCGGCGTGTTCAGCCTCGGACTCGCAGGACTCCGCGCCATCCAGCCTTATACGCACGACAGCCAGAAGATCTCGGCTGCCTTGGACCGGGCGGTGCGCTCGGCATTAAATACGCAGCTCACAGCGGTCGGCCAGGAAAACACCCGGAATACGAGCCTCGGGTCGGCTGACACCGCGACCGGCCCCACAACTGATCCGTCCAGTCTCCCCTCTACGGACCCGAACGGTACCCTGTTTGGACCCGCCGCTGGGCCGACCGGCGCGCTCACGGCTCCTGTCTCGGGCCCGGCAGCGGAGATCAACCAGATGATGGAGTCGAACTGGGTAAGCGAAATGCAGGACGTGTACGTGGATAGCCAGCGCTACCTCACGCCATTGCACATGTTGGTGCAGTCGCAGGCGGAGATTCCAGGGCGCAAGGTTGTGCTTCTTTTTTCGGCGGGGCTACCGGTGCACGGTGATACGGCGGAGTTGCTCAACAGCGTGATCAGCGCCGCGAATCGCTCCAACGTCAGCATCTACGCGCTCGATACCCGCGGAATCACCACCCAGTCGACTCTGGATTACTCCCGAAACCTCCTTCAGCGCTCCGCACGCAAGAGCATGGACCAGCAGATGTCCCCGAACAAGACAGTGACGCCCGGCGAGGTGATCCTGGGAGAGATGGCGGAAACGTCTATCCACGCTGACACGCGCGCAAACCTGGCCGAGCTTGCCGAGGGTACCGGAGGCGAACTTCTGCCCGATTCGCTGGACATGCTCGACCCGCTGAAACGTGCCGTAGAGGATGTGAGGACGCATTACGAGCTCACCTATTCACCCACCAATACCGCCATGGATGGAACCTTCCGCAAGATCGAAGTCAAGGTCTCGCGACCCGGAGCGAGAGTCTTTGCGCGCAGCGGCTACTATGCGCTTCCGGTGCTCTATGGGCAGCAGATCTATCCCTTCGAAATGGCAACGCTCAAAGCGCTCAACACCAGGCCTCTCCTGCATCAATTCGACTTTGATGCCGCGGCACTGCAGTTTCGGCCCGGCCCGGAACGAACCCAGATGGTCTTCGCATTTGAATCCCCCACCCGCGATCTCAAGGTCATCCAGGACGGGCAATGGGCGAAGGTTCACGTATGCATCACTGCATTGATCAAGGACGATGACAACCATATCGTTCAGAAACTCAGTAAGGATATTCCTTACGACGTTCCCGCGGACAAAACGGCCGAGTTCGAGAAAGGCGTCGTGAGTTTCACTGCGCCTTTCCAACTGTCGCCGGGCCGATACACTCTGGAAACCGCTGCGGTGGACCGGAACAGCATGAAGGCGAGCGTCACTCGCTCTGTGCTCGTCGTGAGCCAATCCTCCAGCTTCTCCATGAGCGATGTCGCGCTGGCCCGGCGCGTGGATCCGATCCACGGCCCGGTCGTTCCCTCCGATCCGCTGGAGGCGCGAGGCGTCATCGTGACCCCGGAACTGGCCGATGCCTTCACCCGGCAAGCCGGCGCGGAACTAAGGTTCTACGCGGTCGCGTATCCTGAAAAGCCCGTCAATGCGCCCGTTGAAGTGACGTTCGAAATCTGGCGCGACGGCAGGCTCGTGATGCGCAGCCCGGCAAGCCCTGTTCCCCCCGATCTCACCGGCGCAGCGCCCATGCTGGCAAGCCTGCCGACCGGCAAATTGCCCGCAGGCTGGTATGAGGCGCACATATCCTTCAAGTACAAGGGACAAACCGTCACAAAAATCGTTCCGTTCGTGCTTGGGGCGAAAGGCTGAAGATCATTTTTTCGCACGCTCGGAACGGAGCTTTTCCAGCACCTGGTTGGTCTGCGCGTCACTCGGATTAAGCTGGTGGGCATGCTCGAGTACCGGCAGCGCGGCCTCATCGTCGCCGAGCATATAGAGGGTGGCGCCCAGCATGACCACCGAACCATAGGCGTTCGGGCGTAGAGCTACTGCCTTCTGCAGCGGGTCCCGAGCCTCTTTGTATCGTTGCAGCCGGAAATATGTCAGTCCCAGGTTGTGCCACGCTTCGTAGGATTTGGGATCGAGCTGCACCGCCCGCTTCAGCGGCTCCAATGCGCTTTCGAATGCACCCGCCTCGCCATACAACTGACCCAACAGCGTAAGGTTCTCAGGGTCGTTGGGGTCGAACATGCGCTGGCACACCTGATGCGCATCTGCCGCCGGCTTTGTGCGTAGCGCGTCGCTGCAGTCCCGCACCTCTGTCTCCGTGCTCTTATGCCGGTTCAGCAACTCGTTATAGAGACTGTACTCGCGGTCCGCATCCTGTTGCCGTCCCCCGATCGAGTACGCGCGCGCCAGTCGGTAGTGCACGCGATAATCGTTGGGCAACACCTTCGCGGCGCGCTCCAGCCACAGAATACCCTTACTCGCATCACCTGAAGAGAGATACGCCACGCCGACATAAAACGGCGTATCGGGAAACGGTGGCCGTTCAGCCACGGAGCTGAGCCGCTTGATGGCCGAGGCGTAATCATTCGATAGCAGGTCAAGTCGACCCAGATAGTACGTAACGTAGCGCGAGTCGCCGGCCAGCTTGCGAACCTGTTCAAACTGCGCGCGCGCTTCATCGTTGCGGCCGAGCGAGAGCAGGCACACCGCGTATTGAAAATGCGCCCGAGGATCCGTGGGCTGAAGAGTTACAGCTTGTTGAAGCTCCGTCGCAGCCTGCTCGTACATTTGCTGCTGCATCAGCTGCGAGCCGCGGCTGAGGTGGGCATCCTCGCCGGCAGGCTGCGCTCGCAACGCGATTCCGAACCCGATCAGCAGCAGGATCATGACAATTCGCTTCATCTGCCGAATCGCTCCTGCCGGATCACACCCGCGCCTTCCTTGATCGTGACCAGCTGATTCGCATGCAGCCCCTTCACAGACTCTCGTATCCCGGTTGGCCACATGATCTCCAGATCTGCCGTTGCGGCTTCCCCTAGGCCGAAGTGCAGACGCCGGTCACTGGATGAGAGATAGCCGGAGGCTGCCATCACGCTCTGCCTCTGACGCCGTCCCCCATAGATCGCCGTTATCGTTGCTCCGATCGCGCTGCAATTGGAGTGTGTCCCTACGAGCTTTACCTTCAGCCAGTGGGCTGCTCCGCTCAGATCATTACGCAATAGGGATGGGGGCTCGTTAATGTTCATGATAACGATGTCCAGGTCGCCGTCGTTATCGAAATCGCCGAACGCAATTCCCCGGCTGGCATGCGCTTGCCTAATCGCAGGACCGGCTCCGTCCAGAAGCTCTTCAAACCGTCCATCGCCCAGGTTGCGGAACAACACGCGAGGCGTCTTGTGCGGGAACTCCGGATGTTTCCGCTCCACCTCAGGGAACGTGCTGCCAGTCACCCAGAAAATATCGGGTAGGCCATCATTGTCCAGGTCCACGATGCCATCGCCCCAGCTTACGTAGCGCGTCTCCACCCCCAAGCCTGCGCGTAGAGTCACATCTTCGAACTGGAGTTTGCCGATGTTCCTGTAGAGCGCCGATGTGTCTTCGGCAAAATGCGTCTTCAGCACGTCCAGCGAACCATCCGTATCATAGTCGCCGATCGCGATACCCATTCCGGCCTGTTCCCTGCCGTCCTCATTGACCGCCAAGCCAGACTCCAGTCCAATCTCCTCGAACGTGCCGTCCCCCCGGTTCCGGAAGAGCAGGCTGGGAGTCGAATCGCACGCCACGTAAATCTCCTGCCACCCATCCCCATTCAGGTCAGCGGCAACTGCGGTGAGCCCGTACACCGGCTTGACTGCTCCAATTCCGGAATGCTCGGTCACATCGGTGAAGGTACCATTCCCGTTGTTGTGGTAGAGAATTGGACGCTCGGGTACCAGCCCCCGCGGGCCGCAGTTGACGGGCACGCCCTT
>Ga0134128_10005537_pt1 | contig 15309 bp, 19 predicted proteins | sample KB31754_FD_96462 | JGI IMG/M metagenome (GOLD analysis project Ga0134128, IMG submission 96462) | Terrestrial soil microbial communities with excess Nitrogen fertilizer from Kellogg Biological Station, Michigan, USA - KB3-175-4 | ecosystem: Environmental > Terrestrial > Soil > Unclassified ... | reverse complement strand
TGGTCGTCGGCGCCGGCTTCGGCGGCGTCGCCGCGGCGATCGAGCTGCGCCGCCACGGCTTCGAAGACGTCACGATCCTCGAGCGCGCGGCGGACCTGGGCGGCACGTGGTTCTACAACAGCTACCCCGGCGCCGCCTGCGACGTGCCGAGCCACCTGTACTCGTTCTCCTTCGCCCAGCGCCGCGACTGGTCGCGCCTGTGCTCGCCCCAGCAGGAGATCCACGACTACCTGGCGGACGTCGCGCGCTCCCACGACGTCGCGCGGCTGATCCGCTTCGGGCGCACGGTCAGCGCATGCACGTGGGACGAGCGGCGCGCGCAATGGCAACTGGACACGACCGGCGGCGAGCGCTTCGCAGCCGACGCGCTGGTGCTCGCCACGGGCCAGCTGCACCAGCCCGCGCGCCCGCAGGTCGAGGGGATCGACAGCTTCGCCGGCCACAGCTTCCACTCGGCGCAGTGGGATCACGGCTACCCGCTCGCCGGCAAGCGCGTGGCGGTCGTCGGCACGGGCGCGAGCGCCGTGCAGTTCGTGCCGGAGATCGCAGGGCAGGTCGGGCAGCTGACCGTCTTCCAGCGCACGGGCAACTGGTTCCTGCCGCGGCGCAACCGTCGCTACCCGCGCCTGGTGCGCGCGGCGATCGAACACGTCCCCGGCGTGCAGGCGTTCAGGCGCGGCTTCATGTACGAGTACTGCGAGGCGCTGACCGCGTCGATCCGCCACCCGCGCACGCTCGGGCGGCTGCTCGGCATGCGCTCGGCCGCGTTCATGCGCCGGCAGCTGAAGGACCCACAGCTGCGCCGCAAGGTGTGGCACGACTACACGTTTGGCTGCAAGCGCATCCTCTTCAGCTCGGCCTACCTGCCGGCGCTGCAGCGCCCGAACGTGCAGGTCGTGACCGAGCCGATCGTGCGCGTGCAGCCGAGCGGGATCGTCACGGCCGACGGCGTCCTGCACGAGACCGACTGCATCATCTGGGGCACGGGCTTCAAGACCAACGACTTCATGTTCCCGATGACGATCGCCGGCACGGGCGGCGTCGAGCTGGGCGACGAGTGGGCGCACGGGGCGCACGCGCACCTGGGCATGACCGTGCCGGGCTTCCCCAACATGTTCGTCATGTACGGGCCCAACACGAACACGTCGGGCGGCTCGATCATCTTCTACCTGGAGGCGCAGGCCGGATACCTGCGCCAGGCGCTGGCGCAGATGCTCGCGCGCGGCGCAGACGCCGTCGAGGTGCGCCGCGAGGTCGAGCGGGCGGGCGACGCCGAGCTGCAGGCGCGCTTCGCCGGCACGGCCTGGACGCAGTGCGATTCCTGGTACCGCGACGAGAGCGGGCGCATCGTGGCCAACTGGCCGGGCTACATGCGCGAGTACCTGCAGCGCACGCGGGAGCTCGACCCGAGCGAGTACGAGTTCAAGAGCGCGGCGGGCGCCGAGGAAGCGGCGGCCGGTCACGCCTACGCGGCCTCGCCGACGACGGCCTGAGCGCAGAGAGACGAGGAGGAGCGCAGATGCACGACTACGTGATCGTCGGAGCGGGCTCGGCGGGCTGCGTGCTGGCCAACCGGCTGTCGGAGGACCCTTCGGTGCGCGTGCTGCTGCTGGAGGCCGGCGGGCGCGATCGCTCGCTGAACATCAAGATCCCCGCGGCGTTCCCCAACCAATTCCACACAAAGCTCGACTGGGACTATGCGACCGAGCCCGAGCCGCACGTCGACGATCGCTCGCTGTACATCCCGCGCGGCAAGAGCATCGGCGGGTCGAGCTCGATGAACGCGATGCTGTACGTGCGCGGGCGCCCGCTGGACTACGACGCATGGGAGGCGCAGGGCGCGCCCGGCTGGGGCTATCGCGACGTGCTGGCGTACTTCGTCAAGTCCGAGGACAACGCGCGCGGCGCCTCGGAGTTCCACGGCGCGGGCGGTCCGCTGCGCGTGTCCGAGCAGCGCTCGCCGCGCGCGATGGACAGGCGCCTGCTGGCGGCGTGCGCGGCGGCGGGCATCCCGCAGATCGCCGACTACAACGGGCCCGAGCAGGACGGCGCTTCGATGTTTCAGGTGACGCAGCGAAACGGACAGCGCTTCAGCGCCGCCGACGCCTTCCTGCGCCCGGCGCGCAAGCGCCCGAACCTGGAGGTGCGCACGAACGTCACGGTCCTGGGCGTCGAGCTGGAGGCCGATCGCGCCATCGGCGTGCGCGTGCGCAAGGGGCGCCGCGGCCAGGAGCTGATACGCGCAGAGCGCGAGGTGCTGCTGTCGGCGGGCGCGATCAACTCGCCGCAGCTGCTGCTGCTGTCGGGCATCGGCCCGGCCGACGAGCTGCGCGCGGCCGGCGCGCAGGTGCGCCATGACCTGCCGGGCGTCGGGCGCAACCTGCAGGACCATCCGTTCGTGACGGTCATCTGGGAGGTGTCAGACCCGACGACGCTGTACGGCGCCGACAGGCCCAAGGCGCTGGCCGAGTGGCTGCTGCGCCGCTCGGGCAAGCTCAGCTCTACGGTCGCCGAGGTCGTCGCCTTCACGCGCTCGCGCGGCGGCCTGCCGGCTGCGGACATCCAGTTCCACATGGGCGCCGCCTACTACGAAGACCACGGCGCGGAGACCTATGACGGGCACTGCATGGTGATCGCGCCGGTGCTCGTCTCGCCCAAGGCGCGCGGGCAGGTGTGGCTCAGATCGGCCGACCCCGCGGCCAAGCCGCGCATCGTCACCAACACGCTGTCCGAGCCTGAGGACGTCGAGTCGCTGGTGGCCGGCATGGAGCTCGCGCGCGAGATCGCCGCGCAGTCGCCGCTGCGCGAGACGCTCGTCAAGGAGCTGAAGCCGGGCGCCGGGACGAGCGGGCGCCAGGAGCTGCAAGCCGACCTGCGCCGGCGGTTGATGCTGATCTACCACCCGGTCGGCACGGCGCGCATGAGCGACACACACGAGCAGGCGGTCGTGGACTCGCAGCTTCGCGTGCACGGCCTGCGGGGCCTGCGCGTGATCGACGCTTCGATCATGCCGGTGATCCCCGGCGGCAACACCCACGCACCGACGATCATGGTCGCCGAGCGCGGCGCCGACCTGATCCGCGGTCGCGTCGCCACGACCCCCGCCCCGGCGCCGGCATGAACGCCGCGACAGCGCCCAGCGGCCGACGGAGCTGACGGGCGAGCATGTCGATCAACCACCACCGCGAGGGCGCAGGCGAGCCGTTGGTGCTGATCCACGGAATCGGGCTGCGCTGGCAGATATTCACGCCGGTGATCGGTGCGCTGGCGGCCGACTTCGACGTGATCGCGTGCGACTCGCCGGGCTTCGGCCAATCGCCGCCGCTCGCCGAGGGAGTCTCGCCGACGGTGCCCGCCTACGCCGACGCCTTCCGGCGCTTCTTCGCCGCCGAAGGACTCGACCGCCCGCACGTCGCGGGCAACTCGATGGGCGGAGCGATCGCGCTGGAGCTGGCGCGCCGCGGCGTCGTCGCCTCGGCGACCGCGATCTCCCCCGCGGGCTTCTGGACGGCGGCCGAGCGCCGCTTCTGCCAGGCCTCGCTGGTGTCGCTCGCGCGAACGCCGCGCGCGGCTCGCCCTGCGCTGCAAGCGCTGATCAGAACGCGCGCCGGGCGCACGGCGATGCTGTGGCAGACGTTCGGGCGGCCCACCCGCCTGCCCGCGCAGGAGGCCGTGGCGACTTTGCGCGACGCATGGGCGTCGCCCGCGTTCGCCGCCGCGCTGGCGGCCTTCGACGACTACACGTTCGCCGAGGCCGAGCAGCTGGCGCCGACGCCGCTGACGATCGCCTGGGGAAGGCACGATCGTTTGCTGCCCTATCGCCTGCAGGCCCCGCGCGCACGCGCCCTGCTGCCGCGCGCCAGGCACATCACGCTCGGCGCGGGCCACGTGCCCTTCTACGACGATCCGCCGGCCGTCGCCGAGGCGATCCGCGCGGGCGCGTCGAGTCCTTAGCTCCACATCGCGCGGTAGGGCGAAAGCCACTCGTCCAGCTCGCGCAGCGGCTCGCCGCGCACGCTGTAGATGCGCCGCTGCGCGTCCACCTGCGCCTCGACGAAGCCGGCGTCGCGCAGCACGCGCAGATGCCTGGAGACGGCCGGCTGGCTGATCGCCAGCGCCCGTACGAGCTCGCCGACGGGCCGCTCGCGCTCGCGCAGCAGATCGAGCATCTGTAGTACGCGGGCGGCATGGGACGGCGGCCGCGTTCATACTGCGCATGATGGACCCGGCGAAGGCACGCGAGCTGCTGTCTCGCGAGCGCGAGCGCATCGAGCGCGCGCTCGCCGATCTGGCGGCGCCGGAGAGCGACCCGAACAGCGACCCGGCGGACGCGGGCGACAACGCGCCGGAGCTGCTGGACGCGGAGATCGACGCCGGGCTGGCCGCGCCGCTGCGCGAGGAGCTCGCGGCCGTGCAGCGCGCCGAAGCGCGTTTGGCCGAAGGCTCCTACGGACTGTCGGTGGAGAGCGGCCGGCCGATCCCGGACGGCCGCCTGCAGAGCATTCCGTGGGCCGAGCGCACCGCCGAGGAGCAGGCCCGCTACGAGTCCTCCGGCGGCTGATCCGGCCGCACACGCTCGCCGGGCTGTCCATTTCGCGCGCTGCCGTTCGTCTCGGAGACGAGCGTTCATATCATCGAGCCCCACGATGGAGGGAGCTGCATGACCACCAGCCCACACCGCGCCAAGAGCTTCGCCCTTGCGCTGCTCGCGATGACGCAGTTCGTCGTCGTGATCGACGCCTCGATCGTCAACGTCGCGCTGCCGTCGATCGGACGCGCGCTGAAGTTCTCCCAGGACGACCTGACGTGGGTGGTCAACGCCTACACGCTGACGTTCGGCGGCTTTCTGCTGCTGGGCGGGCGCCTGGCCGACCTGATGGGCCGCCGGCGCATGTTCATGCTCGGGCTCGTCGTCTTCTCGCTGGCCTCGCTCGCCGGCGGCTTCGCCCAGTCCGAGCCGTGGCTGATCGCCGCGCGCGCGGTGCAGGGCATGGGCGCGGCGATCGTCTCCCCCGCGGCGCTGTCGATCATCACGACGACGTTCGCCGAAGGCGCCGAGCGCAACCGCGCACTCGGCGTGTGGGGCTCGGTCGCGGGCGCCGGCGGCGCCGCGGGCGTGCTGCTGGGCGGCGTGCTCACGAGCGGCCTGTCCTGGCGCTGGGTGCTGTTCGTGAACGTGCCGATCGGCGTCGTCTGCGCGCTGCTCTCGCCGCGCGTGCTGCAGGAGAGCCGCGCCGAGGCCGAGACGCGCAACTTCGACATTCCGGGCGCGGTGGCCGTGACGGCCGGGCTGGCGCTGCTCGTGTACGCGCTCGTCAACGCAGTCAACGCCGGCTGGGGCTCGACGGAAACGCTGCTGCTGATCGCCGGCGCGCTCGCGCTGCTGGCGGTGTTCCTGGTCATCGAGCTGCGCTCGCGCGCGCCGCTGATGCCGTTCTCGATCTTTCGCCTGCGCACGCTGCGCGGCGCCGACACGGTGGCGCTGCTGATCGGCATGTCGCTGTTCTCCATGTTCTTCTTCATCTCGCTGTACATGCAGCAGGTGCTGCACTACTCGGCGCTGCGCGCCGGCCTCTCCTACCTGCCGCTGGCCTTCGCCATCATCCTCTCCGCCGGCGCCGCGTCGGTCGGCGTCACGCGCTTCGGCTTCAAGCCGATCCTCGTGACCGGCCTGCTGTTCGTCGCCGCCGGGCTGTACTGGTTCTCACGCGTTCCGGGCACCGGCGGCACGTTCGCCGCCAACGTGCTCGGGCCGTCGCTGCTGGCCGCCGTCGGCCTCGGCCTGTCCTTCGTGCCCGTGACGATCGCCGCGGTGACAGGCACGCGCCCGCACGAGGCGGGCCTGGCGTCGGGGCTGGTCAACACCGCGCAGCAGGTCGGCGGCGCGCTCGGCTTGGCGATCCTCGCGACGATCGCCAACAGCCGCACGCAGGACGTCATGCACGCCGGCCAGCACGACGCCGCGATCGCGCTGACCAAGGGCTTCGAGCGCGCCTTCCTCGTCGGCTCCGGCTTCGCGCTGCTCGGCGCCGCGCTGACGCTCGTGCTGATCTCCTCGCGCGACAGCCGCTCGCACTCGCTGGCCGCGCGCAGCGAGGGCGGCGACTCGCCCGTGCCGACGCCCGCCGCCTAGGCTCAGTCCTTGCGGTCGCTCGGCGCGCTCCACTCGACGCGCACCAGCCGCGACGCCGCGAACATGGCCACGATCGCGCCGACGAGCAGCCACACGATCGGATCGTTCAGCGACAGCGTCTTTGCCTGCGCGCCGAGATAGCCGACGATGACGGTCAGCGGCAGATAGCCGAGGAAGGTCGTCCAGCCGAAGCGCCAGCGGGGAACGCGCACGGCGCCGGCCACGTAGCCCGTGAAGCTGAACGGCACGATCGGGATCAGCCGCACGACCAGCAGCAGCGAGATCCCGCCTCGCTCGATCGCCCGGCACAGCTCGTCGAAGCGCCGCGCGCCGAAAACGAGCTGGATGGCCGGGCGGCCGAGCGCCTGGCCGAGCGCGTATGCCAGCAGCGCCGAGGCCAGCCAACCGCCCATCGCCAGCGCCAGCCCGGGCGCGAATCCGTAGACGAAGCCGGCCGTCGCAGTGACGATCTCGGTTGGATAGAAGAGCACCGCATGCGCGAGCATCAGGCCGAACAGCAGCGCAACGCCGCCGAGCCCGAGGCCGCGAAACTGGTGGCGCAGGCCGTCGAGGTCGCCGTGCAGCGCGAACGCGACCGCATGGCGAAGGTCGGGCACGACGGCGATCAGGCCGGCGCCGCCGAGCACGCCCGCCAGCGACAGCGCGAGCTCGCGCCAGTGCAGGCGCTCGCGCACCGGCTCGCTCTCCGGCACAGGTCCGCGCTCGCTCGCCGGCTCGCTCTCCGGCCCAGGTCCGCGCTCGCTCGCCGCGCCGCTCATGTCATGAGCATGACAGCGCATCGGCTTGCGGCTGCTAGCGCGCCGCCTCGTAGATCAGCACGGCGACGCCGTCGCCGACCGTTTTCGAGCTCTTCAGCCGCAGCGGCTTCTTGCCGCTGGCCGCAGCGAACAGGCGCTTGCCGCTGCCGAGCAGCACCGGGAAGACCATCAGGCGCAGCTCGTCCAGGAGGTCCTGCTCGACCAGCGATTGCACCAGCTGGGCGCTGCCGTGGACGACCACGTCGCCGTCCAGCGCCTCTTTCAGCTTGGTTACCTCCCCGGCGACGTCGCCGCCGAGCACGGTCGTGTTGCTCCACGAGGGCTCCTGCAGCGTCGAGGAGACGACGTACTTGGGCATGGCGTTGAACTTGTCGGCGAACTCGCCCTTCATCGACGGCCATGCCGCGGCGAAGCCTTCATAGGTGGTGCGCCCGAGCAGCAGCGCCTCGGTCGCCAGCGTCTCGTCGAGCTTGAACTTGTCGCCCTCGGCCCCACGCTCGATCTCGAACGTCCACCCCTGGTGCTCGTAGTCCTCTCCCCCGCCGGGCGCCTCCATGACGCCGTCGAGCGAAACGAACTCCGTTGCCACGATCCGTCCCATGTCATGCCCCTTTCCTCGTCGTTGCGCTTTCGTTGTCGTTGCTGACCAGACGAGCACGGCGGGTGAAACTCATCGAGCGGTCCGCGCGATACGGTCGCGCGTGAGATGAAAGCTCTCACGCGGCGCCCGCGCATCGCCCTGCTGCTGTCGGCGCTGATCGCCGGCGGCACGGTCGTGGCGATCGCCGCCTCCGACAGCCCGCGCGCGCTGTGGCGCGCGTTCGAGCACATGCAGCCCGCGTGGCTGCTCGCGGCGCTGGGCTTGGAGCTGCTCTCCTACGTCGGCTACGTGCTGGCCTACCGCGCAACGGTGCTCACGACAGGCCAGCCGCGGCTGTCGCTGCTGTTGACGATCCGCCTCGTCCTCGCAGGCTTCGGCCCGTTCGTGGCGCTTGGCGGCTTCTCCTTCGACCGCCATGCGCTCAGCGCCGTGCATCGCAGCCGCCGCGAAGCGCGGCGTCAGGTGCTCGCGCTGGGCGTCGTCGAGTACCTGCTGCTCGCGCCGGGCGCATGCGTCTGTGCGGTGATCCTGCTGTTCGACGCACACGGCGCGTCGCCAGCGCTGACGCTGCCGTGGGCGTTCGCCGTGCCGCCCGGCTTCGCGCTGGCCTGGTGGGCGACCCAGCCGCGCATCATGCACCGTTTCCAGCGCTCGCACGGACGCGTTCGCCGCTGGATCGGCGAGGTGCTGGGCGGCGCGCAGATCCTGCGGCGCGTCGTGCTGCGCCCGTTGGAGCATCCGCTGGCGCTGCTCGGAATGGGCGTCTACTGGGCGGCCGAGATCGCCTGCCTGGCCTTTGCGCTGCGCTGCTTCGGCGTCGTCCTGTCCGTGCCGGCGCTGGTCGTCGCCTATGCCACGGGCTACGCCGCCAGCCGTCGCTCGCTACCGCTGGGCGGCGCGGGCGTCACCGAGGCGCTGCTGACGATCTCGCTGATCGCCGTGCACGTGCACGCTCCGCAGGCGCTGCTGTCGGTGGTCGCCTATCGCCTCGTGAACTTTCTCGCTCCGGTGATCCCGGGGCTGCTCGCGCATTCCTCGCTGGAGCCGATGATGCAAGCGCACTTCGCGCGCGAGCGCGCCGAGCGATCCTCCGGAAAACGTCCGGCGGCGTAGTCTGGACGAGACGGCCGGCCGGGAGCGCTCGTCCCAGCCGGGCGAGCGACCGACGGGCGCCATGCACGAGTGCAGACTGTCACACAGCGCGCTGCGCCCACAAGGCATGCTCAGCAGAACAGTCAGCACTCCGACCGCAACGAAAGGAACCCATCAAATGAACACGTACGTGATCCGACGCAAGGCGGCCTGGTCGTCGCCCGGGGAGCTCGAGCAGGCGGCCGCGCGATCCAAAGAGGTTGCCGACAACGAGTTCGCCGAGGACATCCGCTGGATTCGCAGCTACGTGATCGACGATCAGGACGGCACGCTTGGAAGCGTCTGCATCTATCAGGCGAGCGGTCCCGAGGCGATCCGCAAGCACGCCCAGCGCGTGGGCATGCCGGCCGACGAGATCCTCGACGTGGCCGACACCGTCGTCATCCGTCCCGACCCCGTGGGCGAGACCGCCGGCTCGTGAGCCGAGCGCGTGACGGGCGGCCGCCCGGTCGCCCGTCGCCTTGGTTTGACGGTCGGGCCGGCGGCGGCGAGCCGGCCGATTTGGAAGACTCCGCCAGCGGCTCCGGCCGATCTCGACCGCGGCCCGCGAGGAGGCCCCAGTGAAGGTGCAAAGACTGATCGTCGGATGGTTCACCGCGCCGGGCGGCATCTTCCGCTCCGGCGAGGAGATGGACAGGACGGTTCGCTACCCCGTGCCGGCCTACGTGATCGAGACCGACAGCGAGCGGGTCCTGATCGACACCGGCCTGAACCCCGCCGCGATCGCCGATCCGGCCGCCTACTACGACCGGCCGGACGTCTTCGCGGTGTTCGCGCTCGAGCAGGAGCAGAGCGTGGCCGAGCAGCTCGACGTGAGCACGTTGACCAAAGTCGTGCTCACGCACCTGCACTGGGACCACGTGGGCGGCCTGGGACTGATCCCGCCGTCGGTGCCGCTGGTCATCCAGCGCGCCGAGTGGCAGGCCGGCCATGACGACGCGGCCGTGCGGCGCAACGTGTTCCTGCCCAGCGACTACGCCGACGACGGCCGCGAGGTGACGCTGGTCGACGGCGACTGCGACCTGCTCGGCGACGGCAGCGTCGAGCTGCTGCTCACGCCCGGCCACACGCCAGGGCACCAGTCGGTGCGCATAGGCGACCTCGTGATCGGCGCCGACGTCAGCCACTTCGCGTCGGGCCTGGACGACCACCGCTTCCCGATCTTCGCCGACGATCGAGAGCAGCAGCGGCGCTCGGCGGAACGCCTGCGTGCGCTGCGCGACGCCGGCGCGCAGGTCATCCCGGGGCACGACCCCGAGATCTTGCGCCCTGGGCCTTTGAGCGTGAGCTGAGAGCTCAAGCAGACCGGTGCCGAGTCCCGGCCGGCGGCGCGTCCCCGCGGCACACCTTCCCGTGTGCGAGAGCATCGCTAGCGCTCGAGGCGTTTGCTGTGCAGCTTCTCGGCGATCAGCATCAACTGGCCCGGGCTCACGCGCAGGCCCTCGCACAGCTTGAGCAGCGTGCTGTACGTCGGGTTGCCTTGACCGCGGATGAAGGTGCCGATCTGCTTTTCGTCGAGGCCGGACCCGGCAGCCACCGTGTCCAGCGTCAGGTGCGCGTCTTCTGCGATCACCAGCTCGATCGCCTGACCTAGCGCGGCGTGGCGCAAGCTGCGGGGTTTGGCGGTCCTTGGGCGCGGCATCGCGGGCAGCCTTGCTCATCCTTCGGGAAGGGGTTAGGGCAAATATGTGGAAATCGTCCGCAGACGGTTGTCTTCAGCCCAATTTGGGAGCTTTTCTTGCCCGAGCGCGGACACAGACATGCGGACCTGCTCGTCCTCGGGCGCGCGGTTCGGCGCACGCGCGAGCAGCGGGGCATGAGCGCCGATGACTTGGCCGGTGCGATCGATGTCGGCCGCCAGCGTATCGACGCGCTGGAGAGCGGACGCCTCGACCCGACCTACGCGCTGCTGCTGGCGGTCGCCGAGGGACTCGGAACAGAGCCGTCCGCCCTGGTGACCCTCGCCGAACAGCTCGAGGAGGCGAATGGACGGTGATGGGTCCAGCCCGGGCGGCGCCTCGTCGAGGCGCGCATGTGGCGCGAAAACTCAGAGCTCGGGCATCAGGAGGAGTAGAGTCGCGATGTGGTGACAGAAGACGGTGGGGGTACCGCAGCGGCGTCGTGCCCGCCTGAGCGGCCGATCCGCGCTGCGGAGATCGTCGGCGCCCTCTCGATCGCGACCGACCTCGGGACCGGCCAGCCGCTCGAGCACGCGTTGCGCACCGCCGTGCTGGCGGTGCAGCTCGGCGAGCTTGCCGGAGCGTCCGCCGAGGAGCTGTCGGACACCTATTACGTCGCGCTGCTGCACGCATCCGGCTGCACGGCGAACGGGCATGAGGCCGCGCAGCTGTTCGGCGACGACATCGCTCACCGTGCCGCCTTCTACCTGGTCGATCCGACGAACCCGGCGGAGGTTCTCGAGTTCTACAGAACCAACGTCGGTCTGGGCCGCTCGCCGGAGGTGCGCTCCCGGCTGATCGAGGATGCGATCGCCAACGCGGCCCCGCGGGCGCGAGAATCGTTCGCGACGATGTGCGAGGTGGCACAGCGGTTCGCGGGGTGGCTCGACCTGCCGCCGAGTGTCCAGGGGGCGCTCGAGTACATCTTCTCGCGCTGGGACGGGCTCGGATTCCCAGCGGTGGCGGGCGATGCAACGCCGTTGCCGATGCGGCTCGTGCACGTCGCCAAAGACGCTTCGCTGTTCCTCTCGGCGGGCGGGATCGAGAGGGCGCGAGACGTCGTCGAACGCCGCTCGGGCGCCGCATATGAGCCGAGACTCGCCGAGCTCGCGGCGCAGAACCTCGACGAGATGCTGGCCGGTCTCGACGAGGCGGGGATGTGGGAGCACGCGCTCGACAGCGAGCCGACTCCGCCGGTCTGGCTCTCAGGCGAGCGAATCGACGCCGCCTTCGCGACGATCGCGGCGATCACCGGTCTGAAGTCTCCCTGGCTGCGCGAGCACTCGACGAGCGTCGCCGACATAGCCGAGGGCGCCGCCTGGCGCATGGGCCTGGAGGCCGACGCCGTCACGTTCCTGCGGCGAGCCGCGCTCGCCCAGGACCTCGGTCGCGTCGGCGTCTCCAATGCCATCTGGGAGAAGCCCGGCGCGCTGGGCTTTGGCGAGTGGGAGCGCGTCCGTCTGCACGCCCACTACAGCGAGCGCGCGTTCGCGCAGTCGCCGACACTCGCCTCGATCGGGCGACTGGCCGGCTCACACCACGAGCGTCTCGACGGCTCCGGCTATCACCGCGGCGCCAGGGGACCGGCGCTCGACCCGGCCGCCCGCATCCTCGCCGCGGCCGACTGCTACGTCGCGATGCGCCAGGCGCGGCCCCACAGGGCAGCGCTGCAAGCGCCGGCGGCAGAGCAGGAGCTGCTGCGCGAGGCGCGCGAGGGACGCCTCGACGACGAAGCCGTAGGCGCGGTGCTGACGGCGGCGGGGCACCGTGTGGCCAAGCGCCCGCGCGAGCATCCCGCGGGCCTCACACCGCGCGAGCTCGAGGTCCTGCTCGCGCTCGCGCGAGGAGCGTCCAACCAGGGAATCGCCGACGTCCTCGGCATCTCCGTCAAGACCGCCGGCCATCACGTCCAGCACATCTACGAGAAGGCCGGCGTGCGCACGCGCGCGGCCGCGACGCTCTGGGCCTTCGAGCGCGACCTGATGCACGCCGCCGTATAGGGCGTTCGCCCGATGCGCCTTCGCCAGCCCGGCCGGATACTCGCCTGACCATCGGAGCCGAGACGCGGCGCCGAGAGCGACAGAGGAGGACAGCGTGTTCCTGGCAACGACGACGGTCGAGGACTTCGACCGCTTCACGGAGGTCTTTTCGACGACGGGCGCTGAGAAGCGTCGCCAGCACGGCTCGAAAGGGGCGACGGTGTTCCGCGACCCCAACGAGCAGGATCGGGTCTGGGTGATCTTCGACTGGGATGCCGAGGGCTGGCAGCAATTCGCCTCCGACCCCGAGGTCCCGCCGATCATGCAGGACGCGGGGCACAAGGGCAGGCCGCAGGTCGCCGAGCCCGGCGGCCGGTACGACGCGTAGCTCATCGGAAATCGAGATCGGAGGAACGTGATGCAAAGATCAACGGACAACTCAATCAAGGTCGGCGTGATCGCCGACCAGACGGGTCCGCTGTCGTTCATGGGCGTCGCCGATGCCAACGTCGCCAAGATGGTGATCGACGACATCAACGCCGGCGGCGGCCTGCTCGGGCGCCAGATCGAGCTGTACCTCGAGGACGGCGAGACCGACGACGGCGCCGCCGAGGCGTGCGCGACCAGGCTCGTCCAGCAGCACCATGTCGATGTCATCCTCGGCGGCATCTACAGCTCGACGCGGCAGGCCATCAAGAAGCCGGCCGTGATCGACGGCAAGACGCTGTACATCTACCCCGAGCAGTACGAGGGGCAGGAGTGCGACCCGCTGATCTTCTGCACCGGACCGGTGCCGGCGCAGCAGGTCGACCCGCTCATCCCCTGGCTGATGCGCCGGACGGGCGCCAAGAGGTTCGCGCTGCCGTCCGCCGACTACATCTGGCCGCGCGTGCTCAACGAGAAGGTCCGGCAGGTCGTCGCAGCCGAAGGCGGTGAGATCGTCGCGGAGAAATACCACCCGCTCGACCACGCCGACTACGGTGAGATCGTCGAGCAGATCATGTCCAGCGGCGCCGAGGTGGTGTTCAACACGATCGTCCCGCCCGGGCTCACGCCGTTCATGCAGCAGCTGCACGAGGCCGGCTTCTCCAAGCGCGGCGGTCACCTCGTCTGCACGTACTTCGACGAGAACTGCCTCGGCCTGGTGCCGCCCGAGCAGGTCGAGGGCCTGTATGGCTGCCTCGACTACTACCAGGACGCCGGCGATCCGTTCAGCAAGGAGCTGCTGAGCCGCTACGACGAGCTGTACCCCGACAGCGCGCTGTTCACAGGAGGCAGCGCGTGCTCGGGCATGTACCGCGGCCTCAGGCTCTGGGAGGCCGCCGTCAGAGAGGCCGGCACGCTGGAGCAGCAGGACGTCATCGCGGCGCTGGACCACGCGAAGATCGCCGTCGGGCCCGGCGGCCCGGCGGAAATGGTCCCCGGACAGCACCACGTTCGCATGAACATGTACATCGCCCAGGTGCACGACGGCGCGCTGCAGATCGTCGAGAGCCTCGGCGTAATCGATCCCGACGAGCCGGTCGTGCAGGAGCGCAGCGTCGTCACCGCATGAGTCGTTGGAGATCCGCGCCCGGTCCCGGCAGCGAGCATGGCCGGGCGCGCTCTCCTCGCCGACCAGGGCGCCCGACCGCCTGCCACCGCCTGCGATCGAATGGGTTGACTGCTGTAGATCTTGAAGCGTTCGGACTCGCGGTTTGCGCAACGTCCGAAAGTGAAGAGGACCGTACGTTGCGCAAACCCCGTGGTCGTTTGCGCACCCGCGCTCAACCTGTCGCGGTGAGGAGCGGGCCCGGTTCTACTGCGCCGCGCTGGGTGCTCGTCCACGCGCCCTCGTTGCACGCGGCGTAGCCTCAAAGGCAGAGCCCAGGTCAGGCAGCGACCGTACCGGTCGTGTGATGGGGCGCAGGCAGCGACTCGCCCCTCTCGTGCAGATCATCGGCGTAAGCGGCAAGCGCCTCCTTGATGCGCTCACCGACCTCTGACCTCGTCGCGCCGAGCGCTACAACGCCGGGCAGGTCGGGAAAGTACGCGCCCCAAGCCCCATCCTCGGCTTGCTCGTAGATCACCACATAATCGCTCATCGCAGATGCTCCAAACCGCTAGCGCGTCGAATGCTACCGAGCGTGCCGACCGGGACCGTGTCGCTGTTCTTGCCCGCAATCACGATGCGCGCCTCGTGGCCGGCGTGGGCCCAGACCTCGTGGGAGCCCCTTTGCCGCACCACGCGCCATCCCGCACCAAGTAGAGCCTTCCTCACATCCTTGTACTTTTTCGGCATCGATACCGACCGTAGTCATCGACTGCGATGGAACTCGCGGTCGGCCTGGATCCTGAATAATCCCGAAGACGTCGGCGTACGGAATGTCCGAGGCCCACGGATTCTCGATCTACTACGAGTTCCTGTCTCTTGACGAAGCACTAGGCCGAGAGACGGCAGCTAACGAGGACTATCGAGAGGACTTCGGCGATGGGTTCGACGACCATCCCTCGGCTCAGCTCCAGATGGTCCGCTCCACCTACGCCGGTCTCGTCTGGGGCACGGCGGTCTCCGTCCGAGCCCCTACCGGAGAGTTCGGCGCCTCGATCTCGCTACAGGCCGTGACACGAATCGATCATGAGCGGTTCGAGATGGCACGAGCCGACAGATGGGGCGCTGAATCGCGCGGTCGATGATGGCCTACGTGCCCGGTGCCCGATCAGCCACCTTTGTGAGGGGTTTGCGCAACGTCAGAAAAGTGGAGACGGTGGGAATCGAACCCACGTCCGCAATCGCGTGAGAATGGCTTCTACGAGCGTAGCCGGCGCTCTGATCTCGTCCCCCGCTAGCCTCGCCGGCCGGGTTGCGGGGGACCAGCCTCCTTGACTGTCCCCGGCTTGACGAAGGCGGATCGCGCCGGGTGAGCCTGCTTTCTGATCCCGGCCTTCCCCGCCGCAGGCGAGCGGGGCCCGAGACCTCACGGCTTAGCTATTGACTAAGCGGCGA
>Ga0134128_10005535_pt1 | contig 15313 bp, 16 predicted proteins | sample KB31754_FD_96462 | JGI IMG/M metagenome (GOLD analysis project Ga0134128, IMG submission 96462) | Terrestrial soil microbial communities with excess Nitrogen fertilizer from Kellogg Biological Station, Michigan, USA - KB3-175-4 | ecosystem: Environmental > Terrestrial > Soil > Unclassified ... | reverse complement strand
CTCAAATCGCCCTCGCCGATGAGGATGAAACCGATCCCGGGCACATTCTTCAGCATGGCGTCGAGATTGTTGACTGCCTCGACCCCTTCGATCATCAGCCCGACCAGGATCTCGCCATTGGGATCGAGCGGCCAGACATCGGCTTTCTTGTAATATTCCTGGTTTGTCAGGCCCCAAAACCGCGCGGCGGCGGTGGGCGAATCTCCGCGAATGCCGGCGGGCTCGTAGCGCGCCGCGGTCTTGAGCCGCGGATAGCGGCAGGCGGCGACCGCGTTGTAGGCCTGATCGACGGTATCGACATGCGGCCAGACCACGCCGTAAGCCCCGACATCGAGCGCTTGCTTGGCAAGCCACTGGTTCTTCTCGTTGCCATTGGCCGGAATGCGCACGAGCGGCGTGACGTTGGGCGCGATCGAGCCTTTTTCCGCGATCTGGCGGCGGTTGAGCATGTATTGGAGAGAATCCTTCAGCGCACGAATATCCCAGATATTGTGCTCCATCTCGAACACGATGCTGTCGTATTTGGCGTCGCTCATCGCCGTCGCGGCGGCGGTATCGGGCGTGCAGAACGCGCCGAAGGCGGGCTTGCCCTCCTCAAAACAGCGGATCATGCCGTTGAGACGCGGAATCTCGGCCATTTCTTATTCCTCCCGGACCTGAATCGTGATCGCTCGCGCGCGATGCTAGCAGAACCGCGACGCCACTCCTAGCCGTGGGCAAGCGCCGGTTTGACAAGCCGAAACCCGCTCAATAGCATTCCGCGCAACGAGGGAGGGCTTCACATGATCATCGACTGCCACGGCCATTACACCACCGCGCCGAAAGAGCTTCAGGCCTTCCGCAACGCGCAGATCGACGGGAACGACAATCCCGGTCCGCTCAACATCAGCGACGATCAGATCGCCGAAACCATCCGCAACGGCCAGCTCAAGATGCAGCAGGACCGCGGCAGCGACCTCACCATCTTCTCGCCGCGCGCGGCCGGCATGGGCCACCATATCGGCACGGCGAAGACCAGCGAGATCTGGTCGACCCTCTGCAACGACCTCATCCACCGCGTGGTCAAGCTCTTTCCCAAGAACTTCATCGGCGTGTGCCAGCTGCCGCAATCGCCCGGGGTCGCGCCCGCCAATTGCATCAAAGAGCTCGAGCGCTGCGTCAAGGAGTTGGGCTTCGTCGGCTGCAACCTCAATCCCGATCCCTCGGGCGGCAAGTGGATCGATCCGCCGATGACCGACAAGAAGTGGTGGTATCCGATCTACGAGAAGATGGTCGAGCTCGACGTGCCGGCGATGGTCCATGTCAGCATGTCGTGCAACCCCAATTTCCACACCACCGGCGCGCACTACATCAACGGCGACACCACCGCCTTCATGCAGTTCATCATGTCCGACATCTTCAAGGATTTTCCGACCTTGAAGTTCATCATCCCGCATGGCGGCGGCGCCGTACCCTATCATTGGGGCCGCTATCGCGGCCTGGCGCAGGACCAGAAGCGCGCGCCGTTCAGCGAGCTGGTCTTGAAGAACGTGTTCTTCGACACCTGCGTCTATCACCAGCCGGGCATTGATCTCCTCACCAAGGTGATCCCGATCGACAACATCCTCTTTGCCTCGGAGATGATCGGCGCGGTGCGCGGTATCGATCCCGAGACCGGGCATCATTTCGACGACACCAAACGCTACGTCGACAAGGCCCCGATCTCCGCCGCCGACAAGCAGAAGATCTTCGAGGCGAATGCGCGCAAGGTCTATCCCCGCCTCACCGCGCAGCTCGCCAAGCAGGGATAGGCACCGAGCGATGAGCGCCGATCCGCCGCCGCCGAAGATCGTCGCGCTCGAGAACGACTTCGTGAAGGTGAGCCGCGATCAGGCGTCCTTCGCCGCGGCCGGCCATGGCGACCGCGTGATCGTCGCCATGGCGCCGCTCTCCTTCATGGCGGGCGATGCGATGCAGAGCTTGGAGCGCGGCGAGTTCCAGGTGTTCGGTGCCGGCGATTTCTACCAGATGCCGGCGGGCGCCGCCTTCTTCGAGGTTGCGATCAAGCCCGATCATCCGCTGGTCACGCCGCCTGCGGAGATGATCCCGCCGGCCAAAAATCTGCTGCTCTATGACGGGCCGCATTTCTTCATCTATGAGGAAAAGCTTGCCGTGGGCGATACCCGCCCGCGTCACAGCCATTGCCAGCGCGTCGAGATCCGCCTCAACAATGGGCCGATGCTCGATCAGTGGTTCGATCCGCCGCGTCCGCCAATGCAGCCGACCATCGTCAATTGGCGCGAGCCGGTCATTCACACCGTGCGCAATGTCGGCGACACGCCGCTGCGTAATCTCATTATCGAGTTCAAGCCCCCGCCGCGTTAGGCGCGCCGGCTCACGGAGCGACGAGCGTCTTCGGGTCGGGATTGCCCTTGATGAGACCCTGCTCGCGCGACACGCCGATCCAAAAAGCGAGACTCTGAGGCGTCGGATCGACATCGAGGCGATCCGGAATATCGAGCGTCGCCGCCACCGCAGGCGGAAGCTTCGTGTATTTGGCGAGGATCGTGCGCGCGGTCGCAAGATTGGCCGGATTCCGCACGAAAGCCTCCGCCTCTTTCAGCGCAGCCCGCAGCTCCTGGATCGCCGCCTTGTTCTTCATCGCCCAGCTACGCGTCGAGGCATAGACGACCGGCACCGTGCCCGCCGGGATGGTCGAAGCATAATCGCCGATCTTGTAGCCTGCTTTGCTGTCGATGACGCGGCTGTAGAACGGATCGACCGAGGCGATCGCGTCGGCGAGGCCGGTCTTCAGCGCATCGCCCATTTGCGGGAATTGCAGCTCGATCCATTGCACGCGGTGATAATCGACCCCGTTGCTCTTGACCCAGTTCCGGCTCAGCACGTCGATGATGCCGCCGAGCCCGGGCACGCCGACTTTCTTGCCGACGAGGTCGGCGGCGCCGTGGATGCCGCTCTCGGCCCGGGCAACGATGCCGCTGCGCGTTCTCAGCGGGTAGGTGCCGGTTCCCGCGATTTCGACCAGATCGAGCCCCTGCTCATTGGCCTGCAAGAGCACAGTCGGGGTCGGGCCGCCGATCTGCGCCGAATCCGCAACCAGCGCCGCCGAGATGACCGAGCCGTTCTGCGCGATGGTGAGCTCGGCTTCGAGCCCGTGCTTGGCGAGATAACCCTCGTCCTTCGCGACGAAAATGCCGATCCAGCTATTCACCGGCGTGTAGAGGAAGGTGAATTTGGTCGCCGCTTCGGCCGGCCAAGCAGTCACGAGCATCGCGAAGACCGCGGCACCGATCGCACTGGATTTCATATTCCTCCCCCGGTTTGCTTATGACGCGGCGCGGCAAGGGCCGGCCGCACGCCCTTGCAGCCATGCTAGCCGAGGCCCGATCGCGTGTCATACCGACGGAAAGACAGCCGAGGCCCGCCCCGGTGACCTGATCCAAGTCAAAGAATCCGGGCTGCCGGTATGGCATAGAGACGGTATAGTGAGCGGCAAAAGGGGTGAGGAGAGGACCATGACAATCAAAACGATTTTGGCCGCGGCAAGCGGCGGCAGCGCCAGCGACGGCGCGATTGATCTTGCCTGCCGTTTCGCGCGCCGTTTCGGTGCCCATCTCGAGGGTTTCCACGCGCGTCCCGATCCGCGCGACCTCTTCACCTATTCGAGCGATGGTTTCGGCCTGTCGATGTCGGGCGAATTCGTCGACCGCTTCGTCAAGGATGCCGAAGAGATTGTCGGCAAGACGAAGGCAAGCTTCGAGGCCATTGCCAAGCGCCATCAAATCCCCGTCGGCAGCGCCTCGTCGGGACAATTGCCCGGGAAAATCCCGGCCACCGCCACCTGGCACGATGAGACCGGCTATGGCCCAACCCTGGTGGCGCGCCGCGCGCGGTTCTTCGACCTGACGGTGCTCGGGCGCTCCGAGCGCGTCGTCGATCAGCCGCATACCGATGTCGTCGAGCAAACCCTCGTCCAATCCGGCCGACCGGTGCTTCTCGCACCCGCCAAGGCGCCCAATGCTGTCGGCGACAATATTGCCGTCGGCTGGAACGGCTCGGCCGAGGCGACGCGGGCCCTCGCGGCGGCGCTCCCCTTCCTTGGCGCGGCGCAGGCGGTGACCATCCTCACCATCGGCGACAAGCACCAGGAGAGCTCGGCGGCGCTTATCGACTATCTCGGCTGGCACGACGTCAAGGCGAAGCACCGCCACGTCCCGGCCGTGTCCGGGGTTGGGCCGGGCGAGCAACTCCTCTCGGCGGCGCGCGATGAAAGCGCCGATCTCCTCGTCATGGGCGGCTATGGCCACATGCCGTGGCGGGAATTCCTCTTCGGCGGCGCGACCCGCCAAGTGGTCGGGGTGAGCCTGCTGCCGCTGCTGATCTCGCACTGAGACGCCAAGCCGGCCAAGAGCGGCCGGAGCCCGCAGCCACCGCCGCATGCCCATGCATGGCGTCCGCAAGCGCGGCGCCTTGCGGCGCGTTCATAGCACCTCCGCCAATAAGTCATTGGTACTGACCTAAATCGCCATCCAGATTTTGTGCAGTGCGGTATCTATCCGCACGGCAAGGCAAAATTGACGTTTTTATGGTCAGAAGGTGGTGGAGATTTGCGATGGAAGGCTTGCTCAAGAGCATCGATGGGTTTTGCGGCCGGCTCAATGCCGGGTTGGCGGCGGTGGCGCTGGTTTTGGCGGTCCTCGTCGCGGCGCAGCTGAGCCTTCGCATCCCGGACCTTTACCAGCAGGCGATCGACGCCCAGACCGCAACCCTCGCCGCCAGCAACCCGGCGCTCGGCTATTGACCGACTCAGTCTGAGGTCCTGACGGATTGCAGCGCCCTCGCCGCGGCGGCGACCGACTGGTCGAGGTTGCCGGACGCATCGACCTGCGCCCAGGACATGGTTCCGGTTGCCGCGCTCAATTGCCGCGTCAGCACGGCGCGATCTGCATCCGAGGCGTCGCCGCGGCGCGCTTCGACGCGCTGCAGGAGCACACTGTCGGGAGCTGCAAGCCATAGCCCCTCAAACGGCGCGCCCGCCTCGCGTGACGCGGCCTCGATATCTTGCCGCTGTGCTTCGTCGATGAAGGTCGCATCGACAATCGCGGTATAGCCCGACGCGATCGTCGTCATCGCCCGTGTGCGCAAAGCCGCGTAAACCCGCGCATTCACCGCGGCCGAATAGGCCTCGGCCGGCAGCCGCTCTTCGGGTGCGACCCCCATCAGCGTCTTGCGCAGAACGTCGCTGCGCAGCAGGCGCGCGCCGGGCGCCGGCGCGAAACCCGGCGCCAGCCCCGCCGCCACGCTCGATTTGCCGGAACCGCTGAGCCCGCCGACGGCGATCAGCCGGGGCGGCTGCGCGCGCAACAGGTCGCGGGCAAGCGCCAGGTAAGCACCGGCCTCTTCGGCCTGCGCCGCGTCGGGGCTCGACCCCGCGACCGCGACCTTGGCACGCACCCCGGCGCGGATCGACAGCATCAGCGGCAGCGCGGCCAGCCCCGCCTCGTCCGGCGCGCGATCGAGATAGCGGTTGAACACGGCATTGCCGAGCGCCCGCAGGCCGCGATGCTCCAGATCCATCAAAAGGAATGCAAGATCGTAGAGCACATCGATAGAGGCGATCTCGTCGCTGAATTCGATGCAATCGAAGAGCGTCGGCTCGCCGTCATAGAGGCAGATATTGCGCAGATGCAGATCGCCGTGACAGCGCTTGACCTTGCCCTCGGCCCGCCTCGCATCGAGCAGGCCGCCGACGCGGTCGAGGGCCCTTTCGGACTCAGCAAGAAAAGCATCAACGGCACGGGGATCGAGCGCCGGGGCCGCGCGGGCGAGATAGCAGTGATTGTCGGCGACGACGTCGCGCAAGGCGGCGCTGCCACCGAAGCCCGGCGCCGGCTCGGCCGCGGCGTGAAAGGCGGCGATCGCATCCGCGAGCCTCACCACGAGAGCGCGGTCGAGCCGGCCCTCGCGCGCCATCCGGTCGAACAGGTCCTCGTCGTCGAAGCGCCGCATCTCGACGACGAAGTCGACCGCCGGTCCCGCCCCATCCCATTCGAGCGCGCCGTCCGGGCGCCGGGTGATTGCCCGCACAGCAAGGTATAGCGCTGGGGCGGTGCGGCGATTGAGGGCGAGCTCGGCGCGGCAGAAGCGCTCGCGCGCCACAAGGCTGGTCGCATCGACGAAGGAGAAGCGGACGGCGCGCTTCAGCTTGAACACCCGGTCGCGGATCAAGAAGACATGCGAGATATGCGTGTCGACGCGCCGCGGCGCCTCGCCGGACGCGCCGTAGCTCGAGCCGCGCGACAGGAATGCGATGACCTCGTCCTGCTCGCCTTCCGCCATGAGCAAGATTTAGTGCCGCGCGCGCCGCCATGAAACCCCCGCAGGAGCCCAAAGACCGCGCCATGGCACGCATTCACCGCGAATTAAGGCATTTATCGTAACAAGAGCGCGGAATGGGGCTCGGGATGAAGCACGATCTGGTTCAATTCGCCCGCGAGATCAACGCCTTTTGCGCCAGGCTCAATGACGGGCTGGCCGCGGTCGCCGTGCTGTTGGGGCTGATGGTCGTCACGGTCGGCGTGTTCCGGGTGCACCAATTCGTTCCGCAGATGGCCGCGATGGTCCAGATCGACGACAACCCGTCTTCGCTGGTCGTGGACCGCTGAATGAGCATGCTGCAGCGGGATGAGCCTTTCGCTGTCGTGATGACGCCGCAGCTGCGGATCGACCTGCGCGAGATCGAGCACCTCATCGGCATGCTTGGCCGCGTTCCCGGCGCCGATGCCGGCGATCTCGACGACCTCGCATGGCTGCGCGGCCGCCGCCGCTATGTCCTGGCGCTACTCGCCGCCAGACGCGCGCAAAAGGGCCGCAAAATCGTGCGCCTCGATCTCTGGCGCGATGGCGGGTTCAGCCGCTCCGGCCGCGGCAGCCGCCGCGCCGCCTGACCGCCCCTCCTTCTCAAACGATCCCCGCGCGGCGTAGCTCGGCAATCTCGCCCGCACTCAGCCCAACCTCGGACAGAATTGCATCCGTATGCTCGCCGAGCGCCGGCGGCGGCATGGGCGCGGTCTCGCGCTCGCCATCGATCCGCGCCGAGCGGTGCATGCCGGTGAAGCGGCCGAAGCGCGGATGCTCGTAGGGGTAGAACAGGCCCAGATGCTTGACCTCGGGATCGTCCATCGCTTCGGGGATCGAATGTACCGGCGCGCTCGGTACGTCCTGCGCGGCGAGGCGCTCCATCCAGTCCGACCGCGAGCGCACCGCGAAAATCGGGCGAAGCACCTCGATCAGCGCCTGAAAATTCTTGATCCGCGCCGGCCGGTCGCTGAAGCGCGGATCGGCGCCGATATCCGGCCGCTCCAGCGCCGCCAGCAGCCCGCGCCAGAATTTCTCGGTCGAGGACGGATGGAGTGCGATGAGGCCGTCGGCGCAGGCGAAGGTGAACGCCATCGAGATCGCGGCGCGGGTCTGCGGCCCCATGACGACGCCGCCCTGGGTATAGGCGGTGAAGGAATCGGGCATGAAATACATGCTCGCCTCGAGCAGCGTGATCTCGACGAGCGCGCCCTTGCCGCTGCGCTCGCGCTCGAAGAGCGCCCCGAGCACTGCATTAGAAGCCTGCATGCCGGTGATCTGGTCGGAGATGGTCGGGCCGCGCATACGCGGATCCTCGGCCTCGACGAACATGCCGAGAATGCCCGAGCGCGCCTGGCCGATCGTGTCATAGGCGGGCTGGTCGCGAAACGGCCCGTCGGCGGAAAATCCGTCGATCGAGCAGTAGATGAGGCGCGGATTGAGCGCGCGCAGCGCCTCGTAATCGAGCCCGTGGCGACGCATCACGCCGGCGCGGAAATTCTCGACGACGATATCGGCCTGGTTTGCCAGCCTACGGAACACCGCCTGGCCGCGCGGCGCCGCGAGATCGAGCGCGACGCTGCGCTTGTTGCGATTGAAGGCGGTGAAGTTGGAGCTGTAGCCCTGCGCGCCGCCGCCCGCACCGAAGACGCGGAACGGATCGCCGGTGCCCGGCCGCTCGATCTTCACCACCTCGGCGCCGAGATCGGCGAGCTGCATGCCCGCATAGGGGCCGGCGATGAACTGGGCGACTTCGAGAACGCGGACGCCTTTCAAGGGACTTGTCATGACGCGCGGATCACACCCACGCTAGCGCCAAATCTCGCTCGCCGCGGCGACGAGATGGGCGAGCTTGCGCTCTTCGTCCGCCGCGGTGAAACGTTCGACCTCCGCGCTCGAGGCGAAGCCGCATTGCGGGCTGAGGCACAGCCGATCCATCTCGACGAAGCGCGCGGCCTCGGCGATGCGGCGCTTCAGCTCCTCGACGGGCTCGAGCGCCTTCGCCTTGGTGCTCATCAGGCCGAGCACGACCAGCTTTTCCTTCGGCACATGGCGCAGAGGGCGGAAATCGCCCGCGCGCTCGGTATCGTATTCGAGGAAGAAGCCGTCGAAATCGAGTTTTTGGAAAAGCCGCTCGGCAACCGGATCATAGCCGCCGCTCGCCTGGCCATGGCCGCGATTGCCGCGGCAGAGATGGATGCACAAGGTCATGTCGCGCGGCCGGTCGCGCACCGATGCATTGATGAGATCGACATAGTCGTCGATGAGCTTTTGCGGCTCCTCGCCGCGCCCGCGAACCACATCCTGGTTCTTCGGGTCGCACAGCACGGCGAGCGGCACCTCGTCGACCTGGAGATATTTGCAGCCGAGCCGCGCCAACTCGGCGATCTCCGCGCGATAGATCGCGGCGATGTCGGCGAAATAGGCCTTGCGGTCGCCGGCATAGGGCGATTTTTCGAGGCCCTTGTCGCCGGTAAAGAAGTGGTTGACCGTCGGCGAGGGAATCGTCGCCTTCGCCACGCGCTTCGTCAGCTTTTGCAGCGCCGCGAAATCGTCGGCGGTGATCGGATCGCGCCGCTTGAGCCGCGCGGTCGCATAGTGCACCGGCATGCCGCGCTGGGTTTCGCCCGAGAACTCGGTGAAAATGAAGGAGCTCGGGATTTTGTCGCCGCTGTAGCCCTCGGTACGCTCGAAGAAGCGATCGCGCCAGTTGTTGCGGCGGAATTCGCCGTCGGTGATCGCCTGGAGCCCGACCCGTTCTTGCAGCGCGACGACATCGCCAATCGCGTCGTCCTCGATCGCGCGCAGCGCCTCGCGCGCGAGCTTGCCCTCGGCGTGAGCCTTGCGCGCCTCAAGCAGCGCGTGGGGGCGAATGAGACTGCCGACATGATCGGCCCGGAACGGCGGAACGGCGCGGGCTTTGCGCGACTCAGCGGCCATGATGGGCTCCTTTCTTCACGACGTTCACCATCTTGTCGAAATCGCCGGCGAAATAACAGGCGAGGTTCTGCTTCACGAAGGGCAGCACCTGCTCGACGTAATCGGCGTTGAAGGCGCCGATATGCGGCGAGAGGATGACGTTCTCCATCTCCCAGAAGGGATGCTCGGGAGGCAGCGGCTCTTGCACGAAGACATCGAGCGCCGCGCCGGCGATGCGCCTGGCCCTGAGCGCCTCGATCAGCGCTGCCTCGTCGACGATGCCGCCGCGCGCCAGATTGATGAGGAACGCCGTCGGCTTCATCGCCGCCAGCACCGTTTTGCCGACGCAGCGGTCGGTTTGCGGCGTGTGCGGCGTCAGGATCACGAAGTGGTCAAGCTCCGCGACCGCGCGCGCAAGCTCGGCGCGATCATACATGCGGTCGAAGCCTGCCACCGGTCGCTTGGCAGAGGTGATCCCGATGACGGTCATGCCGAGCGCCTTGCAGACCGGCGCAAGCGCCTCGGCGATGGCGCCGACGCCGAAAATCCCGACCGTCTTGCCCGCCAGCAGATGCGAGCCGTAGCGCTCCCAGTGGTGCGCCCCTTGATTGCGCAGCATGCGCGGCATTTCCCGCGCCAGCGCGAGCATCGCGAGGATCGTGGCTTCGGTCATCGGCACGCCGTGCATGCCGTGCATATTGGTGACGATCGCGTCTTGCGGCAGCGTCGGAACCTCGACGATATGATCGACGCCGGTGCCGAGCGCCATCACCCATTTGAGCTTCCTCGCGCGGCCGAGAATGCTCTCGGCGTCAAGCCCAAGATGAGCGCCGAAGGTCATGAGAATCTCGGCCTCGCCGATCGCCGGCTCGATCGCCTCGAGCCGCGCGGCGAGATCGACGCGAAGGGCGGGAAATTCTCGGCGAAGGAAGTCACAGCATCGCCCGCGATCTGCCTCGGGCAACATCGGCAGATAGACAAGGAGACGGGTCATCCCATGACGGTCCGCAGCATGTCCTTGAATTCGGCGGCGCTCGGGCGATAGGGGCTGCGCCCGAGAAAATGGCTCTTGGCGCAATCTGCCGCCATATCGTCGAAATCCGGGTCGCGATAGCCGAGCGCGCGCAGCGTGGCCGGGATGCCGAGGCGCCCATTGAGCGCCTCAACGACATCGGCGGCGCTCTCGCCGGTCTTCGCACCGAGCGCCTCTGCCAACGCGTCCATCTTCTCGGGCACATGCGTCGCGAGCAGCCGCATCACCGTCGGCATGGCGATGGTCACCATCATGCCGTGATGAAGCCCCTGGTCGCCGGTTGCGTTGGCGATCGCGTGGATCGGTCCGAGGCCCATCTGGATCGCCATCCCGCCTTCGAGCGCCCCGACCATCAAGCCTTTGCGCGCCTCGCGGTCATTGCCGTCCGCGACCGCGCGCTCGATGAAGCGCACGACATGGCGCACGCCATCGAGCGCCAGCACCTTGCCCGGCGGGTTGTCGCTGGTGGTGAGAAACCCCTCGACGCAGTGCGAGAGCGCATCCATGCCGGTGCCCGCGGTAAGGCGTGGCGGCAGGCTCGCCGTCAGATCTGGATCGCAGATCGCGACCCGCGGCACGATGTAATGGCTGTTGAGCCCGTTCGAGCGGCTCTTGGCGTCGGGATGGATGCCTGCGCCGCGCGAGGCTTCGCTTCCCGTTCCTGCCGTGGTCGGAATGGCGATGAGCGGCGCGACGGCATGCGTGATGCTGTCGGGCTTGCCCATATAGTTGGTGATCGGGCCGGGATGGCCGGCGACGACCGCGACCGCCTTCGCCGTGTCGATCACCGACCCGCCGCCCAGCGCGACGACGCCGTCGCAGCCTTCGCGGCGATAGAGGTCGATGGCGCGGTTGACTCCTTCGACGGTCGGATTCTCGGGCACCTCGTCGAAGACGACGACGTCGTTGCGCCCCGTCACCGCGTCATGCACCCGCGCCAGCACGCCGCAGGCAACAAGGCCGCGATCCGTCAGCAGCAGAGGCCTCGTGATACCGAGCGCCGTGAGCTCGGCGGGCAATGCTCGAATCGCCCCGAAATCCAAATGCACGCGCGGAAATTGCATGAGGAGTGTCATGGAACCATCTCCGACCGCGCCGCGTCCGTTACGCCGGCTTCGCGTCGATGAGCACGAAGGCGACGCGCGCCGGCTTGTCCGAACGGTTGCTCCAGGCATGGCTGGTGCCGCGCTGGATGAGGACATCGCCTGCCTTCATCAGCTTCTCGCCTTCATCCATCAGCGCGTAGATCTCGCCCTCGAGCACGATCGCATAATCGACGCTGTTGGTCTTATGGAAGCCGGCGTGCCGCGCATTGCTGGCATCGCGCGTATAGCCTTGGCGCTCCGCATCCGCGGACCAGTCCTTGGCGCGCAGCGCGGCAAAGCGCTCCTTGTCGGGCGGATATTCGACGACACGCAGGACGCTGCCCTGTTGCGGCGGCGGCAGGCGGAAGGGATGATCGGTCGGATCGGCGTTGCCGGAATTGTCGGCCGGCGTCGCGCTGGTTTCCCACAGATCGACCGCCGAAGTGCCCGCCGAGCTGCGCCCGCTCGGCATTTTCGGCGTATCGTCGATGATGAAGATCGAGCGGCCCCTCGCGTCATGGCCGGTGACGATCCGCCTGATCTGCAGCGCCATGGGTTCCTCCGAACGAAGCGTCGCGCGCTTTCCCTCGCGGGGCAGAGTGCTTGACCGAGCGTGGTCAGTCAAGCAATCTGCCCAAGCGTCGTTCGCGGAATCCCGCATCGCCATGCGGGTTCGCGGGAGCGCAACAGGGAGGGAGCGCGGATGTTGGACCGGCTTGTCGAGCGCCGACGCAGCGGTGCTGCGCGCGGCGGAAGCCGCAGCCGCATGCTCTCTGTCCCGGATGCAGTGCCGCTCTTCGATCATCCGCGCCGCCGATGACCGAAGCAGCGTTGCGCGCGCGCGGCTTGAGCATGGCCTTCGGCAGCCATCTCGTCCTCGACCGCATCGATCTCGATGTCGCCGATGGCGAGTTCCTGTCGATCGTCGGCCCGTCCGGCTGCGGCAAGACGACGTTGCTGCGCCTCCTCGCCGGCCTCGTGCAGCCGACCGGGGGCGAGATTCTCGCCGCGGGCAAGCCGATCCTTGGCCCCTCGCGCGAGCGCGCCATCGTCTTCCAGGACTATAGCCGCTCGCTTCTGCCGTGGCGCAGTGTCTGGAGCAATGTAGCGCTCGCCTTCGAATCGCAAGGCATTGCGCGCGCCGAGCGACGCGAGCGCGCCGGCGCGCTGCTCGAGCGCATGGGGCTGAGCGCGGTCGGCGAATATTTCCCGGGACAATTATCGGGCGGCATGCAGCAGCGCGTGCAAATCGCGCGCTGCCTCGCCCAGCAGCCGCGAATCATGCTGATGGACGAACCCTTCGGCGCGCTCGACGCGCTGACGCGGCAGACGCTGCAAGACGAGATCGCGCGGCTCGCAGCCGAGCGCCGCGTCACCGTGGTGTTCATTACCCATGATCTCGAAGAAGCGATCTATCTCGGCGACCGCGTCGTCGCTCTCGCCCCCAATCCGGGCCGCGTCGCCGAAACCATCGCGGTCGGACTGGCGCGGCCGCGGCATCAACTGACGACGCGCGAGGACCCGGGCTTCCTCGCGCATCGCCATCGCCTGTTCAATCTGCTCGTCGAGCATTGAAGTGCAAGAGACGAGCGTGCACCGCTATTTCTCGCGCTTGTACTCGCCGAGGCCGGGGCGGTAGGTCTTCGCGTCAAGGAACTGCGTCATGCCCTTGGCGCGGCCCTTCTCGGGATCGACGATCAGGAGCTGGTCATTCTTTGCCATCAGATATTCGGCGGATTCATCCCAGTTCATGTCGCCGACATATTTGAACGCGACCTTCGCCTGGCGCACCGCCGTCGGGTTCTTCTTCAAGAGCATTTGCGCGACCTCGCGCGTGCGCTCCTTGAGCTTCGCCCGCGGCACCGCCTCGGTGACGACGCCCAATTGCTCCGCGCGCTTTCCATCGAAGGTCTCGCCGCTCATGATGTAATAGAGCGCCTTGCGGTAGTTCATCACGACCGACAGCACCTTCGCGACATTGCCGCCTGGGATGATGCCCCAGTTCACCTCCGAGATGCCGAACACCGCCTCTTCGGCCGCGATTGCCATGTCGCAGGCGATCATCGGCGTGAACGCACCGCCGAAGCACCAGCCATTCACCATGGCAATGGTCGGCTTGAAATAGGTGAGCAGCCGACGCCAATGCCAGGTCGCCGCGGTGCGATAGATGCGCAGCCGCTCGACCTGGGGGGCGTCGTCGGTTGCGCGGAAATATTCCTTCAAATCCATCCCGGCCGAGAACGCATCGCCCGAGCCGGTGAGCACGAGCACGCCGCAGCGCTCGTCGCTCTCGAGCGCATCGACGGTCTCGAGCATCTCCGCATTGAGCGCCGGGCTCATGGCGTTGCGCTTCTCCGGTCGATTGAGCGAGACCCAGGCGATCCCGTTTTCGAACTCGACCAGCACGTTCTTGCCCCAGGGCTCCGGCATGACACTCCTCTTGGTGATGACGACGGTGATTCAGATGGCGCGGATACGCTCGCGCTCGGCATAAAGCAGCTTGCGGCAGGAGGCGGCATCGCCTCCGGCGACGGCGAGGGCCATGGCGCGGCGGAAGAACAGGCTCATATCGTGCTCTTCGGTGTAGCCCATCGCGCCGTGCAGCTGCACGCATTCCTTGACCGTCTGCATCGCCGATTGCGCCGCATAGGCTTTGAGCCCGAGAGCCGCCACGCGCCGGCGCTCGGGTCCGGCCTTGCATGCCTCGTAAAGCAGCGCGCGGGTTGCCTTGATGACGACGTAGAGCGAAGCGGCGCGATGCTGCAAGGCCTGGAAGCTGCCGATCGGCACGCCGAATTGCCGCCTGTCTTTGAGATAAGTGACGGTCATCTGCAACGCCTCGTCCATCAGGCCGAGCAGCAGCGCGCCATAGCCGATGCGCATCAGGTCTTGCGCTTCGGCGAAGGCGGCAGCGGCGTCGGGCCCGTCCAACAGCACGGTCAGCGCCGACGCGCCGACCTCGTCGAGGCAGAGCCGCGTGATCGAGCCGCCATCGACCGTCTCCTCGCTTTCGAGGCTCACGCCTTTGGCATTGCGGGCAAGCGCGCAAATCGCGGGCCGCCCGCGCCGTTCGATCAAGAGGAGGAACACATCGCCGAGATGGCCGTCGCAGATATAGCCCGTCCGGGCGCTCAGCGCGGTATCGGCCATGAGCGGCGCGCCGCCCTCGCCTTCGACCGGCACGCAGAGCGTCTTGCCGGCGATCGCCGCCGCGAGCAAATCCGCCGCGGGCTCTTCGCAGCGCGCCAGCAGCCGCGTGCCACCCAAAGCCTGGACCAGCGGCTCGGGCAGCAGCCGCTTGCCGGCATGCTCCAAGAGCAGCGCGATCTCGCCAAGTGCAAGCCCAGTGCCGCCCTGCGCCTCGGGCACGGCGGCGCCGATCCAGCCCTGCGCGGCAAGCCGCGCCCAGAGCGCGCGATCGAAGGTCAGCGCGGCCCCTTGCAGCTTCCGCACGCGCTTGAGGCCGCCGGCATCGTCGAGCAGCCCGCCGATGCTGTCGACGATGTGGCGATCGGAATCCCTGAGGCTAGGCATTGCCGCCAGGCCGCGGCAGACCCAGCGCGCGCATCGCGATGATACCGCGCTGTATCTCGTTGGTGCCGCCGCGAATGGAAAGGCGGCGCGATTGCAGGAAGGATTGGCTGAAATCGGGCGCCTCTTCATTGCCGGCGCGCGGCGCGCGCACTGCCGCATGGGCGCCCGTCACCTCCTGCAGCGCCTCGAGCACGAATTGCGTCACCTCGGCGCCGAAAAGCTTCAAACGCGAGGAATCCTCGGCCTCCGCCTCGCCGGCCTTTTGCAGTTCCAGCGCTTCGAGATAGGAGGCTTCAAGCGCCATCACCTCGACCTCGGCGCGGGCGAGGCGATCGAGCATCCAGGGATCGCGATCGGCGCCGGTCGCCGCTGCGGCGACTTTGAG
>Ga0134128_10005534_pt1 | contig 15313 bp, 8 predicted proteins | sample KB31754_FD_96462 | JGI IMG/M metagenome (GOLD analysis project Ga0134128, IMG submission 96462) | Terrestrial soil microbial communities with excess Nitrogen fertilizer from Kellogg Biological Station, Michigan, USA - KB3-175-4 | ecosystem: Environmental > Terrestrial > Soil > Unclassified ... | reverse complement strand
GTGATCGCCGCCTACCAGGACGTGTCGAAGATGGCGATCTGATGAACGCCAACGACGCGATCGATCTCGCGCACCAGACCGTCGTCGTCGCGCTCAAGCTCGGCGCGCCGGTGATGCTGCTGGCGCTTGTCGTGGGCCTGGTCATCTCCTTCCTTCAGGCGCTGACCCAGATCCAGGAGATGACGCTCACCTTCGTGCCGAAGATGCTGGCGATCCTTGTCTCGCTCCTGGTGCTGCTGCCGTTCATGTTGACGACGCTCACCGCGTTCATGCATTCCCTGGTCAACCGCATCATCACCGGCTGAAGGCGATGCTGCAGGAGCTGCTGCCGCACGACGTCTTCGCGGTGATGCTGATCTTCTGCCGCGTCGGCTCGGCCATCATGCTGCTGCCGGGGTTCGGCGAGTTCTACGTGTTCCAGCGCTTCCGGTTGCTGCTGGCGCTGCTGCTTGCCGTGCTGCTGACGCCGCTGCTCCAGCCGATCCTGCCGCCGCTGCCCGGCAACGCCGTGCAGCTCGCATCGATCGTCGGCAGCGAGGTGGTGATCGGCCTCTTTCTCGGTTCGATCGCGCGCGTTCTGTTGGGCGCGCTCGACATCGCGGGCACCATCATCTCCATTCAGCTCGGCCTTTCGGCAGCGCAGATCTTCAACCCGATGGCGGCGGCGCCGGGCAGCCTGCCCAGCGCGCTCTACGGCCTAATGGGCGTGCTGCTCATCTTCCTCACCAATCTCCACCATCTGCTGCTGCGCGCGCTGGTCAACAGCTACGACGTCTTCGCGCCGGGCGTGCTGCCGCCGCTTGGCGACCTCTCCAACGTGATGGCGCGTGCCGTGGCCGGAGCTTTCGTCATCGGCATGGAGATGGCGGCGCCCTTTATCCTGCTGGGGCTGGTTTTCTACGTCGCCATCGGCATCGTCGGTCGGCTGGTGCCACAGCTCCAGATCCTCTTCGTGACGCTGCCACTGCAGATCATCGGCGGCCTCTTCATCATGGCCTTCGTGCTGGCTACGAGCATGCAGTGGTTCCTCGACGCCTTCACGCAGCAATTCACTGCGCTCACCGGCGGCTGAGGCAGGACCATGGCCGAGAGCGACGACAGCTCAAAAACGGAGCAACCGTCCCAACGCAAGCTCACCAAGGCGCGCAGCGAGGGACAGGTCATCCAGTCGCGCGAGATCAACAGCCTGTTCATGCTGTCGGTCGGCGCGGCGATCGTGTTGCTCTTTGCGCCGAGCGTCGCAGGGCGCATGGAAGTGACCTTGGCGCGCTTCCTCGATCCCGCCAGCCTGATCGGCGGTGGCGGGGTGCTGTGGGAGGCGGTGGCGGCGCTGCTCGTGGAACTGGCGAAGGCCTGCGTGCTGCCGCTGGTGCTGCTGGTCGCGGTGGCAATCGCCGGCTCCGTCATGCAGACCGGCCTGGTGTTGGCCACCGAGAAACTCGGTTTCGATATCAGCCGCGTCTCGCCGCTGGCCGGGCTGAAGCGTCTCTTCTCGCTGCGCGCCGTGCTGGAATTCATCAAGAACCTCGCCAAGGTCGCCGCCGTGATGGGCGTTGCCGGCTGGTTTCTGGCGCCCGAGCTGCTGCGCGTGCCGGCGATGATCAGCCTCGATGCCGGCGCGCTCGGCGCGGAGATCCAGCACGCACTGCTGCATCTGTCGCTCGGCATTCTGGGTCTCATCGTCGTTCTTGCGCTCGTCGACTACGCCTATCAGCGCTTCAGCTTCATGCGCGAAATGCGGATGTCGAAACAGGAGGTGAAGGAGGAGAACAAGCAGTCCGAAGGCGACCCGATGGTCAAGGCGCGGCTGCGCCAGATCCGCATGGATCGCGCACGCCGCCGCATGATGGCCGCGGTGCCGACCGCATCGGTGGTGGTCACCAACCCGACCCACTATGCGGTGGCTCTGAAGTATCAGATGGGCGCCAAGGGCGCCCCGCGCGTGGTGGCGAAGGGCGCGGATCTGATTGCCCAGCGCATTCGCGAGATCGCCCGGGAGAACGATGTGCCGCTGGTTGAGAACCCGCCGCTCGCGCGCGCGCTCTACGCGACTGTCGATCTCGACCATGAGATTCCGCCGGAGCACTACCGCGCCGTGGCGGAGATCATCAGCTACGTCTTCCGCCTGAAGGAAAAAGCGCGGCCGCGATAGGGGCCGGCACACAGGATATGCTAGACTGGCCCCGGATGGATGGCACTTCCAAGCAGGCGTTGCCGGTGACCGGCACCGCCCAGAACATCGCAGCTCCTGCCCTTGGCCGCGGATCGCCGGCATGGATTCGCTGGCTGGCGCCGCTTGCTTTGATTGCGGCGGTGGCCGCCGGCATGCTGCTGCTGGCCTCGCTGGTGGAGTTCGATTGGGGCGGCGCCCGCGTGCTCGGCCTGGGGCTCGCCGCGCTCGCCGGCGTCTGCGCCGCGGCGAGCCTGGTCGGCGGCCAGCTCCATCGCACGCTGAGCGGCCGGGTCGATCTGCTGAGCCAGGCGCTCGAGGCCTCGCCCAACGCACATCTTATTCTGGGTCCGGACGGGGCGGTCGCCTATGCAAGCGCCGCCTTCCACCGCTTCTTCCCCGAGCTCGGCAATCCGCCGCTCGACCAGCTGGAGCAGCGCTTTGCCGCCGATGGCGGCGCGGCGGGCGAATTCGCCCGCCTGCGCCACGACGCCTCGCATTATGGCCGGGCGCAGGGCCGGCTAGCCCTGCGCTACAACCCCGCCGGGACCGCCTGGTTCAACCTTTCGGCGCATCTTCTGGCCGGCCGCCCCGGCTACAGCCTCTGGACCTTCGAGGACGTCACCGCGCGCCACGAGATGGAGCAGGTGATCCGCGACGAGCAGATGAAGCTCGCCGATTTCCTCGATCACGCGCCGATGGGCTTCTATTCGGTCGATGGCGAGGGGCGGTTCCTCTTCGTCAACCAGGCGCTCGCCGACTGGCTTGGCGCCTCGCCGGGCGAGCTCGTCGACGGCGGCGCGCGGCTCCGGGACTTCCTCGCCAGCGACGCGCCGCCGGGCAGTCCCGCGCATGCGCCCTTCGAAGGCGGCGCTGCCGGCGCGCCGCGCGGCGAGGTCGTGCTGCGCGGCCGTCAGGGCCGCACCGTTTACGCCGCGATCAGCCAGTCGGTGGTCAAGATCGGCGACAGCCTGCGCACCCGGTCGGTGGTGCGCGACCTCACGCCTGAGCGCGAATGGGAGGAGGCGCTGCGGCTGTCGCGGTTGCGCTTCCAGCTCTTCTTCGCCAATGCGCCGGTGGGCATCGCGCTTCTCGATCGCGACGGGCGTCTGGTCGAGGCCAACCGGGCGCTGGGCGAGCTTTTCGGCACCGCTCCGGGCGAGCTCAACGGCAAGGAGCTGGTGCGCTTCCTGTCGCCGGAGAGCCAGGGCGAGGTGGCGATCAAGATCGGCGCCGCCGCCAACGGCCAGGTGATCGCGCGCCCGGTCGAGGTGCGGCTCGCGGGCCCGCGCGACAAGTCCGCATCGCTCTTCGTCAGCCGGCTCGACGCGGCCGAGGAGGGCGAGGTCGGCGTCATCCTGCATTTCATCGATACCACCGAGCAGAAGAGCCTCGAGGCGCAATTCGCGCAGTCGCAGAAGATGCAGGCGGTGGGCCAGCTCGCCGGCGGCGTCGCGCACGACTTCAACAATCTGCTCACCGCGATGATCGGTTTCTGCGACCTGCTGTTGCTGCGCTTCAGGCCGGGCGATCCGTCGTTTGCCGACATCATGCAGATCAAGCAGAACGCCAATCGCGCCGCCAACCTCGTCCGCCAGCTCCTGGCTTTCTCGCGCCAGCAGACGCTGCAGCCGCGCGTGCTCAACATCACTGATGTGCTGGCGGAACTTTCGCATCTGCTGCGCCGGCTCATCGGCGAGAATATCGAGCTCAAGGTCGTGCATGGCCGCGATTTGGGATTGGTCAAGGTCGATCAGGGCCAGCTCGAGCAGGTGATCATCAACCTCGCGGTCAATGCGCGCGACGCGATGCCGGGCGGCGGGACGCTCACCATTCGCACCGCCAACATGTCGAGCGAATTCCCGATGCGCCGCGGCCACGAGGTGATGCCGCCCGGCGAATACGTGCTGGTCGAGGTGACCGATACCGGCATCGGCATTCCGCGCGACAACCTGGCGCGCATCTTCGAGCCGTTCTTCTCGACCAAGGAGGTGGGATCGGGCACCGGCCTCGGCCTCTCCACCGTCTACGGTATCGTCAAGCAGACCGGCGGCTTCGTCTTCGTCGAGAGCGAACCGGGAAAGGGCGCGCAATTCTCGATTTTCCTGCCACGCCACCAGGGCGGCGAGGCGACGGCCGGGGCGCGCGCCGATCTTACCGGCGAGCAGGCGAGGGATCTCACCGGCGCCGGCACGGTGCTGCTGGTCGAGGACGAGGACCCGGTCCGGCTCTTCAGCGCCCGGGCGCTGCGCAACAAGGGCTACAAGGTGATCGAGGCGAAGAGCGGTGAGGCGGCGCTCGAAGTCATCACCTCGGGCACCGAGAAGGTCGAGCTGCTGATCACCGATGTCGTGATGCCGCGCATGGACGGCCCCAATCTGGTGAAGCAGGTGCGCGAGCTCCATCCCGATATGAAGGTGATCTTCATCTCGGGCTATACCGAGGATGCGTTCAGGAAGCGCCTCGACCGCGACAGCGACATCCACTTCCTGCCCAAGCCCTTCTCGCTGAAGCAGCTTGCCGGCAAGGTGAAAGAGGTGATGCTGGCCGACCGGCCCTGAGGCGCCGCGCCCGAGCGGGCGGATCGGGATTCTGTCAGCGATGTACAGCATTGAGAATGTTTCCGCGCTCCCTCATTGATGGAGTGGTCGAGCGGCGGTCTGTCAGCGATGTACAGCATTGAGAATTTTTTCCCGCTGCGTCATTGACGCAGTGCGCGGCGCGGTGGCCCGCCGGGCGGCGCGGGCTGTCTCTTCACGATGGCAAAGAGCGAGCATGCTCATGCTAGCACGGCACCCCTCAGCGACCGGACTTCGCAGTGCGGTTTTTATCGCGACGCTGCTGCTGGGTCCGGTGGCCGCGGCGGCGCCCGCCCGCGCCGATGACGATGCGCTTTATCGCGCGCGGGCCTTTGTCACCGGCCAGGGTGAATCCGAGCGCGCCCGGGGCATGGCGCTCTGCCTTGCCGATGTGCTGGTCAAGGTCTCGGGCGATCCGCAGCTCCGCGGCGATCCCCGCCTGAAGCCGCTCGAATCCGAAGCGGCGCGCCTCGTCGCCCGCTTCTCCTATCACGACCGCATGGCCGGGCTGCCGCTCCATGACGAGCAGGGGACTCGCGACCGGCCTTTCGACCTCACCGTCGCTTTCGATCCCGGGAGGATTGATGGAGCGCTGCGCTCGCTCGGGCTTCAGCCCTGGCCGCTGCCGCGGCCGGCAGTCATGGTGTTGCTCGGCATTCGCGACGGGGCCGGCGTCTCCTATGTGCTGGCCGGCAATGGCGGCCGCGGCCTCGGCCAGCGCCTGTCGCTCGCCGCTGCGGGGGAGCGCAGCGGCCTTCCGGTGCGGCTCCCCGATTCGGCGGGGCTCGCCGCCCGCCAGCTCACCTATGAAGAGCTCGCCGCCGCCACTCCGGCACGGTTGAAGGCGCTTTCCCGCTCTTTCGATGGGGCACCGCTGCTCGCCGGAAGGCTTGATTGGGACGAGGCGGCGGGGGGCTGGAACACGCGCTGGCGGTTTTCGGGGGCCGGAAAGGAGCGGGACTGGCAGATCCGCGGCGTCTCATTCGACGAGGATTTCCGCCGTTCCGTCGACCGCACCATGGGCATCCTATCGGGGCATGAGCGATAGGGGCGGCGCGGCGAAGTGTGGCTTTCGCGCATCCTTAAGGCGAACAAAAAAAGAACTTGCCACAGTGAACAAAGCATGTACATTACCTCTCCTCACGGGCGTTCCTTGGTTCCGTTGCCAAGCCCGGGGGCGCTATGGAATAAGGAGGGCGGGGTTATGACGCAGCCGGCTTTGCGCCTGTTGGACAAGGACACCATGGACAAGCAGAAGGCCCTGGACGCCGCTCTCGGCCAGATCGAGCGCGCCTTCGGCAAGGGCTCGATCATGAAGCTCGGCTCGCGCGAGGCGGCGGCCGAAACCGAGGTCATCTCGACCGGCTCGCTCGGCCTCGACATCGCGCTCGGCATCGGCGGCCTGCCGCGCGGCCGCATCATCGAGATCTATGGGCCGGAAAGCTCCGGCAAGACCACGCTCGCACTTCATGTCATCGCCGAGGCGCAGAAGACCGGCGGCACCTGCGCCTTCATCGACGCCGAGCATGCGCTCGACCCCGCCTATGCCAGGAAGCTCGGGGTCAATATCGACGATCTCCTGATCTCGCAGCCCGATGCCGGCGAGCAGGCGCTCGAGATCGCCGACACGCTGGTGCGTTCGGGCGCCATCGACGTGCTGGTGGTGGATTCGGTGGCGGCGCTGGTGCCGCGCGCCGAGCTCGAAGGCGAGATGGGCGACAATCACATGGGCCTCCATGCGCGGCTCATGAGCCAGGCGCTCCGGAAGCTCACCGGCTCGATCTCGAAGTCGCGCTGCATGGTGATCTTCATCAACCAGATCCGCATGAAGATCGGCATCATGTTCGGCAATCCCGAGACCACGACCGGCGGCAATGCGCTCAAATTCTACGCCTCGGTGCGCCTCGACATCCGCCGCATCGGCGCGATCAAGGAGCGCGAGCAGGTCATCGGCAACCAGACCCGCGTCAAGGTGGTGAAGAACAAGATGGCGCCGCCTTTCAAGGTGGTCGAGTTCGACATCATGTATGGCGAGGGCGTCTCCAAGCGCGGCGAGCTGCTCGATCTCGGCATCCAGGCCGGGGTCGTCGAGAAATCCGGCTCCTGGTTCTCCTATGAGGGCCAACGCATCGGCCAGGGGCGTGAGAACGCCAAGCTCTTCCTGCGCGAGAATGTCGAGATCGCCGACGGCATCGAGCGCGCCATCCGCAGCAATGCCGGCCTCGTCGCCGATGCGATGATGGTGGCCGGCACCGAGGGCGGCACGGAGGAATAACGGACTTCGGTCCGTTTCCACCCCCCCGACGAAACGGACCCGCGGCGCCGGCAGCCTCCCGCCGGCGCCGCTCCTTTATATCTATATCCTTGTCACCCCGCCGCGCGCGGGAAGACGTCCTCGCCGGAAAGCCAGCGTTCGAGCGTGGCCGGGGCGCGCTGGAGCAGGTCGAGCGTCTGGGTGAGCTCGACCGCGTGGTTGGCGAGGCGGAAATCGGCGAGCGCCGCCGCCTCGCCGGAGAAGACCGCCATGCCGAGCAGCATCGGCAGTGCCAGGCTCGGCACTTCCTTGCGTCCCTCGCCGGCAAGCCCGGCTGAGAAATCGGCGGCGCAGGCACCGGCATCGAGCGACAGCAGCGAGCGGCAGGCGAGCGGTCGCACGCTATAGGCCGAGCAGGCACCGTCCGCCAGCAACGGGCAAGGCGTGCCGGTCCGGCGCCGCGCCGCGCGCGAGAGCCCGGCGATCGCGGGTGCCGTGGCGGCGATCGCGGCACGCCGTTCGGCAATGGCGCCCGCACTCATCGCCGCGTCGATCCTGACCGCCTCCAGCACCGTCACCTCGACGTTGAAGTGGCAGCACCAGGTGCAGCCGGCGCGGCACTGGACGGCATCGAGATCGGCAGCGAAAGCGGCGATCTCGCCGCGCTGCCGGGTAATTTCGCGCTCCAGCATGCGCTCGCTCGCCTCGCCGATGGCGGCGGCTGCGGCATCGAGTGCCGCGCGCGCGCCCGGTGCGGGGAGCGCAGCCAATTGCTCGCGGGCGAAGCCGCGCAGCTCCTCGGCGAGCGCGGCCAACGCCTGGAGGCGCTGCGGCGTCATCAGCCGCAGGGCAGTGTCCGGGATGGAGAGACTGCGCAGCGGCTTCGGCTGGCGCACCGGCACCAGCCGCCAGCCCGAGCCGGCGGCGGGCGAGCCTTTGCGGCGTTTGGCTTCCCCCATGGAGGTGCTTCGATCCTCTTCCTCAGGCTGCGATTTTCGCCGCTTCGGCGCGGCCGATCAACGATCGCCGCTTCTGGACAGATTCCGAGTCGCCGGGCTAAAAGCGGGCCTCGCCAGGCTGGCCCTGGCTTGGCTCGCCCCGGGGGAAGGCCCAGATTAGCGCTATGCAGACCACCAACGACATCCGCGCCGCTTTCCTGGGTTATTTCCAGCGCAACGGGCATGAGGTGGTGCCGTCGAGCCCGCTGGTGCCGCGCAACGATCCGACGCTGCTCTTCACCAATGCCGGCATGGTGCAGTTCAAGAACGTCTTCACCGGCGCCGAGAAGCGCGACTATGTCCGCGCTGCCAGCTCGCAGAAATGCGTCCGTGCCGGCGGCAAGCACAACGACCTCGAGAATGTCGGCTATACCGCCCGGCACCATACTTTCTTCGAGATGCTCGGCAATTTCTCCTTCGGCGACTACTTCAAGGAGCGCGCGATCGAGCTTGCCTGGACTCTGGTGACCAAAGAGTTCGGCCTGCCCAAGGAGAAGCTGCTGGTCACCGTCTTCTCGGAGGATGACGACGCGGCGCGGCTCTGGGCGAAGATCGCCGGCTTGCCGGAAAGCCGCATCATCCGCATCGCGACCTCCGACAATTTCTGGGCGATGGGCGATACCGGCCCTTGCGGCCCGTGTTCTGAGATCTTCTACGATCACGGCGAGCACATCCCCGGCGGGCCGCCGGGTAGCGCCGATGCCGAGGGCGACCGCTTCATCGAGATCTGGAATCTCGTCTTCATGCAGTACGAGCAGGTGACGAAGGCGGAGCGCCGGCCCTTGCCGCGCCCGTCAATCGACACCGGCATGGGGCTCGAGCGCATCGCCGCCGTGATGCAGGGCAAGCACGACAATTACGACATCGACCTGATGCGCGCGCTGATCCTCGCCTCGGCCGAGGCCTCGGGCGTGCCGCCGGACGGGCCGCAGGCGGTCTCGCACCGCGTCATCGCCGACCACCTGCGCGCGAGCTCCTTCCTTATTGCCGATGGTGTGCTGCCCTCGAAGGACGGGCGCGGCTACGTGCTGCGGCGGATCATGCGCCGCGCCATGCGGCACGCGCATATTCTCGGCTGCCAGGAGCCGCTGATGTGGCGGCTGGTGCCGGCGCTGCTGCGGCAGATGGGTGCGGCCTTCCCCGAGCTCACCCGGGCCGAGGCGCTCATCACGGAGACTTTGAAGCTCGAGGAGACGAGCTTCAAGCAGACGCTCGACCGCGGCCTCAAACTGCTCGAGGAGGAGACCGGGAAGCTCGGGCAGGGCGAGGCTTTTCCGGGCGAGGTCGCTTTCCGGCTCTACGATACCTATGGCTTCCCGCTCGACCTCACCGAGGATGTGCTGCGCGTCCAGGGCCGCAAGGTGGCGATCGATGCCTTCAACGCGGCGATGGAGCGGCAACGCGCCGAAGCGCGGAAGCACTGGGTGGGCTCGGGCGAAGCTGCCACCGAGCAGCTCTGGTTCGAGCTGCGCGAGGAAATCGGCGCCACCGAGTTCCTGGGCTACGAGACCCATACAGCCGAGGGGAAGGTCACGGCGATCGTCGTCGACGGCAAGCGCGTCGCCGAAGTGAGCGCCGGGCGGGAGGCGGCGGTGCTGGTCAACCAGACGCCGTTCTACGCCGAATCAGGCGGGCAGATGGGCGATACCGGCGCGCTCTTCTCGGCCGCCGGCGGCGAGTTCGCGGTCGCCGATACGCAGAAGAAGGCGGGCGACCTCTTCGTCCATCTTGGCCGCCTCACGCATGGCAGCCTGAAGCAAGGCGATGTGGTCGAGCTTCGGATCGACGAGACAAGGCGCGCGGCGCTGCGCGGCAACCATTCGGTGACGCATCTGCTGCACCAGGCGCTGCGCCGCCGGCTCGGCGAGCATGTGACCCAGAAGGGCTCGCTGGTGGCGCCCGACCGGTTGCGCTTCGATTTCAGCCATCCGCGCGCGCTCTCGCCGGAAGATCTCCGCGCCATCGAGAGCGAGGTGAACGCCCGCATCCGCCAGAACGGGGCAGTGAGCACACGGCTGATGACGCCGCAGAAGGCGGTCGAGGCAGGCGCGCTCGCGCTCTTCGGCGAGAAATACGGCGACGAGGTGCGCGTCGTCGCCATGGGCGACGACGGCGAGGGGCATGGCCACCGCCATTTCTCTGTCGAGCTCTGCGGTGGCACGCATGTGCGGCGCACCGGCGATATCGGTTATTTCAAGATCGTCTCGGAAAGCGCGGTCGCGGCAGGAGTGCGGCGCATCGAGGCGGTGACCGGCGCCGCCGCCGAGGCCTATGTCGAGCAGGAAGAGGCGCTGCTGCGCGAGGCGGCGGAAGCGTTGCGCGCGACGCGCAGCGATCTGCCGGCGCGGGTGCTGAGCCTCATCGACGAGAGGAAGCGCCTCGAGCGCGAGCTCAGCGAGGCGCGCCGGCTCATCGCCAGCGGCGGCGTCGGCGCGCAGAAGCCCGCCGCCAAGGATGTCGGCGGCATCAAATTCGCCGGCCGCGCCGTCGAGAACGTGCCGGCCAAGGAACTCAAGAGCCTCGCCGACGACATGAAGAAGGAGATCGGCTCCGGCGTCGTCGCACTCGTCGCGAGCGCCGAGGGCAAGGCCTCGCTGGTGGTCGGCGTCACCGAGGACTTGACGCAACGTTTCAACGCCGTCGAACTGGTGCGTGCCGGCGCCGAGGCGCTGGGCGGCAAGGGCGGCGGCGGCCGCCCGGACATGGCGCAGGCGGGTGGCCCCGATGCCGGCAAGGCCGAGGCGGCGCTCACTGCGGTCGAGCGCGCCATCGCCGCGAAGGCGCAAGTCGCGGCGGAGTAGAAGGCTGTAGCCGTCAGCCTGGCGAAGCGCGTCTAAGCCAGGGTGCTCGCGCAGACGCGGTCGTTACGGGGATGGTCACTTGGCTAGCAGTGTGACCGACTGGCTCAGGGAACTCGGGCTGGAGCAATACGCGCCGGCGTTCCGCGACAACGACATCGACCGCGCGGTCTTGCTCGAGCTGACGGCTGAGGACCTGACCGGATTGGGCGTGAGCTCGATCGGTCACCGCCGCAAGCTGCTCGCCGCGATCGCGGCGCTCCGTCAAGATCCGGCGCAATCCGCCATGGCGCGCAAGGCGGAGGTTGCCGCACCAACCCCTTCCGGCGCTCTGGCCGAGCGTCGTCAGCTCACCGTCCTTTTCTGCGATCTCGTCGGCTCGACCGAGCTGGCTTCCCGGCTCGATCCGGAGGATTTGCGCGAGATCATCGCCGCCTATCATCGCCGGGTCGGCGAAGTCCTGGCCCGCCATGGCGGCTTCGTCGCCAAATACATGGGCGACGGCGTCCTGGCCTATTTCGGCTATCCCGAGGCGCATGAGGACGACGCCGAGCGTTCGCTGCGTGCCGGGCTCGCCATCGCCGAAGGGGTCGCGCATCTTTCGTTGCCGATTCCGCAGAACCTTGCGGTGCGGATCGGCATCGCATCGGGCCTCGTCGTGGTCGGCGACCTCCTCGGCTCGGGCGCGGCGCAGGAGCAGGCGGTGGTCGGCGAGACACCGAACCTGGCGGCCCGCCTGCAAGCCCTCGCCGACCCCAACGCGGTGATCATCGCCGATGCGACACGCCGGCAGGTGGGGGCCCTGTTCGAGGTGGTGGATCTCGGACCACAGGAACTGAAGGGCTTTGCCGGGAAGCAACGCGCCTGGCGCGTCCTCGGGGAGAGTGGCGTCGAAAGCCGGTTCGCCGCCTTCCGCAGCGGCGAGACGCCGCTGGTCGGCCGCAGCGAAGAGCTCGACCTGCTGCTGCGGCGCTGGGCGCAAGCCAAGACCGGCGAAGGCCGTGTCGTGCTGCTCTCGGCCGAGGCCGGGATCGGCAAGTCGCGCCTCACAGAGGCGCTGATGGAGCGCGTGGCCGGAGAGGCAGCCCTACGGCTGCGCTATTTCTGCTCGTCCCATCACCAGGACAGCGCGCTCCACCCGGTCGTCGCTCAGATCGAGCGCGCCGCCGGCTTCACACGCGCGGACGCACCGGCGGCGAAGCTGCAAAAGCTCGCGGCGCTGCTCGGCAATGGCACGGCGGCCGACGACCTGGCGCTCCTCGCCGAACTGTTGTCGCTCCCGGGTCTTCCAGCCTCGCCGGTGCTCGAGCTGCCGCCGCAGCGCAAGAAGGAGCTAACCTTCGTCGCGCTTCTGCGACAACTCGAAAGCCTCGCCCGCCAGCAGCCGGTGCTCATGGTATTCGAGGATGTGCATTGGATCGACCCGACGACGCGCGAGCTGCTCGACCGCACGATAGGTCTGGCCGAGCGCCTGCCGGTCCTACTCATCGCGACGTTCCGGCCGGAATTCCAGCCCCCCTGGGTCGGACAGCCGCATGTCTCGGTGCTGGCTTTGTCGCGGCTCGGCCGGCGCGAGGGAACGGCGCTGGTGCGCGAACTCCTCGCCAACGCGCAGGCGCTTCCCGCCGATATCGTCAGCGAGATCGTCGAGCGCACCGACGGCGTTCCGCTCTTCCTCGAGGAAGTGACCAAGGTCGTGCTCGAGACCGCCGCCGGCGCGGATGCCGCACGCTCGACCATCGGGTCGATTCCCGGTGCCCGGCTCAAGGTGCCGCCGACCTTGCAAGCCTCGCTGATGGCGCGTCTCGACCGGCTCGGCGCGGCGGCGCGCGAGGTCGCGCAGGTCGGCGCCGCAATCGGCCGCGATTTCTCCCACGAGCTGCTGCTTGCCGCAGCGCCCCGCGGCGCCGCCGAAACGGAGGAGGCACTCCTTCGCCTCGTCACCGCCGGGCTCGTGTTTCAGCGCGGCGTCGCCCCCGCCGCCGAATATCAGTTCAAGCACGCACTGGTGCAGGACACGGCCTATGGCAGCTTGCTGCGCGGGCCGCGCCAGGCGCTGCACGCGCGGATCGCTGCCGCGATGCAGGCGCGCGACAAAGATATCGCCGAGCGGGCGCCCGAGCTCATCGCGCATCACCTTACCGAAGCCGGTGAGCCCGACGCCGCCGCTTCCTGGTGGCTCGAGGCGGGCCAGCGCTCCGCCCAGCGCTCGGCCAACATCGAAGCGATGGCGCACTTCTCCCGCGGGCTCGCCGGTCTCAAGGGGTTGCCAGAGACGCCGGAGCGCCGGCGTCAGGAGCTCGCGCTGCAATTGGCGTTCGGTCCGGCGGTGTTCTCCCTCAAGGGGTTCAGCGCGCCGCAGGCGCGGGCAGCCTATGAGCGCGCCCGAACCCTTGCGGCGGACCTCGGCGACGATCGTGCCCGCTTTGCCGCAGTCTGGGGCTGCTGGCTCTCGGGCCACAACCTGACAGATTCCTTGGCGGAAGAGGTCGGGTCCTTGTCAGACGAGTTGTCGCGCGTCGCAGAGCGCCTCGGCGATCCGGCGTTGCGACTGCAGGCGCATCACTCCGCTTGGGCGACGATGATGTCGCAAGGCCGGCTCGCTGCGGTACGCGAGCATGTCCGGCAGGGCCTGCTGCTCTATGATCGAGACCAGCATCGCCACCACGCGCTCGTCTATGGTGGCCACGACCCCGGAGTCTGCGGCTACGGCCAGGGCGCGGTGGCATTGTGGTTCCTCGGATATCCCGATGCGGCGGCCCGGAGCGTCCGCGACGGTCTCGATCTCGCCGCGACCCTGTCGTACCCGCCGAGCCTCGGGCACGCGCTGATGTGGGGCGGGGTCGTCCATTGCCTGCGGCGCGACCTGGCAATAGCTCTCGATTTCGGCGAGCGGCTCATCGCGCTCGGGAACGAGCACAGACTGCAGCTCTACCAGGCAGTCGGCGGGATTATCCATGGTTGGGCGCTAGCGACGGCCGGGCGCGTCGAAGAGGGGCTACCCGAATTGCGGCAGGCCGTGGCCGCCTACGGCGCAGCGGCGAAAATCATGCTCGGGCTGTACACCACGATGCTGGCCGAGGCGGAGCTCGGTGCCGGATCGCCGGCCGAAGCGCTTCGGCAGCTCGAGGCCGCCGAGCGCCGGGCGATCGTCGGAGAGCCGTTCCGGCGCACGGACATTCTTCGGCGGAAGGCCGAGCTGCTGGCGGCGCAGGATGCCGCTGCCGCCGAGCCCCTGCTGCAGGCGAGCCTCGATCTCGCTCGCGAGCAGCAAGCGAAATCGCTGGAGCTGCGCGCCGTGAGCGGCCTCGCTCGGCTGCGCGCGGCGCAGGGTCGGCATGAGGATGCCCGCGCGGCGCTGGCGCCGATCCTCGGCTGGTTCACCGAAGGGTTCGACACGCCCGACCTGAAAGACGCAGCAACGCTGCTCGCCAGCCTGGAGTGATCGACTCTGCGTCGTGGACGATCGCTTCGGGTCAACACGGATGGCTGCAGCTCGATCAAGCGTCCTTCGACAAGCTCAGGATGAGGAGGATCGAGCGTGGCCCGTGGCAGAGCCCGCAAAGAAAAGTCCTCATCGTGAGCCTGTCGAACGACGCAGGCTGGTCTTGCAGCGAGGCAAGTCTCCTCGTCGCTCGAGGCTAATCGGAACGGTGCGGCTCTCGCGGTTGCTGCGCAATCGCTGACGCCGCCGCCGACGCGCGCTGATGCGCGCGCGGCTACTTCATCGCCTTTTTCAGGCCGTCGTCGAGCTTGTCGAGGAACTTGTTGGTGGTCATCCAGGGCTGGTCGGGGCTGATCAGGATGGCGAGATCCTTGGTCATGAAGCCCGCTTCGACGGTGTCGATGCACACCTTCTCGAGCGTCTGGGCGAAATGCTTGACGTCGGGCGTATTGTCGAAGGTGCCGCGATAGGCGAGCCCGCGCGTCCAGGCGAAGATCGAGGCGATCGGATTGGTCGAGGTCTCCTTGCCCTGCTGATGCAGGCGATAGTGGCGCGTTACCGTGCCATGCGCCGCCTCAGCCTCAACCGTCTTGCCGTCCGGTGTCAGCAGCACGGAGGTCATGAGGCCGAGCGAGCCGAAGCCCTGCGCCACCACGTCCGACTGCACGTCGCCGTCATAGTTCTTGCACGCCCAGACGAAGTTGCCGTTCCACTTGAGCGCGGCGGCCACCATGTCGTCGATGAGGCGATGCTCGTAGGTGATCTTCTTCGCCTTGAACTGAGGCGCGAATTCCTTGTCGAACACCTCCTGGAAGAGGTCCTTGAAGCGCCCGTCATAGGCCTTGAGGATGGTGTTCTTGGTCGAGAGGTAGACCGGCCAGCCGCGCTGCAGCCCGTAATTGAAGCAGGCGCGCGCGAAGCCCCGGATGCTGTCGTCGAGATTGTACATGCTCAGCGCGACACCGCCGCCGGGGAACTCGAAGACTTCGTATTGCACCGGCTTGCCGCCGCCTTGCGGCGTGAAGGTCATGGTGAGCTTGCCCGGTCCGGGCACGACGAAGTCGGTGGC